>Ga0209542_10009345_pt1 | contig 18015 bp, 17 predicted proteins | sample RifCSPhighO2_01_FD_184028 | JGI IMG/M metagenome (GOLD analysis project Ga0209542, IMG submission 184028) | Soil microbial communities from Rifle, Colorado - Rifle CSP2_plank highO2_0.1 (SPAdes) (version 2) | ecosystem: Environmental > Terrestrial > Deep subsurface > Rock core/Sediment ...
AAGTTCAACCAATCTTGTTGATTGGGAAGAGACGACGGTTCTTGTAAACACTACCGGTTCCGTTTCGTTCGTTGACCCCGCGTCAACAAACGCACCGCAGAGGTTTTACCGCGCGGTGGGGCCGTAAGCGTTATCGTTTTTGTTCTTCACTCACACAGAGCTCACTTTAATGGTGGGCTCTTTTTATTTTTGAAGAGGCCGATGATACCTCCGATGAGTGATCCCGTGATAAAGAAAACGACAAAGTTAAACGCTTGGAATGCCCTTGTATTTTCCACCATTGATGGAAATAGACGTTCCATCGATGGAAATAGACGTTCCAGAATAGGCGAAGAAGGAAAAAGACTTAAGTTAACTAGTTGAAATAGTAAACTCCACGACCAGTCCGGTTCTTCGGGGGTCCCAAATAGGATCGAGTATATAACGACAAGAAGTAAAACAAAAATCCCTCCGCAAATAATCCCGCCCCTTAACCAATACGGCCATTTTTTCCAAAGCATAATGCGGTTATTCTACCACCGTTTGGTTCTAAAGTTTTCCCCACGTCTTTTTGTTCGTTCGGCATTCTCACATTCTGCAGAATGTGAGAATGTTTATGTGGGAAATTCCTACGCCAACGGGAGTTCGATCGAGAAGGTGGAGCCCTTGTCCTTGCCCTCGGATTTACCCCGTCGCAAGCGTTGCTTTGCTTCGGGGCTCTGCCCAGATGCGTCCGCCTTTGTGGGCCTCGATAAGCTGGCGGGCGACGTAGAGGCCGAGGCCGGTGCCGAGAATGTTGGCCTTTGACGCATCCATGGCGCGGGAGAATTTCTGGAAGAGTTTCCTTCGCCCCTCCCGATTGTCACAGCAACTCGATAAATTGTGTTTGACTCATACCAGACTGATTGATAATTGATTTCAAGGTTTTTGGCGAGAGTTCCCCTGAATGCATGGGTATAACCAGCCGCAAGTGAGTTTTTGACTCATGCCTCAAATTGACATGGCTACCTGTTTGATGATGTACGAAAAAACCCGCTCGCAACAGCGCCGATAACACCTTTTTAGATGATCGCTTCGGCAACTTGGGCATTCTTTTCTGCTTTTATACAGCCACACTTATTCTTACTTGGGCGGTTTCGTTCTCTTCAGGAATTTCCTCATTATCTTTAGCCAACCCTTCTAAATAGCATTTGATAGCATCTTCCGCCATTTCTTTCGCATTCTCCATATCTTTTCCTTCTGTAACCAAACCAGGCAAGCTGGGAACCGTAACGGTGTAAAAATCGTTGCGGTTTTTATCAAAGAACGCTGTAAAACTGTGAATTTTTTTAGAAATTTTCTTTGCCATGCGTTATATATAACACAAGATATGTCCGAAAACAAACACGGCAAAACATAACCGCTCAATCTTATCACCCCTTGAGCGAAAAGTTGTCCACACGCTCAATACCCAATAGAAGTTTTGACAAATGGCGCGTTTGGCATAATCTGAAAGAGAAATGGGAGAAAACTTTTACGCTAAAAAATCGTTGGGCCAGAATTTCCTCAAATCCAAGGAAATAGCGGCTAAAATCGTTGATACCGCCCTTATTTCCACAAGCGACATTGTTTTGGAGGCCGGCCCGGGGAAGGGGATACTTACGGCCGAACTTCTGGCCGTCGCCCGAGAAGTCATCGCCGTCGAGCTTGATCCACGGCTGGTCATGTATCTTAAGCTAAAATTTTCCAAAGAAATCGAAAGCGGAAAACTCAAACTCATCGAAGGGGATATTTTGGAGTTCGACCCAGGAAGCCAAAACCTGCAAAAAGGGGGCTACAAACTCGTCGCGAATCTGCCTTACTACATCACGGGAAAATTCCTGCGCCGTTTTTTGAGCGAAACTACGCAACCGTCCATGATGGCTTTGATGCTCCAGCAAGAAGTTGCCAAAAGGATTGTCGGCCGGGGTGGAAAAGAAAGTATGCTGTCAATAAGCGTTAAAGTTTTTTCAAAACCTTCCATCTCTTTCAACGTCCCCAGAGGGGCGTTCTCTCCCGCGCCGTCAATTGATTCCTCGATAATATTGATTGACGAAATAGATGACAAAAGACTTGGCCAGAAAAACACACGCGAAATTTTCTTCCAAATCATAAAACAGGCCTTTGGTCATAAACGAAAACAACTTGCCGGAAACCTCGCGCCTCTTTACGGAAGCAAGGAAAACGCGGAAAAAGCTCTGGTAAAAGCATCAATCGCCCCCACCGGCAGAGCGGAGGATATTTCCATATCTCAATGGATAAAGATGGCGAAAAGTTCAACCCTTGAAAAGGGTGAGTTCCCCGTCACCGAGCAAGAATCAAGCGACCACACTTGAGACCCGCGTGTTACGCTCTACTACGACGAACCGAGCGTCATCGTGGTTTTTCCTTGCGAGGGTAGGGTGATGCAGGAATACCCCGCCTGCATCCGGCAATCTCCGTCTCCGGGGTCATAAAATCCCAATAAATATCTTGAGAAGGGAACATTGAAGTTCAAATATCTCTGCATGCCCATCATGTGGGTTATGAGCACCACATAGTTTGGCGCGGTTGGTTGAAGGGTCATCAACCATTTGCCCGAGCAAGTGCAATAAAAATAGAAAAGGATCATCCCCCCGAATGGCTCGCTACCGCTTTGAGCGTAAACCGTTTTAGGAGAAAAAGGGCTTAAATTCTCCAAAAAGATAGGGATGACCGAGAAAAAACCCCTTTCCGCATGAAAATTATCCTTGGCCAAAATGCTCCCGATGGAGGAAACAGCGGGATTTTGACCGGATATCTGTCTCTCAAACTCCAACGCGTAATCCGTCGTGGTAGAAACGACCGACTGGACGGCTTTTTGTTGCAAATCAAGAATTTGTTCCGGGCCGTAACCACGCTGTGTCGCCACCACGTTTATAGCTTCCAGAAACTTGTCTATATTCCGGAGATTCGGATGATCGACGCTTGTGGTCGCAGAAATATAAGAACCGCCGCCCGGCGCGGGCTTCGTCGGCAATTCGGGCGGGAACCCTCTCCTGACGGCCAACTCTCCGCCGACCGCCTCAAGTTTTTTCCTAGTAGCTCCTCCCACAAAACCCGTACCTTTGTAGAGCAAGAGAGGGGCCAAAATATCGCTTGCGTATATCTCCTGGAACCGAATGACCGCTAATTTTGTCAAGGCTCCGAAAAAATTGGTCTCTCTGCCCGGCGAACCGGCTCCTTCTTTAGCCACCACAGTCGCGGGATCGCTATTCAAAATTTCCTGAAGTTTTCTGACGTCCTCCCCCGAGGAACCCGTCCGCAAGTTTCTCGCAAATACAAAATCATCACTTCCAAAAACACGATCCGCCGAAAAAGAAAACACCGCGAATACAATAGCTAAAACCAAAACCGCGACCTCTTTTTCTTTTCCACTCTTTAACATAAAAACTTATGGCTCCGACAACGAATTACTGATAAAATATCGGTACCGAGAATCGAATTTCCTCCCGGACTTTTTTCGGGAGGAAAAAACTTCCGTATTTTCATTATACCAAATCATGAGAGACAAAAACACCAAAATTATCACCGCCGTCGCGGTCTGCGCGCTCGCCTTGGCATTGCTGGTAGGCATTTCAAAATACAAAAAATCTCCGGTTCTTTACAGTTCTTCCGATTCGCCAAAATCCGACGAGCTGACAACTGCGCCAAGTAAAGATCTGCCACCCCCGGATTCCGACAAAGATGGCCTTTTTGATTGGGAGGAAATTCTTTGGAAAACGGACGCCAATGATCCGGACACCGACAACGACGGCGTCTCGGATGGAGAAGAAGTCAAGAACAACCAAAACCCCCTTGGCGCAAAATCCGCCGCGAGCCAAACCGGCTCCAAAACGGCAGACCCGCTCGCCAATCTTTCCGAAACCGATATTTTCTCCCGCCAGATTTTCGCCAAATACCTCCAGGAAAAGAATGTAGGCCTGACTTCCACTCCGGAAGAATACCAAAAAATTCTCGACGCAATTTTCAACAAGGAAAGGACCAGTTCTCCGCCGAAACAATACAGCACGGCCGACCTTAAAATCATCGAGGGCGCGGCCGCCGTAAATGTTTTTAGAATCTACGGCGCCGATTTTGGCGCGGCTATGACCAAAAAGCCCGGCGAGGAAAATATCGAGTATGAGCTTCTTGTCCTTCAAAGAGCGGTAACCGAAAAAGACCCGCAAATTCTGGATTCTTTGACAAACAATGTCGCCGCCTATTCCCGCGTTCTGACAGATCTCGGAAAAATACCCGTTCCGCAAGCCCTCGTCCCAGAGCATCTGATCGTTATGGATTCCTTGTCAATCATGCGCAGATCCACCGAGGGTATGCAGTTATTTTTCAGCGACCCGGTCAAAACCGCGGCCTTTATGGAAGGGTATCCGCAAGCCACGGAAGATTTTTTTGAGGCGCTTTCCAATATCAAAACCTACCTTGAAATTAAAGGGGTAAGTTTTAAACAGGGAGATGATGGATTCGAGTTCTGGAGCCGTATATAATTGGACTCATCTGGCGGCGTTTTCCCGCTTTTGATGCTTGTCCAGCGACGACTTCACGGGGTAGACGACAAATTTTTAATAACCGCTCTTTTGAAAAAAATGACAAATAGGGGAAAAAAGATTTTAACTCAAACGCTAACGATTCTCTTGATCGTGGCGATAGTTTTGCCGGTTGCCTTTTTTTCGTACTTTTCATACCCTAAAAAAAGCGATGCTTTCATCCAATGTTTTTTGGGGGGGCTTATGGGAAACGTCAAAAGCAAGGTGGCCGGAATCGCCGGAAGCATCATGGCCGTGCCTGTCGTTGATCAAAAAAACGCCGCCATAAACGAGGAAACCCAGAGCAACACAGGGCAACTCTCAACCAAGGAATGCGTGCTGGATTTCGTGGTCGCAGTCTTGGGACAAACGCTGATTGACCAATTCACCGACAGCGTCGTTGACTGGATAAACAACGGATTCGAGGGTTCTCCGGCCTTCGTCTCCGACCCCGAGGAATTCTTTCTGGACGTGGGCGACCAAGTGGCCGGAGAGATAATTATGGAAGTGGCTCCCGAACTTTGTTCCCGTTTCAATCTGGACATTCTCCTGCAACTCGGTATTTCCTACGGCGGCCGATATAAAGACAGAATCCGTTGTCGTCTTTCTGACGTAATTGACGGAATCAACAGCTTTTCCAACGGCAATTTTTTCTCCGGCGGATGGAACAACTGGATCTCCGTATCCCAACATTCTTCGAATAATCGCTATGGATCGTTTCTGGACACCGAGGCGGAGTTGCGTCTTCGAGTCGCGGGGAAGACTCAACAAAAACGAGATCTTCTTTCTCAAGGCCGAGGATTCCTCTCGAAAACTCAATGCGTTGAATGGGATAATTCAGAACCAAAGAAATGCATCAAAGAAAAAGTGGTTACCCCGGGCTCCGTCATCGAAGTGCAAGTCAACGAGGCGCTGCCAAGCGGTCTTAGGAAACTCGAACTGGCCGACGAGATCAACGAGATCGTCGGAGCGCTTGTCGCTCAAGGAATGAAGCAAGCGTTCAGCTCTTCCGGTCTGGCGCCGGCCGCCAACCAGCGAAGAACAGGCCCCTCTTTCCAGGAAAGATACCGCCTTGCGTTAACGGCCTCCACTGTAACACCTCCGGTCGGATTTCCTTGCGCGAGGATCAACGATTTCGTTCTAGGAACAAATAACGCCGTCATGGAAAAATCGGTTGACAGTCAAGGTAATAGAATTTTAATTGCGACCTCATGGACACTCGCCCAACTCGAACAGGCGCGAAACGGTTGTAGCAACCAATACATGAATCAAAGCGTCGGCTCGGCCATAAATCAAGCCGGCTATAATGACCCCAATAATTTCCCGAATCCGAACTCTGTTGATCAAAACACCATTTCAGTCGCCCCAAGACAAAATGTAACCACCCAAGGAACCGCGCGCAAAAACGATGAGGATGCCACTACATCCTCCTATGGAGAAGCCACTCTGGAACTGTTTCGACACTACAGAGCCAGTTTTGGAGTGGACGGCATTAAAGCCCACATCCCGGGCAACTACATAGGATCGGTTTATACTTTGGGTTCACCGCCGTGGTGGGAAGTAAGTCTCACCCAAAGTTATCCTCTGGAAAAAATAGTGATCTACCCCTCGACTGTTCTCACTGGATTTACGACCCCCAATACGGACTTCTTCAGAAGTTTGGACGATATTTCAATAATCATTTACGGGGAAAATGGAAGTTCTGTCACCATGCCAGTACCGGGCAACGGGCAGACCTCCAATCCGATAGAGATAAAAATGTGCGGCGCGGGAGAAACTCCCGAAAACAACAGCTGTTTCCCAAAAGGCGCGACCGTTTCAAAAGTTCGGATGGAAGGCCCCGGCAACTGCGCCCGGCCAAGGTACTCTTGCACCATCGCTTTTGACGAACTGGAAATTTACGCGCGACCGTACCCGCGCGTGGTATCGGCGCAATCCGGTTCCATCGAAGTCGGAGACCTTTTCAACCCAATATCCGGAATGAGAGTTATAGACGCCGATGGCCTGCCAATCAACCAAGGGTTTCTGCTGGGCGGAGAGGGGATTTTCGTTACAGAGGTAAGCGATGAGAACAAAAACACCGTGCCCCTCAATGCCGACGGAACGGTTACTTTCTTAAGGCCGGGCACCTACTCAATAAGGTACCGAATCTCCGACAGTTATGGCGCGACGATGGTTTACGAAAGAAACGTAACGGTTTTTGACGATCAAACATTTAATGCCGGCTAATTTTAAGAGAAAACTCATTATTGCCACAACGATCCTTCTGACGGTCGCGGTCTCTTATGGGTTGGTTCTGCCGGGGATCAGTAATGCGCAAGAAACTGCCACGGAACAGCCAGAAGCGAGTAATACCCAGTCCTCATTAAAAAACATACTTGCTCAACTTTTAGGAAATTCTATCGCTCCGGGGCTGGGAACGATCTTGACCGGTAATTTTGTCTCTGAAGGTATTATCGCCGCAACACGGGAAATAATGATAAGGATGTTAGCGACATCGGGAAACGTGGCCATCACTTTGGCGGCTGTTTTAGTATGGGCCGGAGCGTTGGTCTTGAACGCGGGCATGTACATCACCCTCAATATGAAGCAAATCATGGATAATATTCAGATCGTTACTAGCGGCTGGATCATCTTCCGCGATCTGGCGAACATGATCTTCATCTTCATTATGCTTTACATCGCCGTAAATGTCATACTTGGAAACATCGGCAGTGTCTCAAAAATTCTGGGGCAACTCATACTGATCGCCGTTCTTATAAACTTCAGTATGTTTATAACGGGCGTTATCATTGATGCCTCGAATGTCCTGTCTCTCCAGTTCTACAATGCCATGTTTTCTGGTTTCGATTTGAAGCAACCCAGCACATGGGAAAGGGGGCCTGCCACGGCTTTTATGCAAGGTCTGAAACTGCAATCGGCCTACGACCCCAACGGCACCGATGCCTACTTCGCCCAAAATCAAGCGACCGCCGAGCAAGCCGCCGGCAACGCCTTGGCAAGATTAAAGCCCTTCATAGATATTTTCATAGCCACAACATTGGGGACGATAGTCATGCTGGTAGCCGCTTTCGTGTTTTTCGTGGCCGGAGTGCTTTTGATAATCCGTCTTGTAATTTTAATGTTTTTGCTTATGGTCGCCCCCGTTGCATTCGCGGCCACCATTCTCCCCGGCACCAGCGGCATCTGGCATAAATGGAAACAGGAACTCGTCAAACAAGTCCTGTGGGTTCCGGCCTACCTCGCGCTGACTTACGTGATAGTCAAAGGCATAGCCGAAAACAACACAGAAATAATTTCAGGTCCGGGAAGTCTCCACACCTTGGCATACAGCAACGTGGCCGGCATCGGTTTCGTGGTTAATTATATTTTCATGATCGGCCTTTTGGTCGGCACTCTGCTGGTCGCCAAGAGCTTTGGCATCTGGGGGGCATCTTCCGTAATCGGGTGGGGAAATACATGGAGAAAGGGTTTGCAAGGTTTCATAGGCAGAAGGACCCTAGGCTGGGGAGCGAGAAAGCTGGCGGACTCGAACGCCATGAAATCTTTAATAAGCTCGCGCCCTGGATTTGGCGCAAAACTATACGGCGGTTTGGCAAAGGTTTCGGGAACCTCATGGGGCGGCACAAAAGGCGGCTACGACGCGACTAAAAAGAAACAGGAAAAAACCAGAATTGCCGCCGGAGTCGCCTCCGTAATCGGACCGCCAAGCGCCCCGCTCAAAAACCCGGTTTCCACTTTTAGTGTCGCGAGAAACGAGATCATGAAGGGAGAAACCACCACCCTTCGCTGGAAAACCGAAAACGCCAAGAAAGTAACGGTCACCCCCGATGTGGGAGGCACCGTCGCGCCAAATACGGAAAGTTCCCGAATAATCGCGCCAAAACAAACAACTACTTACAGCATCACGGCAGAAGACGATACGGGCAGGCGTTATACACAGCAAGTCCAAGTTAGAGTAACAGATTCAGCCATCAGCCAGGCGCAAAAACCGCCGGAGGCCGTAAAACAAGCGGGCGAGGCCGGAGGGTTTAACGCTCAAGGCGCGGTGGTAAAACCGCCGGAGGCCGTAAAACAAGCGGGCGAGGCCGGAGGGTTTAACGCTCAAGGCGCGGTGGTAAAACCGCCGGTTCCGGAAGCCGCTCCCGAAACTACGCCACCCGCTCCTACCGCATCCACTGTTGTCCCTCCAACTCCTGTGGAAAACCCGGCAAACATACCCCCGGTTCTTCCTCAAACATGGTGGAAAAAGAGAATATCCAAAAAAGCCATCGAGACGACGTTAGATAAAGAATTGACCCGTGAAGCAACCGGCGTCTGGTACAACGATGAACGATTCAGAAAATGGGCGAAGAAGACCATGGGCACGAGAGGCGGCAAAAAAATAGTCGAGGAAGCGGTCAAAGAACTCAACAAAAAACACCATGTCGCTCAAAAAACTAGAAAGAGCGGGGGAGAAGTAGACGAGGGAACATTAAGAGAAATCAGCGAAGCGGATAAGGATAATTTAAAAGATATGATCAAAGAAATGAAGGAGGAAGGGGAAATATGAGATCGGCGTAAGATAAAAGGTCGCGACAAAATAAATAACAAAAATATGAACGAAGATTTAAAAAAGGAACTTATAGAGGGTTACAGAAATCTGCCAAAGGCGCTGAAGACGGCTTTGTCGTCCTCGTCATACCTGGCGGAAATAAAACGCATCAGTCTCGCTCACAACCTTTCGGGAGAACAAGAAAAGAAATTATTCAACGAAACAACGCTGGTAATGATCGGCATCGCCAGAACCATCGAGTTCATTAAAAATATCGAGGTGGAATTAGGCGTCGAGATCGAAGAGGCGGCTAAAATCGCCAGAGACATTAACGCTTCCATATTCCTGCCGGTCAAACAAGACCTCCGCGACATGGAGAACCGAATCTTTCCGGAAATCAAAACGGAGCCGAACATTCCCCCAAAGAAAATCGAGCCCCCGAAAGATAAAGGCGTAAGCGGTAATATCCCCGAAATCAAAAAGGGGTGGGACGGAACAAACGTAGCTCTCCCCCAAACCGGCCCAAATCCCGCAGAACCGCGTTCTTTTGCCCGAACAGATCTCCCGACTCCTCCAAAACCCCCGACTCGACCGGGAATATCCACAACCCCCGCAAGCGCGCCAACGGCAAAAAAACCGGCCTACGGCAAAGACGGCGGCGAAAGCGTATTGACAAACGCGTCGTTCCAAAAATACGCGGAAAGCAACGCCGTCGGAGCGCCAACCGGCATCGAATACATCCCGGCCGAATCGGACGGCAATGATCCTTCAGTTCTCGAAAGCCGCGAGACACTGCTTCGAGAAATTGAAAACCCGACAGCCAACAGTAAAAGTCTGATAGAGGAAAAGATGAGCGCGACAGTCGGCAAACAACCGATCGTGTCTCGCATCGAGGAACCGTCGGAATCGAAAAATTATCCGTACACGAAACCCGGAAGCTCCGACGAACGTCCTCTAAAACCGGATCCCTACCGAGAACCCGCCGAATAACACAGACGTAAAAACTTTTGATTTTTGACTTAACATTATGCGTTTCCAAGTCCCACAATTCATAAATGTCGAGGATAAAATCTTCGGTCCGCTGACACTGAAGCAGTTTCTTTACCTTGCTGGAGGGGGCGGCTTCTGTCTCCTATTTTACAGATTTCTGCCGGTTTTTTTGGCGATACTTCTCATGATTCCGGCCGTCGGTCTCTCTTTGATGCTTGCCTTTTACAAAGTCAACAACAAACCGTTTGTAAACATAGTGGAGTCCGCCTTTAAATATTCCACGTCGAACAAACTCTATATATGGAATAAGAATAGGAAAAAAAGGGAGGATCGTTCCGCCAGAACAAGCACGAGAAGCGGCTCGCCAGTCGTCGTGCCTCATTTAGGCGGCGGAAAACTCAAAGATTTGGCATGGAACTTGGACACCAAGGAAAATCTGAATCCGGGCACGCAAGAAACCATGCAGACTCCGCGAGAAAAGACAACCCCCGAAGAAATAAAATCAAACAACTAAAGCCCGCGGTAAGAGCAAGTTTGCTAATTAACAACGCGAAAGGTTAAAATTGAACTCATTTAGAATCAACACCCGATGGCAAACAAAGAAAAAGCGTCCCAAGAGTTTGTGCCGATAAAGGAAGTCCGCGATGGCGTCCTTGTTCTTGACGATGGCTCGCTAAGGGGAATCCTCCTGACATCATCGGTGAACTTCGCTCTGAAATCGCTTGACACCCAGCAAGCCATCATCTATCAATTCCAGAACTTCTTGAACTCTTTGGATTTCAGCGTGCAGATTGCCATCCAGTCCAAACGCTTGGACATACGCCCGTATCTTGCCCTGATGGAGGAAAGATACAAAGCGCAACTCACCGACCTTATGAAGATCCAGGTCCGCGAGTATATAGAGTTCGTAAGAACCTTTACGGAGAATTCCAATATCATGTCCAAAAGTTTTTTCATCGTCGTTCCGTACTCGCCGGCTATAATGCAAGGCAAGTCCTTCATTCCTTCCGGACTATTCGGCAGAAAACAAACCGCCAAGGAAAAAACCCAGGATGAGAGAAAGCTCTTTGAGGAACAAAGACTCCAACTCCTCCAGCGCATGTCCATCGTCGAACAAGGCCTCTTGCGCATGGGCCTGCGGTCAATCCAACTCGGAACGGAAGAAATAATCGAACTTTTTTACAAGATATTTAATCCTGGCGAAACGGACAAGCCGATCCAGCCGGAACAGCAATAAATAAAATGGGGCTTTTTAATTTTTTCAAAAAAGACGACGCGGGCAAGGAGCTGGACATTTCTCCTATTCTTCCTGAAGAGGTCTATAAATCGGCGGTGCTGGATCTCAAGGATATTATCGCGCCTCCCGCCATTAAAATAACGCCAAAACAACTTAATCTCGGAGAAAAAATAGCCAGGTCATTTTTTGTCATTTCTTACCCGCGCTTCCTTACCGAGGGATGGTTTTCTCCCATTATCAATCTGGACAAGGTATTCGACGTCTCAATCTTCATTCACCCCGTGGAGACGGCGAAAATCTTGAGGCAGTTTCAAAAAAAAGTGGCGGAAGTCCAGAGCCAGATCCAAACTCGGGAAGAAAAAGGCCTCGTCCGGGACCCGATGCTTGATACCGCTTACCGAGACCTTGAGCAACTGCGGGACGATCTTCAGCAGGCAAACGAAAAGATATTCGACGTCGGGCTGTATATTTCTCTTTACGCCGAAACGGAGGAGGAACTGAACAAAATCGAGTCGGAGATGAAGTCTCTGCTCGAAGCTCGGCTCGTTTATGTAAAACCGGCCCTCTTCCAACAAGAGGAGTGTTTCAAGAGTGTCATACCGATCTGCACGGACAAAATGGAAGTTCATTCCAAACTAAACTCCTCGCCGCTTTCGAGCGTTTTCCCGTTCACATCTTTCGACCTGACCAGCGACCGCGGCATCCTTTACGGAATCAACAGACATAACTCATCGCTTGTCCTGTTCGACAGATACTCCTTGGAGAACTACAACTCGATAACTTTCGCTAAATCCGGTTCCGGGAAAAGTTATTTGACAAAGTTAGAGATATTACGCACTCTGATGTTCGACGGCGATGTTATTGTTATTGACCCCGAGAGGGAGTACGAGTTCATGGCCGAATCCACTGGCGGAAAATACTTCAATATCTCTCTAAATTCCGACCACCACATCAACCCCTTTGATCTGCCTACGCCGCGGGAGGACGAAGCGGCCGCCGATGTTTTGAGGTCAAACATCATAAACCTTGTCGGCTTATTCCGAATCATGCTTGGCGGCCTGACGCCGGAAGAAGACGCGATCATAGACCGCGCCATCACGGAAACATACGCGCTGAAAGACATCACGGCCGACTCCGATTTTTCAAAAGTAGAACCGCCTCTTTTGTCCGATTTTGAGATGGTGCTGGCCGGAATGGAGGGCGGGGAATCGCTGGTCCAGCGGCTCACCAAATACACTCGCGGAACATGGGCTGGCTTCATTAATCGCCCTTCCAACATTGATATAAACAGCAAGTTTATCGTCTTCTCACTGCGGGATATGGAAGAGGAACTGAAACCAGTCGCCATGTATCTGGTAACTCATTACATCTGGAACGCCATCCGCAAAGAATTAAAAAAACGGCTGCTGGTTATTGATGAAGCGTGGTGGATGATGAAGTCCGAAGACACCGCCTCGTTCCTGCTCGGACTCGCCAAAAGGGGAAGAAAGTATTTCCTCGGGCTGGCTACCATCACTCAAGACGTGGACGACTTCTTGAAATCGCCTTACGGCGCGCCCATTGTAACAAACTCGTCAATCCAAATCCTTTTGAAACAATCTCCCTCGAGCATCGAAAAACTCCAAAAGATATTCAGTCTGACCGACGAAGAGAAATTTTTGCTACTGGAATCGGATGTGGGGGAGGGAATCTTCTTCGTGGGTCTCAAGCATGTGGCCATCAAAATCATCGCTTCATACACGGAAGACCAGATTATCACGTCCAATCCTTCTCAACTGCTTCAAATCAAAAAAGCCAAAGAGGAGCTGAAGGCATCTAAAGGCACGGCATGAACAATGACTCGGAAAACACGGGGCTGAACAAGTGGGACGGGGAAATAAAAATTCCCGGATATATCTGGGTACTGCTGATAATGATAGCTCTGTTTTTTGACGGTCTCCAGGCCTTGGCGACACTTTTCGTCGTCACGAGCTTTTTTTCCCCATTTATCACGGTTGTCGCTTGGTTGCTTTTTTACATAACGTTCAAACTTTACGGAATTGACTTTTTTGCCAAATCATCGCGATTCCTTACGATGAGCGGAGGGGTATTGATAGAATTATTACCTGCCATCAACGCTCTTCCGGCATGGACCGCCGCGATCGTCGCCATGTGGTTTCTGGAACGAACTAAAAAAGTTGCCGGTGGAACAAGTAATTCGTAATTACGGAGACGAAGATAGTTTTCCACCTGAATCCCAAAGAAAAGCAAGCGATATGGTAAAATTCCATGTGTACATAAATATATGAACAGCCGAAGCTTAACAAAAATATCTCTTCTGGTTTCACTGGTTGCCATATTCGTTGTCGCATTCACGGCTAAAACGGTCTTTGCCCAATTTTCCACCGCCTCGCAGGACATCGAGCTGATAGTCGCCCCGACTTACCCCCTGCCGAATCAAAACATCTCGATTACCGTAAGCCACTTTTCCATCAATCTCGACGCCGCTGAAATCACTTGGTTTTCTGGAAATAAAGAAATATCTTCCGGCATAGGCCAAAAAAAGATTAGTCTCACGGCGCCGGGCCTCGGTAAGAACGTAACGGTCAGCGTCTATATCAGATCGCTAAACGGCGAAAGCGCGAACGCGGCGGTAACCGTCAGTCCGTCGGAGGTTGATATGATCTGGGAAGGAAACTCCTACGCTCACCCATTTTACAGAGGCAAGACTCTTTATCCCACCTTCGGATCGGTCAACATAATCGCTTTGCCCAGAATCCCCAACGGCAGGGGAGGTTTTTTCAACGAAAAAGAACTCGTCTATAAGTGGGAGGTAAACGGAAAAGTTATAGGCGAAAAATCCGGATTCGCGAAAAATTCAATCACGGTGAACGACATGATTTTTCGCACGCCGATTTCGGTCAAGGTGATAATCACTTCTCTGAACGGTAGTGCGTTCGGACAGGGGACAGTGGCCGTTCCCGCGTCAATACCGAGAATATTCGTGTACGAAAACAACCCGCTTCTTGGCATCTTATTCAATAAATCAATCGGGGTGGGTATAACTATGGACGACACAGAGCTCAACCTCGAAGCTTTTCCGTTTTTCATTACCTCCGTGTCGAGAAACTCCGAAGAAATAACATACCAATGGTCGCTTAACGGCCAAAACTTGGAGTCTCAATCCTCGGGTTCGCTCACCCTGCGAAAGGATTCAGCCAACGATCGGGGAACGGCAAACGTAGGCCTTAGAGTAAACAACGCCGGCCGCGCTTACGAGACGCCGAGCTTTTTCACTTCGGTTATGTTTGGTAAATCGGAAGAATCAAATTTTTAACACTGCACTTATGAGTTCCATGAAAAGAAACCTCGCGAAAAAAATTGTCTTTCTATTGTTGATTACGACCTGTTCCGTTCTGCCGTATGTTGCCGTGGCCCAGACACCGCCTCCGGCAATGGACTACGTTATGCTCCAACCTCTCCCGAACACTACAACAGCCGGGTCCAAAGCTGTTGACATCAACAAATATCTGCCCGGGATTTTCCAGCTCGCGATTGGCCTTTCCGGAGCCCTCGCGGTTATCATGATAATCATGGGGGGCTTGAAATATATGACCAGCGACGCCATAAGCTCAAAAAAGGCCGGAGCAGATCAGATAAGAAACGCCGTTTACGGATTACTGCTCGCTCTCGGCGCCTACATGATTTTATATACCATCAATCCACGACTCGTAAGCCAGCAAGGCACGACGATTGTCCAACCTATAGAATACTCGCCGGACGCTTGGTCAAAATTTAGAAAAGGAACTCCTGTAACACAACCGCCTGTAACAAGACCTAAAAATAGATGAGAAAAGGATTATTTACAATTATCGTGGCGGTTTTACTTCTCGCAATAGCCGGGATATTCGCTTACTACTACCTTAATCCGACTGCGCCGAACGACAACCCCGATGATCCAAATAACCCTACATTTCCAAATTTTCCGGATAATCCGGGCGGACTGCCAAACGCGACAACTTCTCCAAACGGCGATCCCGGACAGATAAACCAGAGAACTCCTAAACTCTGGCAAGTCTCGAGCGACCCCGTATCCGGGTCCACGATTATTGATCAAAGAAATGGGCCAGTCTTCCGCTTCGTGGAAAGAGCTCTCGGACGAATCAAAGAGGCCAACCCTCAGACGAGCGAGCGCAAAATAATTTTAAGCGCCATACCGCAGATATACGAAGCGGTTTGGGGCAGTCCGGATGCGGTGATTTTAAGGTACCTGAAGGAGGAAAGCGTTGAAAATTTTTCAGTCAACATCATCAAAAATTCCGACCTGACGGCGGAAAAGAAGGCCACCACGACCCCAGACGAAGCGGGCATCGAGGGTGTTTTTCTGCCCAACAAGATAGTATCCGTTTCGGGTAAACCCTCCGAGGGTATGATTTTCTGGCTACTGAACACAAATGATGGTGTCTCCGGATTCGCGTCCAAACCGGACGGCTCATCGAGAAAACAAGTTTGGAGTTCCAAAGCCGTTCAATGGAACGCCGAAGTAACAGGAAAAAATCTGGTAACTCTGACCACGCGGCCGTCAGTGTTCGCGCCCGGTTTCGCGTATTTACTGAACACAACCACCGGCGGAACATCAAAAATCGCCGGAAACCTAAACGGCCTCACGGCCAAGGCGTCTCCGGACGGCAAACAAGCTCTCATCTCTTTCGCCGATGGCAAAACCCTAAAAACATACCGCCTGGAAATTGGAAATCTGGAACAAGCCGAACCCTTAAGCGCAGTCACATTCCCGGAAAAGTGCGTCTGGTCAAGCGTTGATAAAAACAAAATTTTTTGCGCTGTTCCAACGTCGCTTCCGGACGCCGAATATCCGGACGCGTGGTACAGAGGAGAGATAACAACGAGCGACAAGCTGGTGGGAATCAATCTAATTTCAGGGGAAATCAACGGCTTGCTATGGGACCAGAACACCCAGGGGCTCGAGTTTGACATTATTTCGCCGCAAGTAAGTCAGAATGACGAGTATATCCTTTTCACCAACAAAAAAGACTTGACGCTTTGGTCGTTCAGATTATTCGACCGGCCGGTCGCGACGACGACATCTACGACCACAAGGCGGTAAAGAGGGGGTAACCTACACTAGTGCCGTTTTAACTTAATTTTCAACCCGTATTTGCGCAATCATTCTGTACAGATAATAACGCTATGATCTAAAACGAGGAGGTTAAAACGGCGCTCGCAGACACTCGCGGACTTCACCCCCAGTAGTAGAGCAAAGCTCACTACGGGGCACGCGCAGAAAAACGCGGAAAGGCTGAAAATTAAGTCAAGGGAGTACTGGCGGTTGCTGGTTATGCTCGATGTATCGAATCACCACTCTGCGGTTAAGACCTTCTCCCCGAGATTCTGTTTTTATGTTCGCAACCCCCTCGCACATAGTGTGAACCAGCATCCTCTCGAAGGGAGACATAGGGTCAAGCTCAATATCAGCTTTCAAGGAAAGAGCCCTCTCGCGAAGTATGGTTACCTTCGTCGCAAGCTCGTCGGCTATTTTCTTATTGTAATCATTTACATCAAGCACGAAACGCACCTCCTCTCCGCCGGTTTTTTTTGAGACCATTTTTTTCACCACATGATTTAGAGCGGAAAAATTTACCCCTTTAGCGCCGATCAACAGGCCGGACTCTCCGGTTTTGATGACATACCTCTTCATACCATGAGACGCGGGCGCTTCCAACTCTTCAATAGACTCAAAAACGATGCCCATCTTGCCTAAAACCGCGCCGATTATTTCAATAATCAATTGTGAGGTCATTTTTTTATTTCTTGAGACTTGATTTCTTGAGACCTTTTAACTTTTTTTCTGACCAAAATCTCCTGAACGATGGCAAAAATGTTTGAGGTCGTCCAATAGACCGCCACCGCGCCGGAGATACTCCAGGTTATGAGGAAAGTAATTATCGGGAAAAAATATCGCATCTGCATATTCATCGAACGACTAAAATCGTCGCCGAATGAAGCCACCGCGCCGTCTTTCTTGGGCGACATGGCGGGAATTGAGTAGCGCGCCTGAAAAAATTGGGTTACTCCGGCCAGTACGGCCAAAACCAGACTTTTTGAGGTTATGTCGAGAATGCCCAAAAACATCGTCGAGATATGGTTCGGAACGGCCACAAACGAGTAAAGAATGGCTGTGTTTATCTCCGGCAGATGACTGCTGACGAATATCTTGTACAACGCCAAAATTATCGGGATCTGCAGGGCGATAAGCGCGAAACTGGAAAAGGGATTTATTCCGGTTTCCTTGTACAAAGCCACGGTTGCCGTCGCCTGTTTCTGTTTGTCATTTTTGTATTTTTCCTTAATTTCCCGAAGTTTTGGCTCGATTTCCTTCATCCTGACCTGTGTCCTTATGGCTTTCTTGGAAAGGGGATAGAGAATAACCTTGACCACTAAAGTAAGGGCCACGATTGCTAAACCGGCATCTCCGCCAGGTAAAATGTCCACCAAAAAGACCAAGGCGTTGTATAACGGCTCGACTAACAAGTTCTGAAACAACCACGACATCGTTCCATTTTATAGGAAAAATTCTTTTAAGCAAATATCTGGTTCTATATACTTTCGTGTGGTGGATAACTAACAAAGGCGGCTCGGTTAAGCTATAGGTGATCGATTCCCTATTAACCTAACCAAAACACGCCTTTGTATGAAGAAATTTATCATGAAATTATTCG
>Ga0209542_10009346_pt1 | contig 18013 bp, 23 predicted proteins | sample RifCSPhighO2_01_FD_184028 | JGI IMG/M metagenome (GOLD analysis project Ga0209542, IMG submission 184028) | Soil microbial communities from Rifle, Colorado - Rifle CSP2_plank highO2_0.1 (SPAdes) (version 2) | ecosystem: Environmental > Terrestrial > Deep subsurface > Rock core/Sediment ...
TGAGGTTCCGGAATGCCCCGTCCGCGGAGAAGACCGCGATGCCGAGGGAGGACGCTGCCATCCTCTCCGACGACAGCGCGGTGCGGGAAGCGCTCGGAAAGCACACCCTCTCGTCCATCATGGCCGCGCTCTCGACGACCGGAGACTGCCACACCCGGGCGCATCAGCTCGGCAGGCTCGCCTACACGGAGCTCGGAACCCAGGCGTTCAAGGAGTGTGGCCCCGAATGCCATTCGGGCTGCCATCATGGGGCGATTGAGGCATTCTTCGCGGAGCATGGCACCGCGTCGCTCGCGCAGGACCTCGCGCTCCTCTGCGGGAGCGAGCCGAACGGCTTCGCCTCCCACCAGTGTTTGCACGGCGTCGGGCACGGTCTCGCAGCGTGGACGAATTATGACATTCCCGAAGCGCTCGGGAGCTGCGACCTGCTCTCCGGTCCCGCGCGGGAGAGCTGCTACACCGGGGTCTTCATGGAGAACATCGTGGGAGGCCTCGCAGGGAGCGAGCACCGCTCATCGTACCTGAGCGACGACCCGCACTATCCCTGCAATGCGGTCGACTGGAAGTATCGCTCTGCCTGCTATTTCCTGCAGACCAGCAGGATGATGGTGCTCTTCAGCGCCGACTTCGACCGCATCGCGTCCGCGTGCGCGGAGTCGGGAGCATTCCAGCAGCACTGCTTCGAGAGCATGGGCCGCGACCTCTCCGGGTTCATGCAGCGCGACCCGCAGCGTATCATCCCCGTCTGCCTGAACGCGAGCGGGGCGCAGCACTGCCTCACCGGGGCGATTCAGGACCAGTTCTGGGACGCATCGCAGCAGGACCGCGCGCTGCGCTTCTGCGCATTCCTGGACGGTGCGTTCCAAACAAGTTGCTACCAGCTCATCATCACCCGCGCACCGGACGTGCTCCAGCCGCGCGAGACTGCGGAGTTCTGTGCGAAGCTTCCGAAGGAGTGGCGCGCCGCGTGCGACAACGCCGCGCCATCCGGGGCGTACCAGGTCGAAGCGGCCGTGAGCGAGGAGCGGGAGCTGAGCGCAACGCGCATCATCCGCTTCAACGGCACCTTCTCGCCGGAAGAGCTGGTCATCGCCCCAGGAGAGGTCACCTTCGTCAACGACGCCGAGGAGGCTTTCTGGCCCGCGTCCAACGTCCATCCGACGCACGATGTGCTTCCTGCGTTCGACGCGAGAAGGCCCCTTCCTCCCGGAGCGACGTACGCATTCACCTTCCCGGAAGGAGAGTGGCGCTTCCACGACCACCTCCATCCGGAGGCAGGGGGAGTCATCCGCGTGAGCGCAGCGCCGCGCGAGAAACCCGTCCGGTGACTTCCGGCTGAGCCAGCAGCTCCCGCACCAGGGCGGCCGCGCTGGTGTGCTTCCTCTTGACTCTCGCATAGAGCTTGCCTTCCCGCTCGTAGGTGGCATCATGCTTCTTCCGGAAGATATCGGCATGCTTCGTGTTGGAGAGCGGCGGGCCTGCGTGCTCCCGATGCGTCTCGATGGTGTCGCTGGAGAGGATGTACCAGAGCAGCGCCGTGCTCTCCTTGCCGTAGAGGAAGCGCCACCCCGAATCCTCCAGGAGGAAGCCGTGCTTCTCCAGGCTGGCGCGAAGAAAGTGATGGACCTTCAGGCACTTCGCGCCCATGATGTCGCGCTTCTGCCGTTTCGGGGCGAGGTCCACGAGCAGCAGCGTCCTCTCGCCGGCCTTGCGGCGTAATTCGCTCTCACTGAGCTCCTTGCGGCTGAACATCCCCTTCGTCGGCCGCTTCAGGAACGCCCGGCAGAGGGCGGTGAAGCGCAGGAAATTCTCCTCGGAGAGCGCGGCAGCGGCGTTGCGCTCTGGCTGCACCGGGTCCACGAGCATCAGCGGCCCGTGCTTCGAGGGGTTGAGCGCCCGGTGCGCGTCCTGGTGATGGCGCTCGACGTCGATGATGACTCCGGGCTTCCATTGCGCGGCCGCGCGCGCCAGCTGCGGGAAACCCCCGTACGCGAGCACGAGAAGGTCCACCACGTGGCCGGAGAATGCGCGGATGTAGCTTTCGGCGCCGTAGAGGTCGTTCGCCTTGAGCAGCAGCTTCAGGAGGAGGATATCCCTGCGCAGCGCCGGCTTCCTGCGGAGATGGCGCATGATCCAGCCGACATGCAGGGGCGACGCATCCGTGACGTTCCGCACCTCTTTGTGCGAATCCACTTTCATCACCGGTACGATTTCGAAGGCCACGCCGCGGAGCTCGAACTGGAAGTAGTCCCTGCTGCCGGGAACGCGCTCGACGTCCGGGAAGCGCGCGAGCACCTTCTCGGTGATGTCCGAGATGTCCTGTTTCGTCGGAGCGAACCGCACGAAGCAGTCACAGTCGAAGTCGTGCTTCAGGAAGGTGCGCTTCGCTGCGGAGCCTCCGAGCATGACCTCGGCGCGTATGTTCCTGCGGGCCAGCTCCCCTCTGATGGCGGAGAGGACCTCGCGGATGACCGCATTGAGCTTCCGCATCTCGGCCGGAGTAGGGGTGTGTTCCTTCACGACCGCATCGAGAAGCTTCACGAAGAGACGCGGGAGAAGGCGCTATAAAAACGTTATGCCGGCGCGCACCGTCCCGAGACGCACGCGCATCCGGATATGGCAGGAAATCCACAGACCCCCACGCTGGACTCCTTCTCGCAGAGCTTGTTCACGAGCGCAGGATTGACCTCGCTGTCCCTGTTCACGCACCGAGGGTAGTAGCCGCAGCAGTTGTGGACGTCCTTGATGGCGCAGTCCGCGTCCCTGCTGCAGGAGTAGTCGATGCCCTGCTGGTACTCGGCGAGGGTCCTGGGTATCTGGATGCGGTCGTTTGCTGCTTCCGGGCCCGCGGGGACGCATGCGGCGAGCACGATGCCAAGGAGGAGGATGGCAATCCGCATCCCTTCTGCCAGTTCGGCCGGGGTCCTAACGATGTGCGCCATGCCCCACCTCCACCTCCTTTGTCGGCTCCCTCCGCTCGGTGTGCAGCAGCGCGAAATCGCTATGCCCCTTCTTCTGAAGGGTACGGCGCGCATGGTCCAGGGTTGCGAAGGAGCGGTCCCGGGTGTTGTTGTGCTCGCTGCGGTGCGCGATGAACACCGCGGCAAGCGTCGGAGAGGAGCACTCCATGAGCAACGCCGCCGCCTCTTCGTTGGAGAGGTGTCCCAGAGGAGAAGAGATGCGCTGCTTGAGCTCCAGGGGATAGGGGCCCTTCCAGAGCATGTCGATGCTGTGGTTGGCCTCGAGCACCGCGCAGTCCAGCTGCGAGAACGCGTCCTTCACCGCGGCGTTCGCGTGGCCGAGGTCGGTGAAGATGCCCAGCGAATGCTCCTTGTGCCTCACCACGAAGTTCAGCGGCTCAGCGGCGTCGTGCGGCACCGCAAGGGGGGTGATGAGCGCGTTGTCCAGTTCGACGCCACCTTCCAGCAGCTGCGAATCTACATCCGTGAGTTCTGGCGCTGCGTCCAGCGTGCCAGGGGAAAGGTACACCGGCGCGTTGGTGAGCTGGTGCATCCCGCGGACGCCGCGGAGATGGTCCACATGCTCATGGGAGAGGAAGATGGCGTCGAGTCTCGGCGGGATGCCTGCCGCCTGCATGAGTTCCACCAGCGGCCTCCTCGGGATGCCTGCGTCGAAGAGCAGCGCGAGCCTTCCTGCGCGCACGTAGGTCGCGTTGCCGCTGCTGCCGCTTGCGAGCACCCTGACGGAAAACATCCCCCTCGCAGCGCGGGGAACGAGGCGCTATTTATTTCTTCCGCCGACCAGGGCATTGTAGAAAGTCCATCGGCCGCATTGCCGCGCGCCTTCCGCGCTGTCTCGCAGCGGTTCCGGCAATGCTGAGCAGCATAGCCGACCGGTGCCTACTTTCTGCCGGACCGCCGACCGTCCCAGCGCTTCGCGTTGCGGCGGTGCCTGACGAAGAAATCCTTGAGGAAGGTCTCCGATGAGGCGCGCTCCTCGCGGCTGCCGACCATGCCGATGACAGCCTTCTCGAAGGCGAGGACTTCCTGGTCCTTGAAGTACGGGTGAGAGAGGAGGTTGAGACCTTGCAGACGCTCCCCGTCGAGCCTGACCGGGGCATCGGAGCCCACGTAGCACCGCCAGTCCCGCTGGAAAGCCAGCCGTGCGGTCCTGCCCTCGATGTGGTGCGTGGGCATGCTGTCCAGGGTCTCGGTGAAACGCGCGTACTCGCTCGCAAGGCTCTCGACGCGCTCAAGGGCGCTGCCGTGCAGGAGCAGTTCGACCGCGGGCTCGTAGACCTTGAGGCGGCGCCTGTCCTCTCCTGTCAGCGCGGGCTCTGCGAGGAGTTCCTCGATATCCGCATCCGGCGCGATGACGCGCGTGGAGATACCAGGTTCCCCGTCTTCCGGCGGGCGCAGCAGCTCCGGGGGGAACTGCTCCAGGCAGCGCAGGGCAACCGCGGTGTCGGCATAGCCGAGCTCCGCGGGCGGTTTGCGGTATTTCGAGAGCGAGCGGTAATAGTCTCCAAGTGATTTCCCGATGAGGGCAATCAGGTCGCCTCCGCGCTGGGTGGCCTCGCCGGCGAGAAGCGCGAGGACACGCTCGGGCAGGCGAATGTCGTAGCCACTCAGGGGGCCGGATTCGTCCACGTCCCCGCAGAGCTCAAGCAGCCCCGCAACGAAGGCCTCCTCGTGCGGGATGAGGCAACCCTCGTCATCCACGAACTCGACGGGCTCGCGCTCCGCGATACGCTTGGCAGCATAGTCGTAGAGCAGCAATGTCGAGTACCGCGCAGCCGCGCGCATGAGCGGGACACGCTGGCCAAGGGCTCCGGCGAGTGCTGCGTACGCCACTGCATGGTGGAATCCTTCGGGAACGCCGCTGAGAGTGGAAGCCTCCTGAAGGAGGAGACCGCGCAGCGCAGGCTCCCTGCCCGCCAGCCCGTCAGCATCAGGCCCGAGGAGAGGTTCCGGCCGGAAGAAGTACAGCTCGCCGTGCTCCTGCCACGCATGGCCTCCGGCGGTGAGGCTCTCTTCCTGGTCCAGGAGCGCGAGGTGCTCCAGATGGGTCCTCTCGCCACTCTCCAGCTCGTGGCGGCTGTAGAGGATGTGCACCTGCTCCGGTCTCAGGGAGAACGCGCTCTCGTCCTCTGAGAAGCCGAGCATCGCGAGCAGGAAGCTCCCGTAGTCAGAGGCGTGCTTTGCCAGCTCTTCCGCGGATGCGGGCTGCCAGTCTTCCATGGTCCTTGTCACCCCTACATAGGGGTCCTGTTTATAAGCTTATCCCGCGCCGGAAGGCATAAATAATCGGCTCCTGCCCTTGCCGGGATGAACGCAAAGCTCCGGCTCATGCGCTCGGTCCTGGAGAAGCAGCAGTTCCGCTTCGTCGGCGAGCACACGGCAATCAAGATATGCCACTGGACCAAGGCCTCGCTCCGCGAGAAGGGAAGCTGTTACAAGCAGCGCTTCTACGGCATCAATTCCCATCGCTGTGTCCAGATCTCGCCCTCGGTCGGCTTCTGTCAGAACAACTGCATCTACTGCTGGCGCGAGATCCAGTATTCGCTGGAGAACACCTACGACAAGTACGAGAAGATTGACGAGCCTGCGGATATCGTGGACCGGGCCATCGCCGCGCAGAAAGGCCTCCTCACCGGCTTCGGGGGGAACACCGCGACCCAGCGCCAGAAGTGGGAGGAGAGCAAGGAGCCGGTGCATTTCGCGATTTCGCTCTCCGGGGAACCGACGATGTACCCGAAGATCGCAGAGCTCATCGCCGAGATCAACTCCCGCGGGCACTCGACCTTCCTCGTCACCAACGGGATGCTTCCGGAGCGACTGGAGGAGCTGCGCGACAAGGGGGCGATGCCCACCCAGCTTTACCTCAGTGTGAACGCGACCGGCAAGGAGATGTTTGACCTCATCGAGCACCCCCTCTATAAGGACGCCTGGGAGCGGCTGCAGCGCTCGATGGACCTGGTCCGCTCGTTCCGGGACCTCACCCGCACCGTCATGCGCATCACCTGCATCAAGGGCTACAACATGACGGACGCTGCCGGATGGGCGGCCATGCTGGAGCGTTGCCAGCCGAAGTTCCTCGAAGTCAAGGGCTACACCTTCGTGGGCAGCTCGACCGCGCGGCTGACGCGGGAGAACAGCCCGGTCCATGCGGATGTCGGCGCATTCGCCGAAGAGCTGCAGCGGCATTCGGATTACCGCATCGTCGACGAGCAGCCCGTGAGCAGGGTGGTGCTCATGAGCCAGCGGCGCTGGGACGACCAGTACCTGGATATCTGAGGCGGTCCCGAACGTCTGTCCGGATTGCCGCGTGATTCTCGGGTGGTCTCGATGCCGGATATTCTCCGCACTACGGCCGGTTTCCCCGTCCGCCGTTTCCCCCGAGAGCAAAGTTTATATAACGCCACCGTGCAGCCCCAACGGGGGATTCACATGAGCAAGGAAGAGGACTGGGCGAAGTACAAGGACAAGGTCATCACGTTCGTTCCGAAGCAGTGCCCGACGTGCAAGGAGCTCCTGACCATCCGCGAGCTCGGCGTCTGGGGCTATTACTGCGTGCCATGCATGTTCTGGTGGGGCACCTACGACCCCTATCCCTCGGTCAAGGGAGAGGCTGGTGAGGCTCCGGCGATGCATGCTCAGGATATGCCTGTCGAGCATGCCGAGCACAGCGCCGCTCCCAAGGCAAATGTCTCACTGAAAAAGAAATGAGTCTCGCCGCCTGTCTGCGCGGCAATACACTCACCGTGCGCGTGGTGCCGCGCGCGGGAAAGACCGAGTTCGCGGGCATCGGCTCTGACGGCGTGCCGCGCATCCGTATCAAGTCTCCGCCCGAGGACGGTAAGGCGAACGCCGAGCTGCTCGCGTTCCTCAAGAAGGAGCTCGGCCGCAAATTCAGCCTGGTTTCCGGAAAAGCCGGCAGGCTCAAGACGGTGCGCGCCTGAGCGCTGCGTACGCAGATGCGGCGAGCTCCACCGGATACGTGAAGAGCTTTCCGGTGTAGCGGACACCTTCGACGAGCGCCTCCTTGAAGCTCCTGCCCTGCTTCAGCTCCCTGCCGCTCCGGTTGTTCGCGATGCCCTGCAGCCCGAGGATGGCGCTGGGCACCACGGTGCCGACGAGGAGGGGATTCGCTCCGGCGCTTACCAGGAGGCCTTCGAGCCCGAGAGAGAGGAGCCTTGCGGGGACGAAGCACGCACGCTCCAGCGCGGTGAAGCGCAGGGCCTCGCGGAGCGAGCCTGGCTGATGGAAGAGCCGATGCGTTGCCATGTACGACACGGCCATGGTCGCGATGCCCAGCGCGTACGTCCCCGCGATGATACCCGCGTATTCCAGGGGATTCCCGCTCGACTGCCACAGGAGATAGCTCCGCACCACCGTCGGGAGAAGAGCGCCGGCCTGCTGGGCGGCGAGGATGGGAAGGTCAATCTCCTTGCTGATGCGCTGCAACAGGGTTTCCGCAACGCGCTCCTCGAGGTCAGGCATCGACCGAAGGAGGTGGCGGCCGCCTCTTAAACATGCCGCTGCGCCGGCCTCGTGAAAAACAGGCGATTTCTCGGCCGGAATGCCGTACGGTATCCGGCTGCTCTCGCCGGCATCCCGGAGATTCTCCTCAGCGCGGCCGACTCTTTTTCCAATTGCGCCGGGATTACCACAACATTTATATAGGAAATTTCCCCGGGCAACGCCATGCCTGACCGGCCCTACAAGATTCTCAGGAAGTGCAAGGGGTGCGGCGACAAGTTCGTCGTGAAGCACAAGCTGCGCATGTACTGCGACCGCTGCAGGCAGAAGAAGTCCAAGCGATGAGCCTCTGCCTCGTATGTGACGGTCCTCTTACTGGCGAGCGCGGACATTTCGTGTGCCACAAGTGCGGCATCTCGTTCAGCGAGGAGAATCTCGCCCGCGCAGAGAGACTGCCACCGAAATCCGAAAGGAAGGCGAAGGAGTTTTACCAGAGGGTCAGCCCAGGTAGGTGAGGTCCTTCTTCTGCTTGCCTACTGCACCCTTGCTCTTCTCCAGCAGGCTGTGGAGCTTCTGTTCGAAATGCTCGGCTGAATCCAGGAGCGGCTTGATGTTGAGCTTCAGCCCAAGGTAATTGCTCAGGGTGGTCAGCGCGTTCGCCGCGGCCTTGCTGTCCGGTAGGTGCGTCTTCGTCTCCGCGAAGAGGCAGGTGATGGGGAAGCTTCCCCCGGCGTCGAGCAGCAGCGCCGAGGTGACGCCCATGATGATGCCCTCGCGGAGCTGCTCTATCTTGAGGGTCTGCAGCTTCTTTGCGTTCTGCGCCTTGTTCGCGTAGTAGAAGGTGCGGTAGGTCTGCTCCTCCTCCTCCCCGTTCTTCTCCGGGGAGCCGACCCCCTCGATGCACACGAGCTCCCTGGCGTTGACCTTCTTCGCCAGCTCCACTACCAGCTCCGCAATCTTCCACTCTGCTCCCGAGGTGGAGTTGATGGCGTGCACCACCACGAGGTTGTGCTTCTTGCTGTAGAAGATGCCGATTGGTTCCACCACGCGGCCCTCGTGGATGGCGATGAGCGCGGGCTGCTCCTCGAGCAGGATGCGCCCGATGGGCTCGCATTTCAGGTGCTCAAGGAGATACTCGGTGGCGATGGTACCCACAAGCCCGAAACCGGGATAGCCTTGGATGATGGTTGCGTTCTTCGGGACGCTCCGGAGCGTCAGGGTCATGGGAGGGGTCCGGATTTTGTTCTATATAAAGCTACCGGTGGCTTGCGCCCTGTAGGAAATCTTCTGTATCTCGGTCGGAATCCCGTACGAGTTCCGCGCTGCCTCACCGGAAATGCGGGCATTCTCCGCAGAGCGGCCACCTCTATGTTGACTCTTTCCACAGGGCCGCTTCAGCCCCAGCGGAGCTTCATCGCCAGGATGCTTCCCACGAACACGAGAGAGACTGCGTTCCCGGCGATGAGCGGCACATCGTGGATGAGCAGCCCGTAGAGCAGCCAGAGGGAGATGCCCCCTGCGGCCATGAGGAAAGTCCCCAGGGAGAGGTCGGCGGTGCTCCTCCTGCGCCAGCAGCGAACCACCTGCGGCAGCGCGGAGAGCGTGGTGAGCGACGCGGCGAGGAGGCCGATTCCTCCGATGAACGACATGCAGGGGGCGCTATACGGACGTATTTATGCCTTTCGAGAGAAGGGAGGCGATGCGCTTCATCTCCTCCGGGGGAATCTGCTTCACAAGCTTCCAGTCGATGACACCGCCATGGCCGTCGTCCCGGTATCGCGGCACCACCCAGATGTGGGCGTGCGGGACCTCATTGCCGAGGGTGAGATAGCTGACGGACAGGGCCCCCATCGCCGACTTCAGCGCGAGGCCGACGCGCTTCGCCGCCTCGAAGTACGAGCCGAACTGCGGGGCATCGTCCACCCAGCGGTAGTGCCGCTTCGTCACGATGAGGCTGTGTCCCGGGTTGCGGGGGGTGATGTCGAGGAATCCGAGGTACTCCTTGTCCTCGTACACCTTGTGGCAGGGAATCTCGCCCTTGACGATGCGGCAGAAGACGCAGTCACTCCGCGGCGCGTCTTCGCTACTCGGCAAGCTCCTCGTCGTCATCCGTCTCCTCATCGGGCTGCTTGCCGCCTTCCGGCTCTGCGGATGGCCCGAGCTCCTCGCCGCTCTCCGACTCGCCGTACTCCCCGGATTCCTCGGCTGGCTCGTCGCTCTCTCGGGCCACCCCGGCGGGCTCCTCGGCCGCCTCCTCGGCACGGTGCTGCAGTTCGGCGCTCAGCTCGTCCAGCGCGAGGGGCAGGTCTTCCAGCGACTCGATGCTCCACTCGAAATCCGGATAGGTGCCGCGGCGGTCCAGGAGGATGGCGCCGACGCCCGCGTTCTCCGCGCTGCGGATGTCGGAGTTGATGCTGTCCCCTATCATCACCGCCTCCCCGGGGGCGATGCCGAGACGCTTGAGCACGTCCTCGTACATCTCCCGGTCGATCTTGAGGTAGCCGACCTCGAAGCTGAGCAGCACCTCGTCGAAGTACTTCTCGAGGCCGTACTTTTCCAGCACCGCACGCACGGAGAAGCAGTCGCTGTTCGCCAGGAGGGCGATCTTGTACTGCTTCTTCAGGTCCTCCAGGATCTTCATGGACTCCGGGAAGGGCTTTGCGAGGAGCTTGTTCTTGTTCCACATGCCCACCAGCTCGTCGAGGACCTCCTGGGAAGGCTCGCGCTGGAAGGCCTCGCACACCTTGGTGAAGGCCTGGTAGAGGTCGTCGGACTTCTCCAGCATGAAGCTGCGCTCGAAGGTGACGATGAACTTGCGGTAGGGCATCCGGTGGAGCCGGAGGATCTCGCGGACCTGCTTCACCGGTGACGGGAAGACGCCAATCTCGACGAGGGTTCCCCAAAAGTCAAACAGCACTGCCTTAATCATGTGATAGCCTCCGTGACCTCGCGCGCTCGGCGCAAAGGCGCACGCTAGCGGGAATGGGCTCGCTATTTAAATCTTCGTCCGAGAACCACCGTGCGTCAATCCAGTGCACGTCCTCGTGCACCGCAGTCCTGAGCGCAGCGGCGAAGCAGAGCTCGACCAGCTCGTGCCGGGCGTCGCGCTGGACCAGCATCGCAATCGGCTCGCTGAGCAGGAGCCGCTCCCCCACGAGACGCCGCTCCCCGATGATCTCGATGTCCGCATGGAGCTGCTGGCGGACGATGCGTACGGCGGCCTCCTCCGGCAATTCGTGCTCCTCGATGGCCCCCGAGGGAGGAAGCCACTCCTCCCGCGCCGCGTCGAAGAGGAGCAGCACCCCCTCCTCGTGCACGATGTACACCGCGGCCATGAAGCTCTTGAAGGGCATGCCCATCGAGCGGCGCTTCGGCTATATTAATGTCACTACCACACGGCGCCATAGAAACCCTGAGATTCTTCGGCCGCAATGCGGTATCCGCGTGGTCGGTATGCCGGCGCTTCTGAGCAGCTCGGCCGCGGGCGTTGCCTCCTTTTTCGAAGGGGCTACCACACCTGGTCCAGAAGTTTCCTGCGCGGAGCGCGTAGCCCGGGGTCGTGGATGACGTGCTTCACGCGGTACTTCTCCGTCAACTCGGCCGGAAGCCTCTGGAGGGAGGCGAGCGTCCCGTGCAATCCCGGCTCCGTCTCCACACTCTCGGCGATGGAGAAACCCGCCTCGACCAGGCCCGCCCGTACGATTTCCGCGCCCTGGTACGTCACGACGAGCGCATCCTCGTGCATGACCCCCCTGAGCGCCTGGAAGAATTCGACGCTCCACAGCTCCGGGCAGAGCCGCGGCGCCGGTGCGTCGAGGAACACGGCGTCGAACTGCTCCCTCAGGTGTGGGACGCTCCTGCGCGCGTCGCCCAGTACCAGGGTCAGCTCGCGGCTCCCCTCCCGCACGGTCGAGCTCCTCGCGGTGAGGCACTCCCGAGCGACGCGTGTCGCGAGGTGATAGTGCGCGAGCTGCGGGGAGACGCGCGGGACGCTGCGCAGCGGGATTCTGCTCCGCTCCAGGGAGACGACGCGGACCGCGTCGGCAGCGTCGATGGCGGCGGTGGCGCAGTACCCGAGCCCGAAGCCTATGTCGAGAACCATCACCCGGCCATGCTGACGGGCGAGTTCCGCGATGCGGCAGGGGACGACATACCTGCGGACCGCCTCCGCGACCGCGCCCCGGAGGGGATGCAGCAGCTCGCCCTCCGGACCCCTGATGGTGAGCGAGCCGTCAGCGGTACGCATCAGAACTGGTCCAGGGTCTTCACGCCGCGGTGGGTGAGGATGCTGGTGTTGCCCTCGGCGCCGCCCTGGGTGCGCTGGACGTCGATGTAGCCGCCGTCCTCGAGCTTCTTGACCTTGCGCTGGAAGCTCTTGTAGGCCATCTCCCCACCGGATTCCTGATAGCGCTTGTAGAGGTCGCCGATCTTGCTGCCAGGCGCGCCCTTGACCAGCTCCAGCACGGCCTGCTCGTCCTCGTCGAGTTCGGCGCTCTTCCGGGGAGCGAACTGTGCCAGGCGTTGGAGCGCGGTCTCCACGTGCTCCAGCGAGACGGAACGCGCGGCCTTCTCTTCAGCAGCGGCGCCTGCCTCCTTGAGGAGGTGGAGCCCGACGCGCAGATCGCCCCGCTGCACGGTCTCCGCGACGACGCGCTCCAGCGCCTCGCGCGGGAACACGTCCGGCTGGAAGGCGAGCTCCGCCCGCTGGCGGAGGATGCCCCGCGTCTCCTCTGCTGAATAGGGCCGGAACTGCAGGACGTCCAGCGCGAGCCGCGAACGGAGACGCTCGTCGAGCGACGCGCCCCACTCCTGGTAGTTGCTGATGAGCACGATGACCTTGCGGTACAGCCGTTCGAGCAGCACATAGAGGAAGTCCTGGTCCTGCAGCTTGTCCACCTCATCCAGCACCAGGACCGCGCCTCCCTTGTTCAGCTTCTCCATCACGACAGCGAGGAGGTCGTCTGTGTTCTTGTTGTGCGTCAGCCGATAGCCGAGCTGCTCGCAGAGCTCCAGGGCGACCTTGAAGGAGGTATTCTTCTGCCAGCAGTTCACATAGAGGGGGAAGATGTCGTCGGCCTTCTCCTGCAGCTCTCGGAGGACGTGGCGGGATGCGACGCTCTTCCCCACTCCCGGAGGGCCGTGGATGAGCAGATTGCGCCCGGAGCGCTGGGAGAAGAGCGGCTTGATGCAGCCCGCGATGTGGAACTGCTCCCCCTCCCGGTACGGGACCAGCTTGGGGACGAAGTCGAAGTCCAGCGCCACCGCGTTCCGGAAGAGCGACTCGTTCGCGCCGAGCATGCCGTCGAAGACGCCCATGCGGGAAAGACAGCCGCGCGGTTAATATAATTATGGGGCAGCCGGCGCCGCAGAAAGCCGACATCTCCCGGCCGCACTGCCGCATGATATCCGAGCTGTCTCGCCGGCATGACTGGTATGGCGCTGGGCGCGTCCGCTAGGCGGAGCCTTTCCGGCGGGAGACGGGAAACATTTATAAAGCAGGGGAAAACCCGCGATGCGAGCCGCGCAAGCGGCGTAGCAACGTTCCCTGGGACTACCTTCGCGGTAGGAGGGCACGATGAAACGAGAATCTGTACGAAAGGCGGTGGATGCGCTCCAGGCAGAGCCCAAGCGCGGCTTCTCCCAGAGCGTAGACCTCATCATCAACCTGCGGGACCTGAACCTGAAGGACCCGAAGCAGCAGATAGACCAGTTCATCAGGCTGCCGAAGGGGCGCGGCCGGAAGGCGAAGGTCTGCGCCCTCATCGGGCCGGAGCTGCACGCGGATGCGAAGCAAATCTTCGAGAAGGTCATCCTGCAGGAGCAGTTCCCTGGCTTTGCAGAGAAGAAGCTCCTCCGCAAGCTGGCGAAGGAGTTCGACTACTTTGTCGCGCAGGCGAACATCATGGCCTCGGTCGCCACGACGTTCGGACGGGTGCTCGGCACCCGGGGCAAGATGCCCAACCCCAAGGCCGGATGCGTCGTGCCGCCCAAGGGCGCGAATCTCAGGCTGCTCCACGAGAATCTCAGCGACACTATCCGCGTCGCGGCGAAGAAGGACCCGCTCCTCCAGTGCGTCATCGGCAGCGAGCAGATGAGCGCCGAGGACCTCACGGAGAATGCGATGTCCGTGCTCAGTTCGGTGCTGCGCGTCCTGCCAAACGAGGAGCACAACATCCGTTCGGTCTACCTGAAGAAGACCATGAGCAAGCCGGTGCAGGTGAGCTAAGATGCCAGCCCAACGCAAGGTCCAGCAGGTGGCGGAGTTCGCCAAGCTGCTCACCTCTCAACCCATCGTGGGTGTGGTGAACATCACCAACCTCCCAGCATCGCAGTTCTCTACCATCCGCGCCTCGCTGCGCGGCAAGGTGGACATCCGCGTCGGGAAGAGGAAGCTCATCAAGCTGGCCATGGCGGAGGCGAAGAAGTCGCATCCTGGACTCGCCGCGCTGGAGCCTCACCTGGAGAACATCATGCCCGGTCTGCTCTTCACCAGCGAGAACCCCTTCGCCCTCGCGAAGCTCGTCCAGAAGAACAAGAGTAGCGCGCCGGCGAAGGCGGGCCAGACTGCCCCGAATGACATCTGGGTCAAGGCAGGCCCCACTCCGTTCGCGCCCGGTCCCATCATCGGTCAGCTCGGCCAGCTCGGCCTGAAGACGAGCATCGAGGGCGGCAAGATCAAGATAACCCAGGACAAGCTCGTGGTGCCGGAGGGCAAGGTCATCTCCGCCGACGCGGCGTCGCTGCTCACCAGGATGGGCATCACCCCCATGGAGATAGGGCTGAACCTGCAGGCGGTATATGAGAATGAGCAGGTCTTCACCAAGGCGGTGCTGTTCATCGACGAGGCCCAGTACCTCTCGGACATCGCGAGCGCCGCCGCGGGCGCCTTCGCGCTCGCCATCGAAATCGCCTATCCCGCTCCGGACGTGCTTCCCAGGCTGCTCGCCAAGGCGAGCGGCGAGGCGAAGGCCCTCGCGCTCGACGCGGGGATACTGACGCCGGAGAACGCGGGACAGTTCCTCTCGCGCGCGGAGCGCGAGGCGGCTGCATTGGAAGCTACAATGGACTAAGGAGGAACCACGATGGAGTACGTATATGCGGCGATGCTGTTGCACAAAGCAGGACAAGAGATTACCGAGCCGGCAGTGACGAAGGTGCTGGACGCGGCCCACATCAAGAGCGACACCACCCGTGTCAAGGCACTCGTCGCGGCGCTGCAGGGCGTCAACATCGAAAAGGCCATAGCCTCCGCGAGCGTCGTGCCTGTCGCTGCCGCCGCTCCCGTCGCTGCCGAGAAGAAGGTAGAGGAGAAGAAGCCGAAGGAGGAGCAGAAGAGCGACACTGAGGCTGCGGCAGGCCTGGGCGCGCTGTTCGGCTGAGCCTGGCTTCGCCATTTCATTTCATGACAACGCACGAAACGCCAGAGACGGCCGGCGGGGAGCCGGGAATCCTGGGTGGCGAAGCCCCCGAGCAGCCGGAGACTTCCCCCCAGCCGCCGGAGAACGCGGGGCAGAGCGAAGTCTCCGGTCCGGAGACGGGGAAGTCCGAGAACGAAGTTCCTGAAGGGCCGGCGCAGGGCGAAGTTCCTGGGCCTGAGGCTGGCAATCAGGAGGCAACGCCAGTCGAGCAGTCCGCCGCGGCGCCTGCGGAGACACTGCCCGCTGATTCTGAGGAGCGGAAGAAGCTGCTTCTGGAGCGTTTCGAGACCATCAAGCGCGAGATTGCCGTGATGCGCACGAAGCTCAACGAGATAGACAAGCTCAAGGAGGGCGTCTTCTCCAAGCGCGACGGGGTCTCCAGCGACATCGGTGAGAAGATACGCCGCATCAAGGAGCTCAAGCGCGAGCGCGACGACTTCACGAGGCAGGTCCGGGAGAAGAAGGAAGAGCGCAGCCGCCTCAACACCGAGGTCCGGGCGAAGATTGACCGCGCCAAGGAGCTCCGGGGCCAGCAGGACACTGCGCCGAGACCTCACGCCCGGGACATGCACAAGAGCCCGGACCAGCTCCTGAAGCTCATCGAGAAGATGGAGCTGCGCATCGAGACCGAGGCCATGCCTTTCGAGCAGGAGCGCAAGCTCATGGGGCAGATCAAGCTCCGCAAGAAGGAGTACGACGAGGTCAAGGTCGCCGGCGGCATGATGGATGAGGTGCGCACTCTCTCGAAGGACATCACCGTCCTGAAGAAGCAGAGCGACGATGTCCACCAGCAGATCCAGGAGCTTGCGACGAAGAGCCAGGAGCGGCACGAGGAGATGCTGACCCTCTCCAAGGAGATTGATACCATCAAGGAGGGCGAGCAGGGCGTCTTCGACGAGTTCTCGAAGCTCAAGGAGCAGTACGCGGAGCAGAACGCCAAGCTCCGCGCAAAGCTCGACGAGATGAACAAGGTCAAGCAGGACATCGCCGCGATAGACTCGGCGCTGCGCCAGAAGAAGAACGAGGAGCTTCAGGCCGAGATGAAGGAGCGCGAGGAAGCGGTCGAAGACAAGATAAAGCGCGGCAAGAAGCTCACCACAGAAGACCTCCTCATCTTCCAGAAGTCGGGGAGCTAATCCGCTCCAGGTACGCGCTCCACGCGACTTCGCGGTATTGCCTCGCGGTCTCCGGGGGATTCAGCGCCTCCGTGATGGCGCGTCCGACAATCACCACGTCGCTTCCCGCCGCGACCAGCGCTCTCGGATGGGTGTACTTCTGGTCCAACCGGTCTCCGGTCGCCATGAGATGCGCCCCTGGCGTGAAGCGGACGAATCCGCTCCCTGCAGCGCCGGCGAAGGAGCGCAGCTCGTCCTCACGGTTGGCGCAGATGAATCCTGTGACGAAATCCGGATGCCTCCGGCCCAGCGCCAGGACCTGCTTCGCGTAGTCTGCGCTGAGGAAGTTGCTCGCGGTGGACATCTGGGCGATGAGGAGGCAGCCGCGCTCGCGGACGGTACCCTCCTGCAGCGCCGTGATGATTCCCTCTCCCGAGATGGCGTGCGCGGTCACCAGGTGGGCCCACTCCGCGATGCGGAAGCTCCCTCCGGCGTACTGGCTTCGCACGGTCTTTCCGATGTCCGCGAACTTCCGGTCCTCCAGCAGAAGGAAGTCCAGCTCATTCGACAGGTCGCGCAGCTCTCCGACGAGGTCTGGCCGCCAGTCGTCCAGCATATCTACGTGCGTCTTGATGACCGCAGTCTCCTCGCCCACCGCGCGGATGATGCGGAGCAGCTCACTCGCGGAGGAGACATCGACGGCGACGCAGAGATTGGTGCGCTTCTCTTCCATAAGCCTGAGCAGGCGCCTTCCCACGCCCTGACAAAGCGCAGCGCGCTTCCCGAAGGTCAGCTCCATCCCGTCCACCCCGCGGGATTGCGGTGCCATTCCATTATTGCGCGCTTCTCATCCGCTCCCAGCGTCCAGGAGGAGAGCAGCTCCTCGAAGCGGACCAGGGCCCTGAGCTCGCACTTCTCCTCTCGGAAGAGCTCCTCCGCGAAGCCGTAGCTGAAGATTGCCACGCAGCGCTTCACCAGCGCCCCCTCCCGGCGCAGCGCCTGCAGCGCGGCAAGCGAACTCCCTCCAGTGGTGACGAGGTCCTCGACGAGCAGGACGCGCATCCCTTTGGTGAGTGGACCTTCGACCTGCCTGCCGGTGCCATGGTCCTTCGGCGCCGGCCTGACATAGAGCAGCGGCTTCTCCGCTCTCATCGCGAGGAACGCGGCCCAGGGAATCCCTGCGGTCGCGACTCCCGCCACAGCTTCGGCATCCGTCGCGAAGGGGAGCATTGCCTCCGAAATGGCTTGCCTCACAGGGAGGTCGCCGAGCAGGGCGCGGTTGTCGAGGTAGAGCGGGCTCTTCCAGCCGGAGGCGAAGGTGTACGTCTGGTCCCTGCGGCACTTCGCGATGCCGGCGATGACCCCTGGGAGCTCCATCGGCAGGGCACAGTCTCCGCGTTTTAAAAATCTACCGCCGGCACCTCCACGGTCGCACTCCTGAGAATATCCGGAATCCCTGCGAGATATTCCGGAACTCGTGCGCCATGACGGCCGGAAGCAAGGTACTACAGGATTCCCCGCTTCCGGAGCTCCCCGGAAAGCTGCCCCGCGGAGCGGAAGCGGACCGCGTCCATTCCGGCGGCGCGCGCCCCCGCGACGTTCCGCCGCAGGTCGTCGATGAACAGGCAGTCTTCAGCCCGCTTATTCGCCAGCCGCAGGGCCTTGGCGTAGATGTCCAACTCCGGCTTTGCTGTCCCGAGGCGATAGGAGACGAACTGCCGTCGGAAAAGCCTGTCGAGCGGGAGGAGGGAGCGGCACTGCTGATGATGCATCTCGTTGGTGTTCGAGAGGAGGTACAGAGGGAACTTCAGCTGCTCGACAATAGCGAGCGTCCCTGGCACGGGAAGGCCAATCCACCGGTTCCACATCGCCCTGAAGTCCTCGAAACTGAGTTCGGGAGGGAGGGCGAGTGTCGCAGCGGCATCCCCGAAGAACTCCCTGCTCCCGAGCTCGCCAAGCTCGTAGCTACGTTTGAGTTCCCGGAGCTTCAGCCGGACGCCGCCTTCACCGTAGGGGGAGCGCGCAGCGAGCGCACGCA
>Ga0209542_10009348_pt1 | contig 18012 bp, 20 predicted proteins | sample RifCSPhighO2_01_FD_184028 | JGI IMG/M metagenome (GOLD analysis project Ga0209542, IMG submission 184028) | Soil microbial communities from Rifle, Colorado - Rifle CSP2_plank highO2_0.1 (SPAdes) (version 2) | ecosystem: Environmental > Terrestrial > Deep subsurface > Rock core/Sediment ...
CGACATTGCAAACAGCTTGTTGGGGCATCGGTACTTATCGGAGCGGGAAGTGGCGAGCTGGTTGCAATGTCGCAGAAGGGAACGGTCATACGAACTGGCCTAAACGAAATTCCTTCTCTTAGTCGTGCGACGCAGGGCGTCCGAATAATGAGACTGCGCGAGGGAGATAAGCTAGCGTCTTTTGTTATTTTTAATAACGTCGAATCAGTGGATTAAGGATAGGGTGGGATTTCGCGGTCGATTTCCCCATTTGCCGGTGTATCGGCAAAGACTGCAATCTTCGCGTTATATAATGAATTGAATGGTCACCAAACCAGAAGCAGGGGAAATTCTGCGTCAAAGTGTAGTCACCGGGTTCGCGCATCCCGCCAGAAATGTTGCACTTCTGGGGATCGAGCCAGGAATGAAAGTCGCAGATTTCGGCGCGGGAAGCGGAGCGTATGTTCTCGCCATCGCCGGATTTCTTTCCGGGAGCGGCCACATTTATGCTATCGATGTTCAGCGTGATCTTCTGCGTCGTCTGAAGAATGAATCGGAGCGTCGCGGATACAAGAACGTCGAAGTCCTTTGGTCCGATCTTGAATCGGGAGGCGGTTCTAAACTGGCAGATCAGAGCAATGATTTGGTCCTTATTTCAAATCTTCTCTTTCAGATCAATGAAAAGAAGATCGTTATTGCCGAGGCATGGCGTGTCCTTAGAGAGGGCGGTCGACTCGTTATCATAGATTGGAGCGAATCTTTTTCGCGCAGCGAAGCTGCGCGGGAGGGGGTCGGGGAACGGGAGTTCCCCGTGAAGGAAGGCAGCGGTCCGCCAGCAGGCGGAACGCGTTGGAAAACCGTGGGTTTCCAAGGAGGGTGGGGTCCGCCGGAAACCGATGTCGTGAAAAAAGATAAAGCTATTTCATTAGCGACATCCGCTGGCTTCGAATTATTTAAAGAGTTTCCGGCGGGGGCTCATCATTATGGTTTGATTTTTAGAAAAATAAGAAACGAAGTATGAGCGACTATATTTTTCTAACCCGTCACACGGCTCTTCGCATAGTGCATGGAGATCGTCGTTCTTGTAGAACATTATCTTCAGACCGTGTGTCGGGTGTAAGAGCTTGTAATTCGCTTCGCTCATAACAATCTCTAACATGAGGAAACTTTCATTTTTTCACACTACTCTGCTGATTGCCTTCGGCTCCGTGGCTATTGCGGGCGTTTTGGTATTTGCGCTGGCAGTAGGAAATGACGATGCGAATACAGTCGGTCCTATAACTATCTGGGGAACCCTGGATGGGATTCAATTTACATCGGTCATACAGCCTATAGCCGAAGTGAATCCTATTTTTAAGCAGGTTACGTATGAGGAAAAAGATCCAACGACTTTCGAGTCGGAACTTACGACCGCCTTGGCCAATGGCGTGGGTCCTGATCTTTTCCTCTTGCGTCAGGATTACATTTTCAAAGACGCGGGGAAGGTTATCCCAGTCCCACCACAGAGTTTGTCAGTGAACAAATTTCAGGAGGCCTTTCTAGATGCGGCTAATCCCTATTATTCCTCAAATGGTGCTCTCGGCATACCGCTTTTCGTGGACCCGCTAGTTTTATACTGGAATCGGGACCTGTTGAGCTCGGCCGGCATAGTCAAGCCGCCTGTTTTTTGGGATGAGCTGACGGGAATGACCGCGCTGCTGACCCAAAAGAACGAGGCGGGAAGCATCATAAAATCAACTATTGCATTTGGGGAAGCGAAGAACATCGAGAATGCAAAGGAAATATTATCGCTATTAATACTTCAGGCGGGCGGCACTATTACAGCCATTGATGTATCAGGTAATCTCGTACCGGCTCTCACGTCGTCATTCGATAGCGGACTCGGGGCGGCGGATAATGCACTGCGTTTTTATACGAAATTTGCTGATCCTTCTGAGGAAGAATACAGTTGGAATCGATCTCTTCCGGAATCGCGAAAGGCATTCGCTTCGGGAGATGCGGCGTTTTATGTCGGGTTTGCTAGTGAGGCCGCGATCATAGCGGAGATGAATCCGAACCTAAATCTTGCCGTTGCGCCTGTTCCTCAACTAAGGGGTTCCACGATTAAGATAAACACCGCGAGAGTTTATGCTCTTGCTATAACGCGAACAGGCCAAAATCCAAACGGAGCGCTTACTGTCGCCTCGAATCTCGCCACTGTTGATAATTCGAAAGCGTTGTCGGATAGGTTTGGTATCCCATCAGCGCTTCGAGACGTGCTTGTCTTGCCCGCCGAAGGTAGCGCCGAGCTGTTTAATAAGCAGGCGATTTTGGCCAGAAGCTGGCGCGATCCTGACCCTGAAAGGACTGCGCTAATTTTCCGCGATATGATAGAGCGCGTGACCGCGGGCTCGGCGAACGCCACAGACGCGGTCCAGCGGGCCAATGCGGAAATGGGGCAGATTTTAGGTCTATGACCCGACACACTCGATCAACAATTCTGGGTTCAGAGGTTGAGTTATTGATTATGACATCGCCGAGCACATTACAAATAATTAACTTAGTGTGACGGGTATGATTTTGCTCTCGTTAAAAAAAATGAAAATTGCCGTTGCATGGCTTGTTCCATTTTTTCTTTTTGTTCCAGGGATTTCTGCGGCAGCGGAGGGTGGATTCGTCAATCCGCTTTACTGGGATTCGCTTCAAGATTTCATAGCCGCTGTTCTTAGGGCAGTCGTTATGATTGCGCTTCCTTTCATTACCCTTGCTTTCGTTGCCGTCGGCTTCCAATTTCTTTTTGCGCAGGGAAGTGACACCGGGATAAAGAATGCAAAAAAGAATCTGCTGTGGGCTGTTATTGGCGCACTTCTTGTAATGGGCGCATGGACGATAGCGACTCTCATCGCGGGCACAGTAGTTCAGCTTGTTAAGTGATATGCCCGCACACTAAATTTGGCATCGCCTCTTATGAACATCACCAGCGTATATAATTCTCACAATACGGAAGAAGCTCGTGCTTCACGTGGAAATACTTCGTCAATTAATAATGCCAAATTTAGTGTGCGGGTATGAGTCGAATTGCATCGTTTGCTCTGCTGGGGACGTTCTCCTTACCTTTAATTGCCTTTGCAGCTCCTGGTAACTGGAGGGACCTGGTAATCTATCTAGTTAAGTTGATGAACAGCGGAATTGCAACTTTGATACTTATTGCTTTTGTAGTTTATTTCTACGGCATTGCATCAAATATAATGAATTTTGGGGGTGAATATAAAAAAGGAAAGGATGATAAGGTGACGAATTTAAGACACGCATATTTCACATGGGGCATAGTTGTACTTTTTGTAATGGTATCGGTCTTCGGAATATTACGGATTGTTGAGAATACATTATTCGGGGAGAGTACGAGTACGCCGATCACTCGACCAATTAATCTTCGTTAACATATCGAATATGATTAATTCGCGAATTATAACCACTCTGATTGCACTTATATTTCTAGCACCGCAGGCCGCTTATGCACTATCGGTGAGCAAAATATTGGGATATCTTGAGATATTTATCGGATTGTTTCTAACTGCTTCCATAATCTTATTTGTTGGAGCTCTGATAGTCTATTTTACGAGATACGGGACACCTCGGCGGGCCGATGTCTTCCCATATATGGAGTGGGCAATCGCCATTGTTTTTGTACTCATAGTGCTTCTCGGTCTTATCGAATTCTTTCGCGAACATACTAAGACTGCCTTGTACGTTCTCTCCGCCATATTTTTGTTTCTGCTTGTAATATTGTTGATGAAAGCGTCCAAGGGTGGAGGAAAAAGTGGAACAGGCGCGGATCCGAACCCAGTACCTTCTCCTAGAAGATAGATATTTCCGTTATCCACAACAACAAATTATCCACTTGTGCTCTTTTCCGTAGCGTATACCATTAAAGGACTTTAGAATAATAATATTTTCTATGCGTGCACAGACCGCCATAATCTCTGCTCTTTCTATAACGACTATTTTTGCGCCACTCCTCGCTAGTGCAGCGACGCTTTTTAATATTCTGGGCACGCTGAACGCTTTATTCAACGGAATAATGTGGCTATTAATCGTAGTAGCAATCGTCGTGTTCTTTTGGGGTATGGTTCAATATCTATTCAAATTGGGGGGCGAAGGTAAGGGAGCTGAGAATGGAGTCAAACTCATGTTGTGGAGCATAATCGCTTTATTCGTGATGGTCTCCATTTGGGGAATAATCCGCTTACTCCAGCAAACCTTCCAAGTGGATTCGGGTGCGGCTATCTTGCCGGGCGCGATTCAGGGAGGTGTAATGGGAGTTCCAGGCTCAAGCGGCGCACAAGGCGTTGTCAACGTTTCGGGCGGCGTCAGTATCCCGATCCGTTAGAAGATTTGGGGGAATGAGACTTAGTTCAAGTAAGGTGCGCCGGTGTTGCCTGGTCACTAAAAATCTATGACATCGGTGGCCGAAATTGTTCAGAGACTTGAAACCTACATCATTAATCCGGCACTGCTGCTTATATTCACGGCCGGTTTCTTTTTGTTTATATGGGGACTCGTAATGTTCCTTATTAATATTGAGGAGAAGGACAAAAGAAATACCGGCAAAGATCACATGGTGTGGGGGCTTGTGGGAATGTTCGTCATGGTAGGTGTGTATGGAATTCTTGCACTTATTAGCAACACCTTTGATCTTGGCGTTGATCCAAGAAATCCGCAATCATTTAACCCGGACATGAGCCGCATCGAACGAATCACCAAACCGCTCTTTGAAAAGAGCTTACGATAGTGGGTAGGGCGAGATTTGAACTCGCAATCTCTTTCGAGAACTAGCTCCTAAGGCTAGCGCGTATACCAGTTCCGCCACCTACCCGCATTTTTCCGCGTCCTCGTCCGCCCAGTTGGATTCGAACCAACGACCGTTCGCTTAAGAGGCGACTGCTCTACCAACTGAGCTATGGGCGGGCGAGGGCGCGGGAATCGAAATTATACACGTAGTCGATTCAAAGAACATCAGTCTCAATCATATCTAGATTAAATTATTTTTTTTGGTTTGGAAAAAAGCCCTAGAGTATTTTGTCGAAAGACCCACTTTTTTTCATGTTCAAAATATGGTACTGGCGGGTCCAAATATGCCACATTTTTATAGGCATTAACTAATAATGATCCGTTTAAATTCAGGCGCTCGTGTAGTGATTTCATAAAGGATTTCTCTGTTATAAGAGGCGACGCCGCTGCGCCCAGAAATAAATCGTAGATAATCAGGTCAAAAGTTTCCTCCAGCGTCGGAACAATTTGAGCTGCGTCGCCGAGAATTATGCTAGGGAGTGGATAGGGACGATGCAAATTGAGTTCCTCTGCGAGCCGAATCATCTCGGGGTCATATTCGACTACGGTTAAAGAGCTTTCTGGAAAATTTTTGTAGATCGTTTTTATTTCTCCGCCAGCGCCGAGCCCCAGCATAAGAACTTTTTGAACTCTGGCAGGATTGAGTTTTTTCAATTTTTTGAATGCCTCGCTCCACATTGCCCGTAAATAAGGGCTTGTCTGACCAATGTTATCAACGCTGACGTACCAATCGCCCAATTGCCTTAATACACGGATCTTGCCGTTTTTTTTAGAGCGCCTGTTATTTTCTTCAAAAAACCAGTTCATTTTCAGAAGAATTTTCCCCGCATTATTCTTACTAGGGTTTGCGTATAATGAATGTAAGATAGCCCGAATTTAGCTTTGAATAAAGAAAAACCTTTCCAACTCGCCGGATTACCGGGCGCCCACGACGGTCCGAAATGCAGATAGTCAAATTTCTTGTTACGGCTCTCCTGAAACCAGCGATTCATAAGGCCGACCATACCATGAGTTTTTTCCGCTTCCTCCGTTATGAAGCCGCAGTAATAAATTGAGGATTTATGCCTAATTGAATTGATAACACATATTCCGCTGACAACTGTACCGGCAGATTTGTCTCTAACGCCCCAGATAACGAAATCTCCCTCCGTATCGGATTTAATCTTTCTTTTAAACAGGCTCAGCAATGATTTGCGAACATTCTTATCTATTGTGCTCAATAGATATCCAGTTTCGAATTCCTCAATGTCTATACGCTCAATGCTGTATGCTCCGCATCCTTCGATTTCCTGCCATTTACGAAGAGATCTCCGCGCGGATTCGGACCACCTTGAGGTATACGTCTCATTTGGGTAAAGTCTGAAAAAACCTACGACCCTCTGAGTGCGACTGGGAAGTCTTCTCCAACCTTTCGGATTATCTCTTCGGTTAAGCCTGCGCCATATAATCAAGCGGTTGCGCGCCGTTCCTTCTGGATCTGAAAGCGAAAGATCGGGTTCAATGTCTGACACATACTCCTCAAAAGTCAGCGGCCAGACGCCCCAACGCACGCCTACAGGATTTTGCCCGACTTTTTCGGCTCGAGCAAAATCAGGAAGTGTTTCAGCAACACGATATTCCTCCCATTGTTCCGGAGGAACGAAATCTTTAGGTGGCTCGACAATTTCGCCGTAAGGAAAATCCATAATTCTTTTGTGCCGGGAGTGGGGCTCGAACCCACACGACCTTTCGGTCACATCATCTTAAGTGATGCGCGTAAACCAATTCCGCCATCCCGGCTTCGGCGCTTCATATTTCTACCACGATGTGTCGGCTGCATGCTATGGCAATTTGGGCATAGCACTCTTAGATTCTGAAGTCGATTGTCGTACCTATCGCCATTGACATGATCAAGTTCAAGGGGTAATCGTCCATCTGGCGAGAGCTGTTTCCAGCCGCATAATTCGCACTCCATTTGCTTAAGCTTGTCCGAAAAAAGACGCGCCTTCAATTTATAACTTTGATAACGGCTGCCGACTATGAGGATTTTACTTAGAGGTGTCAGGGGCTTAAATGGAAATTTCATTCCTTTAGACCATCCTCTTCCCGTGAAATGTGAAGTATTGAAGGAATTTTCTTTTATATATTTTCGTAGCTGATCATAATTCCCACCAGCTGGAATAAGTCCCAACTTTATTATTACTTGACCCATGCTTCTGGAAGATGCTACTGCATCCTTGAGTTGGTCAAGCGTCCAGCGTCTTTTGCGATTCATTTTAGAATGATAACAGGGGGTAGAGGCAGAAACAATAGGTATATACCTTACGTATGCCCATAACTTTGCGTGTGTTAAAGTACACGCGTCGGCCACGTGGTGAAGCGGTAACACGGGAGTCTGCAAAACTCTTATGCGCGGGTTCGATTCCCGCCGTGGCCTCAGAGATCTTTTTTGCGGGTTAGATCGTCTATTCTTTGCCGATTTTTTTCGCCGAGATCCAATGTGAAATCAATATCGGGTAGAAATTTCATTCTCAATTTTTCTTTCAGAAACGCACGAAAATCTGAACGGGCTCGCTTCGCAAAATTCAATGCGGACTCCTCGAATTTTTCAGGCAGCACGGAAAAAAATATAGTCGCGTTCTTCAGGTCCGGTGAGACGTCCGCCCTCGTTACCGTTATAAGCGACTGACGATTCGATTCTCGAGCGAAATATTCGCCGGCCATATGCGCAATTGCTTCTGCAACCTGGACTTGTCTGCGCCCCATGATTTATTTAGTGACCACCTTGAAGCATTCGAGAATATCTCCCTGGATTATCTCGAACCCGGCTTCGATCTGTGCACCGAATTCAGCACCAGTCTCGACTTTATCGACATCCTGCTTGTTGGTTTGGAGATTCTTAATCTTGCCGGTGCCTATGACAACTTTGCGACGCAGAACTCGCACGGACGCGTTGCGGGCAAGGGAGCCTTCCGAGACGCTGCCGCCCACAACATGCAATTCTTTGCGGTTGCTGAAGCATTTTACGACCTTTGCCTTGCCGAGCACTTCTTCCTGAACTCTTTTTGGAGCGGATTTGAGTAACAGTTCCTGAAGTTTTTCCGCTAGCTTGTAAATAATATTGAATGTTTCGATTCGTACGCCGCTTTGGCGGGCGCGCTCGATCGCCTGTGCATCAGCTTCCACGTTAAAACCAATTACGAGAACCGGGATAGAGGCGGCCGCCGCCGTTTTGATGTCGTTTTCCGAAATATTGCCGATTCCGGAAAGAATTATATCGACGCTCGCACCTGTATCACCAATTCTCGCTGCTTCATGCGTGATAGCTTCGAGCGATCCTGTTGTATCTGCGCGCACAACAATTGGCATGACGAATTTTTCTGACAACTCATTCTCCGCACTTGTGGCAGTCGGAGTTGAGGGTGCGGTCGGTTTGTCGCGCTGAAGAGCCGAACGCTCCGATTCCGCATCACGCTTACTCTTATATGCCTTGAATGATTCTCCGGCAACCGGTAATTCGTCAAAACCAGTCAGCGATATGGGCGTAGAGAAAGTCGCGCTGCGAATCGCGACTCCCGCGTGATTTTCCATTATGCGAACGGGGGACAGCGCCCGCCCAGCGAGGACCGCCATGCCCAAGGAAAGTGTTCCGTTTGTGATAATCAAGGTCGCAGCAATGCCTCTCTTCGGATCTCTATGAGCTTCAATGACGTATCCTTCGGCTGGAATTCCAGCATCTGCCGTTAGCGCTTCCAATTCTGCGACAAGAAGTATCACATCGAGAAGTTCGTCGACGCCGGTGCCGATTTTTGCAGAAATTGCCGTCCACGGCACATCGCCGCCGAGTTTTTCTAGATAAACTTCTTTCTCCATAAGTTGTCCCTGCGTTTTCGCAACGTTGGCATTTGGTTTATCGATTTTGTTTATTGCGACTATGAAGGGGATTTTCGCCTCGCGAATGCTTGCAAGCGCCTCTAGGGTCTGCTCTTTTATTCCGTCATCCGCTGCGACAACTAAGATTGCGATATCTGCAACGTTCGCACCTCGCGCACGAATGGCTTTGAACGCTGCATGGCCGGGAGTATCAATGAAAGTAATTCGCTTTTTCGAACCGTCTTTGACGCGTTCAACCTCGTAAGCGGCGACGTGCTGGGTTATTCCCCCGGCTTCTTTTGCTACAACGTTAGACTTTCGAATGAAATCGAGAAGAGTTGATTTGCCGTGATCCACGTGACCCATCACAACAACAATTGGAGGACGCTCTGTGATATTTTGGGACGGTTTTGCCATAGTGGATCAAAGAGGCCATAAGCGGCTTTCGGAGGAGTATAGCTCTCATGGCGCAAAAATCAAAAAAGTTTTCGCCCGCTTCCACGAGGGAAGCGGGCGTTGAAGATAGTAGAGCAGACCGTCCTCACTCGGCCTCTGAGCTAGCAGTGGTAGGGCGATTCGGGCCCTTCCGCCTGGCGCTTGCGCGCTGCGGCGTCGAGTATCGCCAACTGCCCATCGATCGGATTCAGCAACCGATCGACTCGTCGCACCCCATCCGGCGCGAGTTCGAAGATCGGCAGTATCTCGCCCCGCAGTAGCGACAGAACCTCTCTTTGCGCGACGAGATGTGCCGTTATTGTCGTCGGCGCCATCGAACGTTCGACCTCTTTCGGATCGAACTTGCTGAGGCGTTGAAGGGAGTCAGATGTGGTGAGCAAACGCCTGCTCACTTCAACTCTCCCATTCTCCAGTGGGCAAACAACGATCGCCCACGCCTTTTTTGATGCCACGATAGCGTCGATAAGTTCGTTCAAACATAGATCGTCCATGGGCCCTCCTTGGCCTTATGCGTTGAAAATTACTGCTCTTTGGCTAACAACACCAATCTGCCGACAATAAATTACAGGCAAATTGGTGTTGCCAACCCTATGTCAGAGAACTCAAAGAAGTTTTTTTGAAAATCGATGAGATACAAGGCGCGGAGAAAGCGGCGCGCGAGGCGTATGTAACATACGATGAGCGCGACGCAGAGGCTCCGCAATGAAGTAGCTCGCGATTTTCAGTAAACTTCTAAACGAACAACGAGCCCGCTAGGGCTCGTTGTTATTCATTATTTTGGGGAAAATAACGCTCAACAACGAGCCCTAGAAGGCTGGCTGCAAGCACACATTTGAATTGCAAATGCACTGTATTTCATGTATCCGATACAATATAGTGCTACAGTAAATTGTCAATACCATGGCTGTGGGCAGAAAAAAGCGAATATACCCGGTAGTATTATTTCGGCTAGCTCTTCGAGCCGGAAGCATATATGTTGGCTAAGTTGAAAAAGACGAGTAAATCAATGTCATCGAAGTCAGTGCGAAGCACAAGCCGAAATTTCACTAACCGGGTATATCTCGATTACGCGAGCTCTACGCCCATTTCAGCTAAATCTCTAAATGCAATGAGAAGGGCCGAGAAGCTTATTGGTAATCCAGGTGCAATAAATACCGAAGGCGTAGAGGCAAAGCGCGCGCTTGAAAAGGCTCGAACAGGTATCGCGGCCGAAATCGGATGCAAGTCGCGGGAAATAATTTTCACCTCCGGAATCACTGAGTCGAACAACCTCGCGATACTGGGGTTCTTTAAGAAAATAGTTTCAGCCGGGCGCGCTCCAAAGGACACTCGAGGTATTCATTGCATAGTAAGCGCGACAGAGCACTCATCGGTTCTCGAATGCTTTCGAGAAATCGAGAAGCTTGGCGGGCTGGTGACAAAAGTATCACCGAATTCAAAAGGAATCATATCGCCCGAGACCATTCGAAAAGCGCTCCGCAAAGAAACCATTTTTGTCTCGATTGGATGGGCGAATAATGAGATAGGAATCATTCAGCCTCTGGGCTCTATAGGACTGACTCTCCGAAAGTATGAGGAAGAAAACGGCACAAAAATAATTCTTCACACAGATGCAGGCCAGGGGCCACTTTATCTACCCGCACAAGTTCACTCTTTACGCGCTGATCTTTTTTCTTTCGGCGCCTCGAAAATTTACGGGCCGCACGGCATTGGCGCTCTCTATGTAAATAATCGTACGGAACTCGAGCCGATCATTTTGGGCGGCGGGCAGGAAAGGGGACTCCGCTCCGGAACAGAAAATATAGCGCTTGCCGTGGGATTCGCGGCAGCATTATCAGAAGCTGCAAATATTCGAGAAAAAGAATCTAAAAGAATTCGAAAGCTAAGGGACAAGCTGGCCGAAGGAATAATCGCCGCGATACCGGGTGCGGTCATAAATGGAGACTTGCGCAAATCGCTTCCGCACATGCTCAATATTTCTATACCGAGGGCGAAATCTGCGAGCGAATATTTTGTTCTACTTCTTGATCGCGCCGGCATCGCAGCATCGACTAAAAGCGCGTGTGATGAGGGCGAAAGGCAAGAATCGCACGTTGTGGCGGCACTTCACCCCGATGACCCATCGCGTGCAAGGAATACACTCCGGCTTTCTCTAGGACGAGACACTTCCGTACAGGATGTAAGTCGTGCTATCTTCATTTTTCGTACTACCTGGGCTCGGCACCAATAATTTGCCGTTGCCGTTTGCCCTTTTCCGCCGACCTGCCCGCCGAAGCCTTGGCGCAGGCGGGAGGCAGATCCGCCTCTGGTGGAGATTTTTGCTTTTTGCATTTTGATATATGATGCCCTCATGGACATTGAACATCTCTCTAAATCACAAATCGTCCTCCTGACGCTTCTCGTCAGCTTCATCACTTCTATTGCCACGGGCATTGTCACTGTCTCTTTGATGGAGCAGGCTCCGCCCTCGATAGCTCAAAATGTAAATCGAATAGTTGAGCGCACCGTAGAGCGCGTTGTACCCTCTGGCCAGGCGGCGTCGACGGTTATCACTCAAGAGAGAACAGTGGTGGTGAAAGAGGAAGAGCTCATTTCACAGGCTATCGAAAAGGCCGCGCCCTCAATCGTTCGAATCTACCTAAATGATTCTGAGACCGCAGCGTTTATCGGCCTCGGAACCGTAGTGAACTCGACAGGAACAATAGCGACTGACATTGATGCGGTTCTTGGGATTGTCGACGCAGTAGTACAGCTGCCCGACGGCTCTCGCGTTTCTTCCGACGTAATGGCGCGGGACAAGGATTCCGGCATTGCACTTCTGTCAGCCGCAACGACAACTACGGATAATCGTGAGATTGCTTGGAAGCCTGCCGCTATCTCATCCGGAAATTTCCGCCTCGGTCAAACCGTTATTGCAATTGCCGGCGAGAGCACCAATCGCATAGCTTATGGTCTCATCTCTGCTCTTGAGAAGGAATCATCGGCAGACTCGATGCGAATTATTGGCACGAACATTCCGGGAGATTCGATAATGCCCGGAGGCGTCTTTATCAACGTGGATGGGGACGTTATAGGAATAAGCACTTCTGTATCGCGCATGTTTTCACTGTCTAGTTTTATCAACGCATCTGTTCTTACTAAAAAGCCCGAAGCGCCGAAAGAAACTACTGAAAAAACAGAATAGACCCTTCAGTTCGAGCACAGGTTTGTGATATAATATTTCTGACGCTCCCGCGTCTGTAGAATATATTTATGGTTCCATTCAATAACTACACAACTAAAGCGAAGGAAGCAGTACACCGAGCTCATCAAATGGCGGTAGAACGAGGCCACAACCAAGTTTCAACGCTGCATTTGCTCGCGGCGCTTCTTACTCAGGAAGAAACGATGGTTCTTCCAATGCTGGAGCAGGTAGATGTCGATGTTGCGCACCTGACTGATTCCGCTCTCGAGATGATAGAAGGCAGTGGCTCAGCAAATACTATCTCGCCATCCTTCCAGCTTTATCTCACGCCAGAGCTAGTAAAAGTTTTCGAAGCGGCTCCCCGGATTTCCGCAAGCTTTAATGATCAATTCGTTTCTCCAGAGCATTTGCTTTTGGGCATCGTCGAACATCCGGGACCGGCGGCAGACATAATCAATCGATTCCGTGTTGATCGCGCTGCGCTCGCGCGCGTTCTAACAGATATTAAAGAGGGAAAGATCCGAGACGTTGATGAGCCGAAGAAACCGCGAGCTCTTTCGCGTTTCGCGCGCTCGCTAACCGACCGCGCCCGCGAAAACAAACTGGATCCCGTCATCGGGCGTGATTCCGAGATAACACGCGTTATACAAATACTTTCGAGAAGGACTAAAAACAATCCTATTCTCATTGGTGAGGCAGGGGTGGGGAAAACTGCCGTGGCAGAAGGACTCGCCCAAAAGCTCGCATCAGGCGACGTTCCAGAATCGCTGCGCGGAAAAGAACTTATACAGCTTGATCTAGGGCTTCTTATTGCCGGAACGAAATACCGCGGAGAATTCGAGGAGCGCCTAAAGGCAGTTATGCGCGAAGTCGAGCGCTCGGAAGGAAAGATAATCCTGTTCATTGACGAGATGCACACGCTCGTTGGCGCCGGTGCAGCGGAGGGCTCGATGGATGCATCGAATATGTTGAAGCCAGCTCTCGCACGCGGCGACATCCGAGTGATCGGAGCCACGACGCTGAAGGAATACCAAAGACACATCGAGCATGATCCGGCTCTCACGCGCCGCCTCCAGCCCGTTTATGTAAATGAGCCGTCGATGGAAGACGCGATCGCAATTATGCGAGGTCTTAAAGAACGCTACGAACTTTTCCACGGCGTACACATTACCGACGACGCGCTTGTTGCCGCTGTTCAGCTCTCTATTAGATACATAACGGAGCGATTTCTGCCTGATAAGGCCATCGATCTGATTGACGAAGCATCTTCTGCGCTCCGATTAAGTCTTGAGAATAAACCGCCCGCTCTGGAAGAAGCGCACAGAAAGATAATGCGCTTGGAAATTGAACGTGAGGCGCTGAAAAAAGAATCAGAGGAGAGCGAAGGCAAAGCGCGGACGCGCGTTAAGAGTATTGAAAAGGAAATTGCAGATCTTCGGGATGGGACGAGAGAGCTTGAAGTAAAATGGAAAAACGAAAGGGATGTTCTAGGCGAGATCAAAAAAGCAAAGAGCGAGCTTGAAAAAGCGCGCATAGAAGCGGAATCGGCGGAGGCCGTCGCAGATCTGACGAAGACTGCAGAGATCCGCTACGGGAAAATCCCAGCGCTCGAAAAGGAGATAGAAACGGCAACTAAAAGACTGAAGAAACTTCAGCAAACAAGACGTGTCCTCAAGGAGGAAATTACTTCAGAAGACATTGCGCGCGTTGTTTCAAGGTGGACGGGCGTGCCTGTCACGCGCATGCTCGAAGAAGAAGCCGAGAAATTGTCTCGCATGGAACAGGAACTTAAAAAACGCATTGTCGGACAAGAGGAGGCCGTGCAAAGAGTCTCAGACGCGATTAAAAGATCGCGCGCGGGAATTTCAGACCCGAATCGACCTGTTGGAAGCTTTCTTTTCCTTGGCCCAACTGGTGTAGGAAAGACGGAGCTTACTCGGGCTCTGGCGGATTTCCTATTCAACAGCGAAAAGGCATTGATACGTGTGGACATGTCCGAATACATGGAGAAACACTCAGTTTCAAAGATGATCGGCTCGCCCCCGGGCTATGTCGGCTATGATGAAGGAGGTGGATTGACGGAATTAGTGAGGCACAGGCCGTACTCGGTAATTCTCTTCGATGAAATAGAGAAGGCTCATCCCGAGGTGTTCAATATTCTTCTCCAAGTTCTGGACAACGGCCGCTTGACCGACGCCAAAGGGCGCACTGTGAACTTCAAGAACGCGGTCATCATCATGACTTCGAACATCGGGTCCGATCACATCGACAGAATGTCGAGCCTCGGCTTTGCGAGCGGCATGTCTGCAACAGAGACCGAACGATATGAGCAGATAAAAGGCAAGGTTATGTCGTCTCTAAAAGAATATTTCCGACCGGAATTCCTAAATCGTCTCGATGAAATAGTTCTCTTCAACATCCTCTCGGAAGAGGCCGTTAAAGATATTGTGCGGATGCAGATCGATATAGTGTCAAAGCGACTTTTGGACAAGCAGATCACTCTTTCTATTTCTGATTCGGCGCTTGCCATCCTCGCTAAGGAGGGATACAGCCCGCAATACGGCGCGCGGCCTCTGAAGCGGCTGATACAAACTAAAATTCTCACGCCGATAGCAAACATGATGGTATCTCGAGGTGTCACTGAGGGCGGCTCTGTTTTGGTTGATGTCAAAACGAATACGGAAGGTAAGGCCGCTGAGTTTACTTTTGAAGTTCGCAAGGGCGCGCGCTCTCGCAGCGTCGGAAATCGGAGCAATCGCGCTCGCGCAAAGACGGGCGTTGGTGCATAATTATCACAACGCGTCGGTGGCGGAGCGGTCAATCGCACATGGCTGTAGACCATGCGGGCTATGCCCTACGCAGGTTCGAATCCTGCCCGGCGCACAATGAAGAAAAAACTTGTAAAATTTCTCTCCGAAAATCCGAAACTGAAAAAGATTGTCGGTATTATTTTGATTTTGGTAGGACTATTCGCTCTCGTGACGCCGCTAACTCCCGGCTCCTGGCTGGTTTTTATAGGAATGGAATTTCTGGGCCTGCGCTTTTTGCTGTGGGATAAAATAAGAAAAAGATTCTGGAAGAGCTCGGAATTCGACAACCAAAGTTAGGGGAAACTTTGAATTTTGGCGGCATTTTGCGTGACGATATCAACAAGACGTCATTGACGGAAGCCAGTTTGAGTGTTATCGATAATTTATCGGTATGCAAATATCGCATCCATTGCGAGTTGGGTTTTATAGTGCGATTTCCGTAGTAATACTGGCCTTCTTTTTTCCCCTAAATACTCGCGGCGCGGAGCTAGCATCGCCCTGTACTTTCTGGACTTACTTCTCGAAAGATTGTCGTGCATGGAGAGCCGACCAACCGCAACGACTCGAAAGGGCTGCTCAGGAACGCAGGGCTAATGAATACGATAATTTGTCGTTTGAAGATTGGAGATGGAATTTTGAGGCATGCAGAGGGGCAAATAGGGTGCCATGCACTGATGATCAGCAGAAAGAGTTTTACGTAACCAAAAAAGTAATTCCACAAAGTATAGCTGTTCCATCTGTAACTGACCCATCTGTAACTGCTCCACCTGAACCATTAACTTTGGAGCAACAATCCAGGATAGACGTCGTTACGTCTCAGCCAGCGCCAGCTGTGGCGGCAGGATCCACAGCGGGTATAACATCAGGCGCTGAGGCCCCAGACGCTTTAGGCCGAGCTCTGGGTGAAAGTGTAAGGCAGGCCTTTCCTGAGCTTCCATCCAGAGAGGGGGTGCAATCAATATCGAGACTTGGTGAACCCGGCACCGGTACTTCACGACCGTTTATACAACGGGAACCGCTTGAATCAGAATATGTGCGCACAACCCCTAAGAAATGTGTCACTGAATATAATGAGGATGGAAATCTCATTTTATATGAGGGGTGCGAACTAGGAGAAACGCAGCAAGCAGCAACTTTATCTGATATTGATTCAGTAATAGGCCAGCGTGCGCAGCAAGGTCTTTCGGATCCACCTTACGATATAAGTACAGATCCAGATGTGTGGTGTGCAGAGCGTGATGAAAATGGAGACTGCTCTCTTTATCGCTCGGGAGTGGATCTGGATGCCATAAGAGCTGCCGAGCGAAGTCAATTAGATGTGGGGGAGAAATTGGGCTCCTCATTCCTGGGCAATTTTAACCTCGGCAACTGGTCTTTATTCAAATCACGCGAAAGCGATGCCTCAGAATCATCTTCGGCAAGCTCGGCAGATAATTCAATTTTTGTGGAGGGTCCGGCACCTAGCAGCGGATGGAATCCATTTGGTGGAATTGTTGGATTTGTTAAAAGACTTGCAGGTGTCGATGAGCCCAAGGTCCAATTTGTAGGTCCGCAATCAACAGAATGTGTAGAGGATCCGGATTATCCGGGTTCATGCATTAGGTATTTCGAGACTACATCAGATTGGGCACTGGAAGAGAATCCACCTTCTTATCTAGATTCTCCAGGCACGACAGACATCTCGGCAATTACGCCAGAGACCGTAACAGCAGTGCCCGAATATTTTCAAGATGAGCCCGGATACATATGGGATCCATATGACCAGCGTGTCTATTATTCGGGGGGCGATGACTTCTTAGGGGAAGTGCCAAATGACGAGTCTTTCTAAGGAACATTTAGATACTTCATCTTTGGTGTGTTATATGTCGTGATAAAATATTCGGTATGTTGCGTTCCTATTCAATAAACTTAGCGACGTTGCTCATTCTATTGGCAATCATTTTTAGTCCAGCTCTAGCTTTTGGCGCACCTTTGCCAAGTATTGTCCCCTGTGGGGGAGCTGATCAACCGAGCTGTACCGTATGTCATCTAATGCAGGTTGCCCAGAATGTATTGAATGTTGGAATTTTTATAGCGATATTTTTCTCGTCCTTGCTTTTCGCGTGGGCAGGCATTCTCTATTTGACACAATCGGCAAACATCATCGGACAAGACAAGGCCAAAAATGTCTTTAAATCCGTTTTTTTTGGCCTGCTCTTAATACTGGCTGCCTGGCTGATAATCGACACCATAATGAAGGTGTTAGTTGACCCTAATAAAACAATCACTTCCGGAATCGAGATCGGTCCTTGGAATAAGATTTGTAAGTAGCCTCCACGACACATTACCGGAAACGGAATGTTGAAAAAGGCGGCTATTGCACGACTATCGGCGTTGCCGTATTATGGCGCGAATGTCGCAAGATCAGTTAATCAGAATTGCCTGTACGAAGTGCAGTCGCACCAATTATTGGTCGCGCAAAAACAGGAAACTCGTCACTCGCAAAATCGAATTGAAAAAGTATTGCAAATGGTGCAGGGCACACACGAAACACAAGGAAGACAAAAAGTAATCCTGCACCATTTGCAGGAGGAAGGGGTCGGGAAACTTTCCGGTTTCCCGTGGAGGGAGGAATGGGAAAACCGTGGGTTTCCCAGAATGCTAACGTGGTGCAGAGCACATACCAAGCATAAGGAAGATAAAAAGTAATCTTTTGAGCAACTACGGCTTGTTACCGCCTGACTATAGCCGTAAAATGCCCAAATCGGGCGATTAGTTAAATGGTATAACTTCGGTCTCCAAAACCGACGTCGGGGGTTCGATTCCCTCATCGCCCGCACCTTTGCAAAGCAAAGGAGGAAGGAATCGAAAGACGGAGCGCGGCGGCGCGAGTCGGGGTAGCGCAAATTTTCAGCAGAAAAT
>Ga0209542_10009350_pt1 | contig 18010 bp, 14 predicted proteins | sample RifCSPhighO2_01_FD_184028 | JGI IMG/M metagenome (GOLD analysis project Ga0209542, IMG submission 184028) | Soil microbial communities from Rifle, Colorado - Rifle CSP2_plank highO2_0.1 (SPAdes) (version 2) | ecosystem: Environmental > Terrestrial > Deep subsurface > Rock core/Sediment ...
CGTGTCCATATTTCATTCGAGTTTGTTGCTTTGTTTGGCGAGACCGGGATCAGAAATGATGTCTCTGATTACCTTGTTTTGTCTCTCTGGCGAACCGAGGACGTCCGACAAAAGTTCTTGATGGAGCAGGGACGGAAAATTTTTTGTGCCGTTATAATCCAGATAACTGCTCCATCGGTACTTACGCAAATGCTTCAACGCGACGTTAGGGTCTCTAACTTTTCCTGTTCGCCATGCTGGAAGAATCATATCGAGAGGATTCAAATGGATATAAAAGGGGATATAGAGGAAGTGTGCATCACGTTGAATGAGTATTTTTCTGAACGTTCCCTGCCACAAGACACCGGAACGTTCGTATTTCTCATTGAAGTACTTTGCATAGCCCATGTTCAATTTCCGCATAAAAAGTGAGATGCCGCCATCCTCTATCTCTGACACCAGTAGATGATAATGATTAGGCATGAGGCAAAAGGCGTGTATATCGACAAGCGGCTGTCGTATATTCGGTGACTGGAATTCCCTAAAACGGTGATTCGGATCCACATCGTTGGTATCGTTGAACGCATACAGGTCATGTATAAAGCGGATACGGTCTTTATCGTCGAGTACAACGTTCCTTTTTTCAACGCCGCGATTTAATAGGTGATATATTTCCATACGGACATTATGAAATATGGACACGGCGTGTCCATATTTCGCTGGGGATTACGAGGATGTGAGGGCTTTATTAGATGATGCGGTGCGCGCGGATCCGACGACGAGTATCGTGTCATTGAAACGGTGTATTGATGATTTTTTAAAACGTAATGCACCCGCTACCTTCCCCGCTCCATGTCCGCAGATGGCCACGGCTTTTTCCCCTCCGATAAGGACGGGCGCATAGAAGGCATAGACTTTGTCGACGATACCGGCGTCGATAAAACTTCCCAACACGGTACCGCCGCCTTCCACGAGCACGCTCGTCACATTCATCTTCCAAAGCGTCTCGAGGAGCTGTTTCAGAGAAATGCGGCGGCCGGTAAACGTGAGGACACGGATGCCGCGGTCCTCCAGCAGGCGCCTTTTTCGTACGGATGCGTGTTTTGTCGTCGCTATGACGGCGTGAGGATCACGCAAGACGCGCGCGTCAATAGGGATGCGGAGCGTCGAATCCAAAATGACTCGCAACGGGTCCGGCAGGCCCTTCGTCCGCGCGCCAAGATGCGGATCGTCCGCAATGACCGTTTCCACACCAACGACGACAGCTTGATACGTTCCGCGGAGACGTCGCGCATACGCGCGAGCCGGTTCACTTGTAATCCACTTTGAATCACCCGTGCGTGTCGCGAGCTTCCCGTCGAGGCTTGCCGCGAATTTGAGGGCTATGAACGGACGGCGCATCTTGTGCGCAGTAAAAAATGTTTCGTTCAGCTCAACGGCCTCGCGCTTGAGAACCCCCACCGATACTTTGATACCTGCCCGGCGTAATCGCCCGATGCCTCCGCGCGCGATACTGTTCGGGTCACGCACAGCGCAGACCACGCGCGCGATCTTCGCGCGGATGATCGCGTCGGTGCACGGCGGCGTTTTGCCGAAATGGCGGCAGGGCTCAAGGTTTACGTATAAAGTCGCGCTCCTGGTATCACCCTTTGCCGCGTGGAGCGCTTCGATCTCGGCATGCGGGTGCCCGAACCCACGATGGTATCCGCGGGCAATAATGCGTCCCCCCCGGACGATGACCGCTCCGACCATCGGATTGGGGTTGACGGAGCCGGCGCCTTTTTTCGCGAGACGTAAGGCTTCCCGCATGAACGCTTCGTCGGAGCGCCGCATACTACACGCGGGTGAGCCGGTGCCCGAGCTTTTGTTTTTTGATCTTCAGGTACGCGCGGTTCGTCTTGTGGGGGTTCATTTCAAGCGGGATGCGTTTAGTGACGGCAATGCCGAATTTCTGAAGGCCCTCTTCTTTGACAGGATTGTTCGTTAGAAGATGCACATTGCGTATGCCGAGATCCTTGAGAATGTCCGCGGCCGCCTCATAGGTGCGTTGGTCGGCGGAGAAACCGAGCGTGAGGTTGGCCTCCACGGTATCGAGACCGGTATCCTGAAGCGCGTACGCCCGTATTTTATTGCCCAGCCCTATGCCCCGGCCTTCCTGACTTGCGTACACGATGACGCCCGCTCTTGCCTTTCCGATCCTCCGCATGCTCTCTTCAAGCTGTTCGCCGCAATCGCACCGGAGCGAGAAAAGCGCGTCGCCCGTGAGGCACGAGGAGTGGACTCGCACGAGCATGTTCTTCCGGGGCTTGCCGAGCACGAGCGCCGCGTGTTCACGACCGTCGAGAACGGATCGATAGGCCGTGATGGCAAATGTACCGTGAGCGGTAGGGAGCTTCGAGGAAGCGATGCGGACGACGGATGGGCCATGTGAGGGACGCGGCAGAGGGTGCTCTCGTAAATATGCGATAAGGTCGGATATAGCGACGATCTGTATGCCGAGTCTTTTCGATAACCGAAACACCTCCTCCCGCTTCGCCATGCGGCCGCTCGAGCCGACGATCTCGCAAAGGACGCCCGCGGGAGCTCTCCCCGCAAGGCGGGAGAGATCGACGGCGGCCTCGGTGTGTCCCTCCCGCTCGAGGACGCCGCCCTGACGCGCGACGAGACCGAAGACATGTCCGGGCTTGACGATGTCTTTCGCGCGGGAGCGCGGGTCGGCGAGTATCCTGACGGTACGCGCGCGGTCGTGCGCCGAGACGCCGGTCGTGATACCGCGTGCGGCGCTTACGGAAACGGTGAAGTTTACGCCGGTCTTTTCCTTATTCTCACGGACGGGGACCATGAGGGGAAGCCCCAGACGCCGTGCTTGCCCCTCCGTTATGGAGGCGCACAGGATGCCGCCGGCGTGTTTGATCATCGTCGTGAGCGCGGCCGGAGTCGCCGCGTCGGCCGCGATATAGAGATCACCCTCGTTCTCGCGTCGCGGATGATCGACGATAATGAGCATCTTGCCCTTACGGACATCGTTGATTGCTTCAGGGATCGAGGCAAAGGTATTCATAGGCGCGACATGAGCTCTATCATTGATAAGGCCGTCTCGGCCGCTTCGACGCCCTTATTCTCTCTTTTTCGCGTCGCGCGCTCGAGCGCGTCGGCGAGGTCATAGACGGCGAGCACTTCGAAGATGACAGGTACCTCGTACGCGCGTGCGACATCTGCGCAGCCGCGCGCACATTCATTCGCTATCTGCTCGAAATGGTATGTCTTCCCTTTGACTATTGCGCCGAAAACAATGAGCGCGTCGAAATCTCCGCTTGCGGCCATTTTTTTTGCGATAAGAGGCACTTCAAATGCACCGGGGACGCGGACCATGCGTATCTGCCGTGCCGGGAGCCCGCGCTTTTTCAGCGTTGCGAGGCAGTTTTTCTCCAGCTCCGCAGTAACTTTCTCGCGGAAGGAGGTTCCGATGATGCCGATGCGTATGGTGTTGATGTTTTTCATAGTGAGTTTTTTAAAATAATTTTTCTCCGCATATTTTGCGAGGACATCCGTTTCAATGTTCACGCGGTCGCCCCGTTTGAGCTTGTGGAGCGCGGTCACTTTCCATGTATGGGGGATAATGCCCGCCGTAAATCCGGACGCACCAGCGTCGATGACCGTGAGCGAAACGCCGTTGATGGTGATGGAGCCTTTTTCAACGACCGCTCGAGTGAGCGGGCGGGGGATGGAGAACGAGAGAATATAACTCGCGCCCTCTTTGCGTATCTTTGTTAACATTCCCGTGCCGTCCACATGGCCCTGCACGATATGACCGGACAAAAGTGAGTCCGGCGTAGCAGGGAGCTCGAGATTGATCGTGTCACCGCGACGAAGGTTCCCGAGCGTGGTGCGCCGCTTTGTCTCCGGCATGATGTCCGCCGTGAAAGAGTTCTTGTTTTTCGAGGTGACCGTCAGGCACGCTCCGTCGATGCTGACGCTTGTGCCGGACCTGAGTTTGCGCAAGAAGAGACCGCTCGTGCGGATGCTGATATCCGATCGCGACACGTCCGCGACCGTTCCCGTCTCTGTGATGATTCCTGTGAACATATATACGCAAAAAACCCCGATGCTCCGGGGTTTTCACACGAACATCCAACAGAGATGCGCGCTTTTCCTTCTTTCATCCCGACTGTACGGTCGGCTTTGGAATTCCTGTCCCGAACTTTCCGGGAGGTCACCAAATCATGTCCCTAAGGACTCGCGGGCTATACCGCCGATTGGGACTTCCTCGCCCTCCTTGTTCGAACAGAGGACGGGTCACCCAACCCCGAAGGAATATTGAGTATATCACAAGACATCTTGCTACAATAGCGTCATGAGGGCGGCAATATTTGGGGGTGGATGCTTTTGGTGCACGGAAGCCGTGTTCCGTATGCTGAAAGGTGTTGAGAATGTCGAATCAGGGTATGCAGGAGGAGCGAAAGAGAACCCTTCATATGAAGCGGTATCGGGTGGGGATACCGGCCACGCAGAGGTCATACGCATAACCTACGACCCCGCCGTAATCTCCTACGAAGACCTGCTGACCGTCTTTTTCGGCTCGCACGACCCGACGACCCCGAACAGACAAGGGGCGGACGTCGGCACGCAATATCGCTCGGTCATTTTCGTTGGGGACGAACATGAGGGACGAGAGGCACGAGCCAAGATCCAAGAAATACAGGAGAGCCTGAAAGACGGTAGCCGTGTCGTAACAGAGGTCCTACCGTTCGAGAAATTCTATCCGGCGGAAGGGTATCACCAGAAATATTTCGAGCAGAACAAAAGCGCCCCGTACTGCCAACTTATCATCGAGCCGAAAATTAAGAAAGTCCGCAAACGTTACGCAGAGTTGGTGAAGCAGTGAGATCGATGTAAGTACCACGTTACTTTGATACACTTTCGGCATGCATCGAAAAGAGTTTGAGAAGCTTGTCGCCGAGGGGTTTGAGCGTCTTCCGCAATGGGTGCGGGAGAAGATAAGGAATGTCGCGCTCCTGGTGGAAAATGAGCCTTCAAACGAGGACAGAGAGGCCGAGGGCCTGGGTGAGGATGAGACCCTGCTCGGACTCTACAAAGGGATACCGCTTTCCGAACGTGGAGAATTGTACGGCGTGGGCATGACCATGCCCGACACGATTACCCTCTACCAGCTTCCCATTGAAGACGCCGCCACCGAAGAACTATCGACCTACGAGGTCGATATTACGCGTCCTATCGACCTCGTAGGTCGATATCAAGATGAAATCCAGAAGGTAGTTACCGAGACTATTTGGCATGAATTCGCGCATCATTTCGGTATGGATGAACATGAGGTCCGCGAACGCGAGGAAAAACGGGATGACATATAGGCGTGGTATAGTATTTTGAATATGGCGAAACTTTCGGAAATCCTGAAGGAGCGCGGCTATGTGTACCAACATTCGAGCGAGAAACTTGGCGAAATAACCGACGGGGCAAAGCGGACGCTGTATCTCGGCGTCGACCCCTCGGCGGATTCGCTTCAGGTCGGCCAATTGCAGGCGTTTCTCATATTGCGGCGGTTCTTGGAAGACGGGCACAAAGTAATACTGGTCGTCGGCGGCGGGACGGGAATGATAGGCGATCCCGGCGGGAAGAACGCCGAGCGCGTCCTTCTCGATGCCGAGACGGTCAGCAAGAATGCCGAGGCAATCACCGCACAGGTGAAACGACTGCTCGGTTCCACGGATTTCACATTGCTCGACAACGCCGAATGGCTCGGCGAGCTCCGGCTTCTCGAATTTCTGCGCGATGTCGGCAAGCACTTCTCGGTCAACACGATGATACAGCGTGAGATGGTACGTGAACGTTTGAAGAACGAAGAGCAGGGTATCTCGTATACCGAGTTCTCGTACATGCTCCTGCAGGCATACGACTATCTGCACCTCCACCAAAGTTACGCGTGCGACCTGCAGGTGGGCGGCTCCGACCAGTGGGGCAATATCGTTTCAGGCGTCGATTTCATACGCCGCAAGACCGGCGACCAGGTCTTTGCCTACACGTGGTCGCTCCTCGTCGATAAGGCGGGGAAAAAATTCGGTAAGAGCGAGCAGGGCACCGTCTGGCTCGATGCGGCCAAAACGACCCCCTTCCAGTTCTATCAATTCTGGCTCAACACGGAGGACGCGCCCCTCGAGGAGTACCTTCTGAAAATGACGCTGCTCTCAAAGGAAGAGATCGGCATGGCGATGGAATTGCACAAGCGCGACCCGAAGGAGAGGCACGGGCAAAAGCTCCTCGCGCGCGAGACGACCGCACTCGTTCACGGCGCGGAAGAGAGTGCGGCCGCCGAAAAGGTATCCGATGTCCTTTTCGGCGACGCGGCGGTTACCTCTCTCGATGCGGACGCCGTCGCGACATTGCGTAGCTCTGCGCCCTCAGAGGACATCAAGGAGGGGACGAACATCGTCGACGCGTTGGTGGCCTCGTCTCTTGCGAGTTCAAAAAGAGAGGCACGCCAGTTCATCACGGACAAAGCGGTCAACCTGAACGGGAACATTCTCGCGGACGAGAAACACAAACTCACTTCGGAAGATTTCTATAACGGGATCGCGCTTTTGAAGCGCGGAAAGCGGAATGTGTGCGTGCTCGTGCTTTCCTGATAAAGTAGCCGGATGGCAGGCTTTAAACTAAAGAGCGATTACAAGCCCGCAGGCGACCAGCCGGCGGCGATACAGGCGCTTGTGCAAGGGCTCAAGGCGGGGAAACGTGACCAGACCCTTCTCGGCGTCACGGGCTCCGGCAAGACCTTCACCATCGCCAATGTCATAGAGGAGGTACAGCGCCCGACGCTCGTCATCGCGCACAACAAGACGCTCGCCGCCCAGCTCGCTTCCGAATATCGCGATTTCTTCCCCGACGCGGCGGTACACTATTTCGTTTCGTACTACGATTTCTACCAACCGGAAGCCTACATGCCGGTCACCGATACGTACATCGAGAAAGAGGCGATGATAAACGAGGATATCGAGCGCCTGCGGCACGCGGCGGCGCAGGCGCTTCTCACGCGGAAAGACGTCATCATCGTGGCGTCGGTCTCCTGCATTTACGGCTTGGGCAGTCCCGTTGAATACGAGCGTTCGATACTTCGTGTGCCCGTGGGCGAGGCCGCGACGCGCGCGAGTATCACGCGCAAACTTGTCGGAATGTACTACAAGCGCGTGGCGGGCGACCTTTCACCCGGGACCTTCCGCCCGCTCGGTTCGAAAGTTGAGATAATGCCCGCGGCGGAGCGCACCATCTATCGTGTAGACCTCTCGGGGGGCACGGTCGTGAAGATAGAAGAAATAGACCCCATCTCGCGCGCGATACGAGGGATTCGCGATGCGGTGACCGTCTTTCCCGCGCGCCACTACGTGACGCCGAAAGACGTCGTGGAAGCGGCGCTCGCCGATATAGAAATAGAACTGAAAGAGCGGCTGAAGGCTTTGGACGCCGCCGGAAAAATACTCGAAGCGGAGCGCTTGAAGCGGCGGACGCGGCAGGATATCACGATGATACGCGAATTTGGCTACTGCAACGGTATCGAGAATTATTCGCGGCATTTCGACCGCCGCCAGCCCGGCGAGCCGCCGTACACACTCCTGTCCTACTTCCCGAAAGATTTTTTGACGGTCATTGATGAGTCGCACGTGACGGTGCCGCAGATAGGTGGCATGTACGCGGGCGACCGTTCACGTAAGGACATGCTCGTCGAATACGGCTTCCGCCTGCCGAGCGCCGTAGACAACCGGCCGCTCACCTTCGACGAATTCGACAAGCGCGTGGGCCAGCTCATCTACACATCCGCCACTCCCGGCAAGTACGAATTGGCGAGAAGCGGTGATCTCGTCGAAATGGTCGTGCGGCCGACGGGCCTCGTAGACCCTGAAATTACTATCCGTCCCATCGTTTCAGGCCCATTTAGGACACGGCGTGTCCTAAATGGGCAAGCAAAGGTTGAGGAGTATCCGGGACAGGTAAAAGATTTCATCAGGGAAGCCGAGGCGGTCACCAAGCGCGGCGGCCGTTCGATGGTGACCGTGCTCACAAAAAAGATGGCGGAGGACCTCGCGGCATTTCTTGCCGAACGGAAAATTAAAGTACGGTATGTCCACAGCGACGTGAAAACCATCGAACGTATCGAAATACTCACCGACTTCCGCAAAGGCACATTTGATGTGCTCGTCGGCGTCAACCTCCTGCGCGAGGGCTTGGACCTGCCGGAAGTCGAACTCGTCGCCATCCTCGACGCCGACAAGGAAGGATTTCTCCGCTCGGAGGTCTCGCTCATACAGACGATGGGACGTGCCGCCCGCAATCTGAACGGCCGCGTCATTCTCTACGCCGACCAGATGACCGGCTCGATGGAGCGCGCTATCGGCGAGACGAGCCGTCGCCGGGCCGTGCAGGTGGCGTACAACAATAAGCACCACATTACGCCCACGACCATTTCCAAACGCATCCACGATATCGTCGGTGACATCGAGCGCGCCCGCACGCGTGCTGTGACCGAACTCACCGAGCTCGATGTCGCGGCGTTCGGAGGCGACACCGTGAAGCTGCTTGCCGAAAAGCGCCGCCAGATGCATGCCGCCGCCGACCAGCTCGATTTCGAGACAGCCGCGCTTATCCGTGATGAAATACGGAAGTTGGAGGAGGGAAGAAAAGGCACGAAGAAGAAGACGAAGGCGAGTGTAAAGAAAATGGTATGAGTATCCGTATCAAAGAGAATGTTCCGCTTGCTCCGGCGACCACTTTTGAGATCGGCGGCACGGCGCGCTACCTCGTGGACGTGCGGTCTGAAAGCGAGATTGAAGAGGCGCTCGAATGGGCGCGAGAAAAAAAGATCACGTTCGTCGTTCTTTCCGGAGGTAGCAACGTACTCGTGCCCGATGGTGGTATGGAGGCGCTTGTGGTGCGGCTGGTGGGCAATTTGTGGGGTGTGTCGGGGTCTGAAGTCAACACATGGGCGGGAAGTAATCTCTTGCTGCTTATCCGTGCGATGGCGGCACAGCATTTGGGCGGGTGGGAAAAATTGGCGGGTATCCCCGGCACGGTCGGCGGTGCGGTGCGGGGGAATGCGGGTGCGTTCGGACCTGAAACAAAAGATTTCGTGACGAGCGTGCGCGTACTCAATTCAAAAGATGGCGCAGTTCGGGAATTCACCAATCCGGAATGCAACTTTTCGTATCGGCACAGTTTTTTTAAAGACCATCCGGAATGGATAATCACGCGGGTATTGCTTCGGTTGAAGAGCGTATCACCTGAAGAAAGCGCGCGGCTCATCGAGGAAACGATTTTGGAGCGCGAGAAGCGCCACCTGCAAAATGTGCGCGCGGCCGGCTCCTTCTTTATGAATCCGGTGGTCCCGCGTGAGATACAAGAATTGTTCGAGAAGGAGAAAGGCATGAAGTCGCGCGAAGGGCGCGTGCCCGCCGGCTGGCTTATCGAGAAAGCGGGGATGAAGGGAGCGACAGTGGGCGGCGCGATAGCCTCCCTCCAGCATCCGAATTACCTTGTGAACACGGGAGGAGCAACCGCCGCAGATGTCTTGGAACTTGCACAAAAGATACGGGACGCCGTGCGGGCGAAATTCGGCATAGAGCTAAAAGAGGAAGCCGTCGTTCTCGAATAATTAGTTACCGAGTTTCCTCACGATATCGTCGATAATACTCTGCCGTGTTGTTTCGCCGACCCCGATATTCTCGAAAGCTGCCAGCACGACTTTGCGCCTCGCCTCTGCCATTGTTCCGCTCGGTGCAGGTGTTCTCAAAACATTTCTTGCGGCCCGTATGTTTCTTTCGAGAAGTTTTTCAAGAGTCTCGCCTTTTTCCAGTTCCGTGCTCCACTCCCTCATTTCTTTCAACGCCTTCTCCCTTAGCTCCGGATCTATCACGGGGCCCATTTCTTCAGGATCTTCGAGAGACATGTGCATAATTGTAAGCGTCGGGTACAATGCTGTCCATGGTATTTGAATCATACGCCGCGCGGACGCACGAGAAGATGAAAGAGGTGCTTATGAACCCCGAAGCGGTGGGCCCTGCCATCCACTACTACATGATCCGCGGCGGGAGCGAGAAGCGCAATATCACGGTCTGGGAAGCGGGGACCGTGGGCGGCGAATACGTGAAGACCTACGGGCACTATCACGTGGACAACCTTCCGGAAACCTATTGGGTGCTCGCGGGGGAAGGCATCATACTTTTGCAAAAACTCCTCGTCGAGAATGACGCGTCCCACATAGACCGCGTGGAGGATTTCAAAGCGATCAGAGTGAAGACGGGCGATGCGGTGGAGATCCCCGGAGATTACGGGCATCTCGCCGTGAACACGGGGAAGACGTGGTTCGTTACTGCGGACAACAGTCCGGTAGCGGAAGCGGGGGATTCCGCATCGAGCCCCCGACACGCCGATTATGAAATGATAAAAAAGATGCGCGGCTTCGCCTACTACGTTGTCGAGAAGAACGGCGCGCCCTCATTCGTCCCGAATCCGCTCTACAAAGAAGTCCGCAAGACGGATTTCGGAGGATTGTTCGTCGTTGAACATACAGGCTAGGCAGAGTATAGTGGACATACTCACCCCCTCGGGCAAACCGAGGGATGGTTTGTGTATGGATAAAGACAAAGAAATGAAAGAAAAAATCGTCATAAAGGGCGCGCGGACGCATAATTTAAAGAATGTGTCGGTGGAGATGCCGCGCAACAAAATGATCGTTTTTACGGGGCTTTCTGGGAGCGGGAAGTCGTCGCTGGCGTTCGATACCATCTTTGCCGAGGGCCAGCGCAAATACGTAGAATCGCTCTCGGCGTACGCGCGGCAATTTTTGCGGCAGATGCAGAAGCCCGATGTGGACGAGATATCGGGACTTTCGCCCGCGATTTCCATCGACCAAAAAAGCCGCTCCAACAATCCGCGCTCGACGGTAGCGACCATCACCGAAATATACGATTACCTGCGCGTCCTCTACGCTCGCATCGGCCATCCGCATTGTCCCGAGTGCGGACGTGAGGTGCGCAAACTTTCCAACGAGGAGATACTGGAAGCCGTTCTCGGAATTGTCGATAAGGCACGGAAGTCAAATGTTCGACCTACGAGGTCGAACATGCTGACATCGGGTATTTCTGGGGCAAAAATTCGTATCAGTGCTCCGATGATCGTCGGAAGAAAGGGTGAATACTACCAACTGCTTTACGACATGCTCAATAAGGGCTTCGAGAAAGCCATTGTGGACGGCGAGGAAAAGTCTCTCAGGGAGCGCATCGACCTCAAAAAACATTTCAAACACGATATCGATATTGTCGTCGATGAGATATTCGTCTCCGAGTTCACGGATGACCCGAAGGGAGCACGCGAGCGCGCGAGCGAGGCCATCGAGCGCGCCCTGCATGAATCCGAGGGCCTTGTGAGGATAACCGACGGGGCAGGCGACCCCTCGACGGGACTCGGGGCAGGAAGCAGGATAGTGTCCGCCAAATTTATGTGCCCGTATGACGGCTTTTCATTTCCCGAAGTCGAGCCGCGGCTCTTCTCCTTCAATTCCCCGTACGGCGCATGTCCGGAATGCAAAGGCTTGGGCACGAAATATCTTTTCGGCGACGAGGCGTGTGACGTATGCCACGGCGCGCGATTACGGCCCGAAGCACTGAACGTTTTTCTGGGAAGTACCAAAAAGGCTAGAGATGCGGAGGAGGGAAGGCCGGGGCTCAACATCGTTGAGGTCGCGGCACTCTCCATCGACGAGGCGCAGGCTTTTTTCGACAAACTCAAGCTCACGAAGCAGGAAGAAGAAATATCCCGCATGGTCATCCGCGAGATACGGAGCCGGCTCCAGTTCATGCTGAATGTCGGCATCGAGTACCTGACGCTCGACCGGAAAGCTAATACGCTCTCCGGCGGCGAAGCCCAGCGTATCCGCCTCGCCTCACAGCTCGGTAGCGGCTTGGTGGGCGCCTTGTACGTCCTCGACGAGCCGACCATCGGATTGCATCAGCGCGATAATGCCAAGCTCATCGAGACCCTGAAGCATCTGCGGGAACTCGGCAATACGGTCCTCGTCGTCGAACACGACGAAGACACGATATTCGCTTCGGATTACATCATCGATCTTGGGCCGGGCGCGGGGACACACGGCGGGGAGATCGTCGTTTCCGGCTGGCTCGACGACCTTCTCACCGCAAAAACCAATAAGTCGGGGTCGCGGACGCTTTCATACCTGCGCGAAGAAGCGCACATAGAAATGCCGGACAAGCGGCGTATGGCGGATCGCGGCAAGATAAAGATACGCGGGGCGTCCAAATTCAATCTCGACCGCGTCAACGTCGACGTGCCGCTGAACAAACTCGTCGTCATCACGGGCGTGTCCGGTTCGGGAAAATCGACCTTCCTGTACGAAATATTGCACCGTAACCTTCAGGCCCGTTTCGACAAGCGCTACCGCACCGCCAAGATATATAATTGCGCGGAATTCAGCGGCACCGAGTATCTGGGGCGGGCGATTCTCATCGACCAAAGTCCGATAGGCCGCACGCCGCGCTCGAATCCGGCGACCTACACCGGCGCTTTCACACACATCCGCGATATGTTCGCGATGAGCGAGGAGGCAAAAGCGCGCGGATGGGGACCGGGACGTTTCAGTTTCAACGTGAAAGGCGGGCGATGCGAGGCGTGTCAGGGCAACGGGCTTGTGGCGGTCGAAATGCACTTCCTGCCGACCGTGTATGTGACCTGCGATGTGTGCAACGGCAAGCGCTTTATGAAAGAGACGCTCGAAGTGAAATACAAAAAGAAAAATATCCACGATGTGCTTAGCATGACCGTCGAGGAGGCTCTCTCGTTTTTCGAGGACATTCACGCTATCTCCGACAGGCTCCGTTCGCTCAATGACGTCGGGCTCGGATATCTCGAACTCGGACAAAGCGCGACGACGCTCTCGGGCGGCGAGGCACAGCGCGTGAAGATAGCTTCGGAACTGTACCGCCCGATGTCGTCGAAAGCGATATATCTCTTGGACGAGCCGACGGTCGGACTCCATTACGACGATGTCGCAAAGCTCATCCAGATTCTCCAAAAACTCGTAGAACGGGGGAACAGTGTCGTCGTTATCGAGCACAATCTCGACGTCTTGAAATGCGCCGACTACCTCATCGACATGGGGCCGGAAGGCGGCGCAGGCGGCGGGAAAATCGTCGCGAAGGGGACACCAGAAGAAGTCTCAAAGACCGACGGCTCCCATACGGGGTACTATCTGAAGCGGGTGTTGAAAAAATCCGCCAAATAGTGTATATATCTTGCGGCACCGTCGAGGAGCCTGCCCTCCTGTCGACGGATCCACGGTAAGCCCTTTTATGAGATTTCCGTAAAGGGTTACCCGTGAGGCAGGCTGCAATGGCCTGCATCAGTAGCGCCACTCTAGGGAGGAGGAAAGGTGCCGCAAGGCACCGGTCGAGCAGGGGGGCAGCGTTGCGTACGCCCCCCTGCCGATTTTTTATGAAAGATATTCAGCCCACGACTTCGTTTTTAGTCCATTTCCTTTTTGTTCGTGGAGCGCGGTCACGAACGCTTCGGCGAGCTGGCGGTTCGTTATCAGTGGAATGTTCATGTCTATCGCTTTTCGGCGGATGATGAAGCCGTCGGTCGATTCGCGCGCGAATACATGGGTGGGGATGTTGATGATAAGGTCGAGGGTGCCGTCTGCGAGCAATGCCGATACATTCGGCTCTTTTTTGGTGCTTATCTTGAATACTTTTTTGCGCTCGACGCCGTTCTCCAAGAGGAAATCTGCCGTGTGTTCCGTTGCGAATAGTTTGAAACCCATATCAACGAGGAGTTGTATCGACGGCAGCAGCTTCACTTTATTTTCTTTTTCGCCGAGAGAGACAAGAATGTTCTTTTTCGGGAGGCGGAAGCCCGCCGCGAGCATCGATTTGAGAAGGGCTTCGGAGTAGGAATCGCCGAAACACGCGACTTCGCCGGTCGAGGCCATTTCGACCTTCGTGCGCGGGTCGGCGCCCTTGATGCGGCCGTAGGAAAATTGCGGCGATTTGACCGCGACCAGATCAAGTTCTAGCGTGCGGTAGTCGCCCGCGACGTCGCGGCCAAGCATCGCGCGCGTCGCTATCTCGATGAAATTGTATCCCGTCACTTTCGACACGAAGGGGAAGCTCCGCGAGGCGCGCACGTTGCATTCGATGACCTGCAGGCGGTTGTCCTTGGCGAGGAATTGGATATTGTACGGCCCTGTTATCTTTAACGCCTTAATGATGCTTCTGGTGACCTGCTTGGCGCGGCGTATCGTTTCGAGGTAGGTACGCTGGGGCGGGAGAACGACGGTCGCGTCCCCCGAATGCGTGCCGGCGTTCTCGACGTGTTCGGTGATGGCATAAATGACCGGATTGCCCTTCGATGCCACGCCGTCTATTTCTATCTCACGCGCGTTCTCGATGAATTTGGAGATAACGACCGGATGGTCGGAGGACACCGCGGCGGCGTTCTTGAGAAATTCTTTGAGCGAGACGGCATCAGGTGCGACTTTCATCGCGGAGCCCGAGAGCACGTAGGAGGGGCGCACCAAGACCGGATATCCGATAGCGCGCGCCGCCTTTTCAGCCGCCGCTTCCGTCGTCAACTCCGCCCATGCGGGCTGGTCCACATCGAGCGTGTCGAGGAGTTTCGAGAAGACATGGCGGTCTTCCGCCCTGTCGATATCTTCGGGGCGCGTGCCGAATATCCGGACGCCGTTCTTTTTGAGGGGAAGCGCGAGATTATTCGGTATCTGGCCGCCGGTGGAGACGATGACACCCCGCGGCCGCTCGAACTCCACGATGTCGAGGACGCGCTCCAGAGAAAGCTCTTCGAAGTAGAGCCGGTCCGACATATCGTAGTCGGTCGAGACTGTCTCCGGATTGTAGTTGATCATAATAGTCCGGTACCCTTCGCGCTTCAGCGTATTCGCGGCTTGCACGCTCGACCAATCGAATTCGACCGAGGAGCCGATGGTATACGGCCCGCTTCCCAAGACTACGACGCTCTGCTTGCCCGCCTCGACGTCCGTGAAGTCGCCGTGGTAGGTGAGATACAGGTAATTCGTTTGCGCGGGGAATTCACCCGCAAGTGTATCGATCTGTGTGTATCGATCTGTTTTGTCACCGGAAGGACTTTCAATTTTTTCCGAAGAGCGCGCATTTTCGCTTCGGTCGTCTTTTTCATCACCGCGAGCTGGACATCCGAGAATCCGCACTTTTTTGCGCGCCGCATCAGGTCGCGGTCGAGTGTGCGCCGCCGGATGGTCCGTTCAAGCTCGATGATGTTCTTCATTTTTTCGAGGAACCACGGGTCGATACGCGAATCTGCGTGGATCTTCTTGACGGAGACGCCGGCGCGCAAGGCCGCCGCTATCGCGAAGATGCGGCGCGTAGTCGGCTCTCGTATCTCATTGTGATAGTGCGGGACGCGAAAATTGCCGTTCTTGTGGGAGGTAAATCCGTCCGCTCCGATGGCAAGCATGCGCAGCGCCTTCTGGAGGACCTCTTCGAAACTCCTCCCGATAGCCATCACCTCGCCGACGCTCTTCATCTCGGTGCCGATGCGCGGGACGGCATTCTCGAATTTGTTGAGGTCCCAGCGGGGGATCTTGAGGACGAGATAATCGAGCGCGGGTTCGAAGCAGGCGGTCGTCCGTTTGGTAACGGAATTTTTCAGCTCCGGCAACGTGTATCCGAGCGCCAGTTTGGCCGCGACGAACGCGAGCGGATACCCCGTAGCTTTCGACGCGAGCGCCGAGGAGCGCGAGAGGCGTGCATTGACCTCAATGACGCGGTAATCGCCCGTGTCCGGGTGCAGAGCGTATTGGATATTGCATTCACCGACCACGCCGAGATGGCGGATCGTGCGGATACTGATGTCGCGCAGCGAATGATACTCCTCATTTGAGAGCGTCTGCGACGGGGCGACTACCATGCTCTCTCCCGTGTGTATGCCCATCGGGTCGAGATTTTCCATGTTGCAGACGGTGATGCAATTGTCGGCGCGGTCGCGTACCACTTCATACTCGACTTCTTTCCAGCCGCTCAAATTTTCTTCGATCAGTACTTGCGACACCGACTTGAATACTTCGGAAAGTTTTGCGGAGAGGTCGGCTTTACTCTTGACCATGCCGGAGCCTTCGCCGCCGAGCGCGAACCCCGCGCGTACCATGACGGGATAGCCTATCTCTTCAGCCGCTTTCAGGGCATCGCGTAGCGAGGTCGTTGCACGGCTTCGCGCGGTCTTCACGCCTATCTCTTTGAGTTTGCGTACGAACAGCGCGCGGTCCTCGGTATCACGGATGACGGAGACGGGAGTGCCGAGGACGCGCACGTGGTATTTCTTGAGCGTGCCGCTTTTTTCCAGTGCGAGGCCGAGGTTGAGCGCGGTCTGCCCGCCGAAGGAGAGGAGGATAGCATCGGGCCGCTCCTTCTTGATGATCTGCGTCGCAAAGTGCAGGGTCAGGGGCAGGAAGTAGACGGTATCGGCAAGTCCTTGGTCGGTCTGCACCGTTGCGATGTTGGGATTCATCAGGACGACTTTGATACTCTCCTCCTTCAGCGCTTTTATCGCCTGTGTACCGGAGTAATCGAACTCGCCGGCTTGCCCTATTTTCAAGCCTCCCGACCCGAGCAGTAGTACCTTTTTTGGTTTAGAATTCATATGGTTTTGAGCGATTTCAGGAACTCGTCAAAAATCCACGCCGTGTCCGTCGGGCCCGGGGACGCCTCGGGATGGAATTGCACGGAGCGCCACGGTTTTGTTTTGTGCCGGATACCTTCATTTGACCCGTCGTTGGCGTTGGTGAACCATTCCTCCCAGTCCGGCGGGAGCGACTTCGCATCTACCGCGTACCCGTGATTTTGGGACGTGATGTAGCACCTGCCAGTCGACGCATCGAGACAGGGCTGATTTTGCGAACGGTGTCCGTACTTCAATTTGTATGTGCGCGCGCCGGCCGCAAGCGCGAGCAGCTGGTTGCCGAGGCAGATGCCGAGTATCGGTTTCCCCTCCGACATCGCTTTGCGGATGTTGGTGATGGTTGCCGCGCACATCGTGGGGTCGCCGGGGCCGTTGGAGAGAAGGAGTCCGTCGTACTCTTCGGTCGTAAAATCATAATCCCACGGCACGCGAATGAGTGTCGTCTCCGGCCGCGTCATGGAACGGACGATATTTTCTTTCATCCCGCAGTCCACCGCAATTATTTTTATGGGACCATTCCCGTACACTTTTCTGTTCCTGATGCTCACGCGCGCGACCAGATTTTCCTCATTCGGGTCTGTAAATTTCTTCGGCGCTTTACCGTTCGAAAGTTGTCCGAGCATGACGCCGTGCTCGCGCAATTTCTTTGTCAGTGCGCGTGTATCCACACCGGTGATTGCGGGGACGCCCGACTCCTTGAGCCATTCGCCGAGCGATTTCTCCGCCGCATGGTGCGAATAGTTCCCGGAGTATTCCGCTACTACAAGCCCCGCCACCTGTATTTTTTCCGACTCGAAGAACTTTTTGTCCGGCACGCCGTAATTGCCGATGAGGGGATAGGTGCAGACGAGGATTTGCCCGGCGTACGACGGGTCGGTAAGGCTCTCGACGTAGCCCGTCATGCCGGTGTTGAATACGACCTCGCCGGAGACGGTCTTCGGCGCACCGAAGCTTTCTCCTTCGAACAATGTTCCATCCTCTAAGAAGATCTTCATATAGAAAAAAGCCCGCTTTGGGCGGGCAAAAGAGACAAGTATAAAAATACACCCGTGTGGGTGTTCTTGTGATTGCGCTCTTGGAGGTACATTAAAAGTGAATTATAGCCATCTGCGTCGGGAAGTCAAATCCGATTCGCGGTGGATAAGCCGATTCTGTATAGTGTCGATATGACGAAAGGGCAGCTTAAAAGGTTCAAATTGCCGGATTCGCCGGGTGTCTACCTTTTTAAGAAAGGCCGGAAAATCCTCTACATCGGCAAAGCCACTTCCTTACGCGACCGCGTGCG
>Ga0209542_10009351_pt1 | contig 18009 bp, 19 predicted proteins | sample RifCSPhighO2_01_FD_184028 | JGI IMG/M metagenome (GOLD analysis project Ga0209542, IMG submission 184028) | Soil microbial communities from Rifle, Colorado - Rifle CSP2_plank highO2_0.1 (SPAdes) (version 2) | ecosystem: Environmental > Terrestrial > Deep subsurface > Rock core/Sediment ...
GCTTATAATAGGGCCTCTTGCTTGGCAAGAGGCTGGAAAAGTGAGTGGTATACACATTGTTGACGCAAGAACCAATTCTGTTACTGTGGAAAATGGAGATAGTAGGCTTGTAATTGATAAATTAATCAGTCAATACGAGCGTCTCTTCGGTCGAGCGTCTCGTGAAGTGAGTAGGGAAGCAGCAGCTCCATTTCTAGTAAATCTTAACCCAACAGAAATACCTTTAAGCTTGAAGTGAATCTATGGCGGATAATAATGCAGATAATCTAATTTCCAGCGAGGAATATAAAAAAGTTACAGAGGAGCTGTATAAGCAGAATCTTGAAGTAGTCCAATTATACAAACAGGTTGAGAAGTTGAATTACGAACTTGAAATGGCGAACGAAGGGCAAGCGAATTTGATACACATTATTAATCATCAGATCAAAGGATACTTAGCTAAAGGGAGAAGCATTTTCTCTGAACTCTTGGCCGACCAGGCGTATGGGCCGATACCAGAACCCGCTAAGCCGATGCTTGATGAGGGTTTCAAATCTCTCTCGGAGGGGGTGGAGTTTGTTAGAACTTTTCTCGACGCTGCCAATATTGATAAGGGCTCCTATGTCTACAATATGGAGCCATTAGATTTCAAAACACTTGTCTCTGATGTGGCAGAACAGCAGAAAGGAATGGCGACAGATAAAGGCTTAACTTTTGAAATCAAAATTGCTGAAGGCGATTACAATATTAAGGGTGACAAAGCGCAACTTGGTCAGGCGGTGAGAAATATGATTGACAACTCTATCCGCTACACGCCGAAAGGGAGTCTCGACGTCAACCTCTCACGCTCTGGTGATAAGATTCTCCTCGCGGTCAAAGACACTGGGGTCGGTATATCAGACGAACTCAAACCAAAGCTCTTTACTAAGGGTGGGAGAGACAAGAATTCCCTTAAAGTTAACATAAACTCGACTGGCTTTGGTCTCGCGTTTGTTAAGGGTGTGGTGGAGGCGCACAAAGGCCGTGTCTGGGCCGAATCTTCTGGCCCCAACAAAGGCTCCACTTTCTACATGGAGTTGCCCATGAGTTAATCTATTAATTACGAAATTAATTGAGGAGTCACGCGGCGTTGACACTAGCTGCTCAACTATGGTATGTTTTTTGTGGAGCACTTTGAAATGTGCTGTTGCTAACTCTAAACAATAGGAGCAAGTAAATGGTTCAAGAATCTGCGGGAGACCTACTCTCAAGTCGTCTTCGTTTCTATTCATCTATGAGTTTGGTGGCGCAGAAAATGCCGAACCTGGTCTACTCTGTCATAACGGGAGGTTTCGTACATAACCTTAGAAAACGGGGTGATGTCGATATTGTAACTGTTGTGTCGCACATTGACGGCTCTACAAAACTTTCTGCAATTGAGTTTGCTAAAAGACATATAGAATTACAACAACAAAATGACTTCACTCCAGATAGTGTGTTCCCAACTGATGTTGTGACAAGACAACAAATCGTGGATGCAATATCTGGGCGTTCATTTTCAGTTACCGTTGATGGGAGACTTCATCTGGAGCACTTTACAGATGATGATATCAAGAATAACCCAGAAGCAGATTATCGAGTGTGGTTGTTCGAGATGATTAGTCATGACTTCGACATACTTCATGGTAGTAGCAATTTGCTTGTTAGTGATACAGAAACAGCATTGCATACTGTGTTCTTGTTTGTTTGCGAAGCCTGTGTCTACAAGCAAAAGGTGAGGTTGGAAAAACTTCAGCGCGACATGTTTCGTGTTGCTGAATTACCATACACGCTAAAAGAGCGCCAGTATCGTCATTTGGTCCGCATGATTAAACGAGAGTCATTAGGTCAAGTTAAAGATGGTTATCTTTGGCTTAATCAAGGTGAGGTGATTCGTCAACTTAGTGCCTTGAAAAGTGTAGTCCAAAGTGGAGTCATGACAAACGCTACGCACATAATGCCGTGGTCCGATTTGAGAAGATCGGTAGCAATCAACGTAATTATAAAACCATAAATGAGGTAATCGAAATGAAGAATGCACTAAACCCTTTATCAGGTTTTCAGCAACTGATGCCAGAAGAACAAGTTTTGTTTGATGGTATGGTAGACACTATAAAAAGTGTTTATCGTCTATGTGGATTTGTTCCATTTGAGACACCAGCAATGGAACGTAAGGAGACCATTCTTGCAGCCAAAGGGGGTATTGTTAATCAGGTGTATACAGTATCTCGATTGCAAGGAGAGGTAGACTTCAGAAGAAAGCTTGAACAGGATGGTTCAAATGCGGATATTGCAAGGTATTTCGATAATACCTGTACTGACATGGCCCTCCGCTTTGACCTGACTGTGCCTTTAGCTAGGTTTGTTTCGACAAGGCACGGAGAGTTGACGTTCCCTTTCAGAAGGTATCAGATTCAGCCGGTATGGAGAGGCGAACGTGCACAAGCCGGACGGTATCGCCAATTCCTGCAATGTGACATTGATATTGTCGGTAATGAGCAGTTACCAATTCTCTATGATGCTGAAGTTCCAGTCGTCATGGCTAATGTCCTAAGGAAGCTCGGGTTGGATAGTTTCGTTATTCATCTCAGCAATATGAAGATATTGAAGGGGATTTTGACATCTCTTGGGCTTGATGATGACGAAGAAATAACACAGGCACTAAGAATCATTGACAATCTTGGGAAGGCAGGTTTTGATTCTACCGTCAAGTCTCTATCAGAACTTGGCTCTATAAATCAAGTCCATGCCCAAGAACTCTTGGAAATGATAATCTCATCCAATGATCTTGAAGCACTTGTTCTGAAGTACGGAAACTCGTCTCCTCTTCTTAAAGAAGGTGTCGAAGAACTCACAGATGTTTACAACACTGCTTTGGCATTTGGTTTGTCACCAGATAGCATAAAGATAGACCTTTCAATCGCTAGAGGTCTAAATTACTATACTGGTACGGTCTTTGAGACTTTCGTGAACGGGTATAGAAATCTCGGCAGTGTAAGTAGCGGAGGTCGATACGATAACCTCGCCGAAAACTTGGGTGGGAAGAGGTTTCCTGGCGTCGGTATGACACTAGGGTTAAGTCGTCTCGTAGCTGTCCTTAAGGCAAGTGGAAAATTTGATGTGAAGTCAACAAAGCGCGAATCTGTATTGGTTACAGTACAAGATTATAAGATGATTGATGACTATCTCTCTATCACCACGAGCTTGCGTAGCAACGGTATCGTTTCCGAATGTATGTTGTACGAAAAAAGCTTACCAAAACAATTGAAGTACGCGGATCGCAAGAATTTCAGGTTCGTGATTATTGCAAACGAGGAAGAGCTTAAAAATGGGAGTGTTAATGTAAAGGATTTGGTCGAAAACTGTCAAGAAAATGTCCAAATTCAATTGCTTAACGAATACTTCCAAAGGAAAAGCAACCTCTAACGAAAACTGGCGTGGCGCTACAAGTGCCCCGCCAGTTTTTCTATTTATAAGAATTCTACTAAATTAGCCCAAGTAAGATTTACTACTATAAACTTTATTACTTCTGGAATAATTGCTGGGTTAGGCCGACTCCTCTGGCCCCAACCTCGGCTCCACTTTCTACATGGAACTTCCCACTACTTAAACCAGTTAAATTCTCCCCATGTCCCATATTCTCTAATTCGCTCGAATGGTAGAATAAGGATATGAAAGAAAGAGAATTTGAAAGAGTATTAAAAGCCTTGGCGAACAAAAGGCGCCTAGCCATCATAAGTCTATTAAAGAAAAAATATGAGGCTTCGGTTGGAGAAATAGCCGAAAATATAAAACTTTCAATTAAAGCTACTTCTAAGCATCTTAACTTAATGTTATCTGCAGATATCCTAGACAAAGAACAGAGAAGTCTTCAAATGTATTACTCGATCAGTACAAGTTGCCCAAAACTAGCCAGACTTATCATTAACCTTCTCTAATTCGCGCGAAAGGTACAATAAGGTGGGGATAACATAATTTGGGGGAGGTGTATAGTAGTATATAAATGGGATACATAAGGAAGAATATAACCTTAATTATCGGCATAGCTATACCGGTATTAATGATAATTTTTGTTGCGGTCAGCATATATCTGCCGGGTATTTTTATAGAGCCAAAGTCAAATTTTCTCTACATTAGTAGCAATGATGGTTATAACAGTACATATAAATATACTATACAAAATAAAAAACTTACTAGGAGTGAGTTGCCGATAACAAAAAATAGTCCTCGGGTGTTAAAAGAAGTGAAAATATATATTCACGATATCGCAACTAATAAAAGTAAGGAAATTTCTTTTGGAGAAGCTCAAGAGTTAAATCTTAATTCAAATTTGGTGTCTCCTGATGGTTTTAAAATAGTGCATGGTGGCCGAAGTGACGGTTTCTTCCCATTCTTCATTTGGTCAGAAACAGATTATAGTACTTTTTACGTTCAGGGTCGCAGTATAAGTAAAAAATTAAACTTAATATTAACTAGTTTATCTTACGATAATTTTCGTTTTATTGGCTGGATAGAATAAATATATGGCAACAAAGGAAGAAGTCATTGGGTATATCAAAACACTAGCTGAGCAAAAGATACTTACTAGAGACGAAGTAGCAACTGCTTATGATTCTGGAAGTAAGATAAAAGTAGATACTATTCTGGCACGAAAACTTGGTATAGCAGAGATTCTGTACTATATAGGAGGCGCGATTATATTCTTGGGCATTTCTATTCTACTTTGGCAAAACTGGACTATACTCGGGTTTGGAACAAAAGTGCTTGTAACACTTGGTTCCGGAGTTGCCGCATATATAGTAGGGCTTCTTTTCAGTCGAGATGAACAAATAGAAACAGTAGGATCAGCTTTCTATCTAATATCAGCGCTGGTTATGCCCATAGGTATATGGGTAGTACTAGATAATGCAGGGTTCAAGACGGATTCATACGCTTCACAGAGTTTTATTTCAGGGGTAATGCTAATCACTTATTTATTCTCTTGGTTGGCTTTCCGTAAAAATATATTTATTTTGTTCAGCATCTTATTTGGTACTTGGTTTTTCTTTAATTTTACCGGTTGGATAGTTCAGGGAAATCCGCTATTTGATGATTGGAAATTCTCTATGTACAGAGTTCTTGTTGCTGGTACAGCTTATATTAATATAGGATATGCTTTCTCAAAAAATGAACGTGCCCCACTGTCTGGATTTTTATACGGCTTTGGCATAGTGGGTATTCTTGGGTCAGCTCTAACCCTCGGCGAATGGAAGCCCAATCAAAACATATTTTGGGAACTCATTTATCCAGGGCTGGTATTTGGGGCCCTATTTTTAAGCGTCTATATAAAAAGCAAAGCATTCCTCACTTGGGGGACACTTTTTCTCATGGCCTATATTATTAAAATCACTTCGGAGTACTTCTCAACAGGGCTTGGATGGCCACTAGCTCTTGTGTTAGCGGGGCTGTCGATGATTGCTGTAGGTTACATGTCTATTTCAATCAAAAGAAAATATCTAACATAATGAAAACTTATATTGCTGAATGGTTAATACTTATAGTCTCGATTCTAATAGTTTTTTCACCGTTTATATATATTGGTATTAAGAAATGGAAATGGCATCAAATGGTTAGCTGGGTACAGGTTTTATTAGCTTATATATTATCTATCGCCATCTATTATATTTGGTGGATAGTTATTAGTAAGATTGACAGATTTATTTACAATAATCATCTTTTGGGTAAATGGGCTTTTGATGTAATAGATTTTTCTGCTGAGGCAATGGTATTTAGCGTTATACTGATCTGGCCATTTCTAGTGTTTTATAGTACAAAATTAGTTAAGGGAAGATTTACTATTTGGACTTTCGGGCTATCTTTACTGTTCTCACTACTAATGTTGGCTTGGTTAATAACAGGATTCTTCTATATAGGTATGAAAATATTCTTCAGTACATTTTAAATTAAATATTATGAAAATATTTTATTTAACATTACTTGCTTGGATAGTAATAGTTATTCCTATAAATATAAATGCTCAAACCTCACAACTCGAACCGATTGTAATTGTTCCTGGAATCATGGGTTCATGGAATCCAGATGTAATACTAAGTGACGCAACAGATAATGGATTGCCTTGGGGTTTTCACAACCTTGATCATACTTGGGATAATATGATCAAGGCATTATTAGTTGAAGGGTATGAATGGAATAAGACGTTATTCTTTGCATTCTATGATTGGCGTAAAAGTAACGCAGATTCAGCTGAAAATTACCTAATGCCTACCATGAACAGAGCACTTCTAAACTCATCATCTACTAAGGTTAATGTTATTGCCTACAGTATGGGCGGATTAGTGGTGCGCAGTTATATTCAAAGTGAAGAATATTTAGATAGGGATGATGTTGACCACCTTGTTATTCTCGGTACCCCTAACTATGGTTCATCTGATATTTATACATTATGGGAGGGCGGAGAAGTTCCTGATAATTGGGATGTAAGCTCAAGAGCCATTACAAATATAGTTATAGATGTAAATAATGTTCAAGATTTTTCGGTAGATGATGAGTACGATGTAGTTCATAAATATTTCCCGTCAATCGGAGAATTGATTCCTGTTTATGAGTTTTTAGTGGATAAAGGATCGGGAAATAGTATTAAGCCGTACAGTAGTCTTATACAAGCTAGAAATGATTTCTTGGAGGAATTAAATTTTTCTGAAACAGGAAGAAATCTACAAGAAGTCGGTGGCATTACTGTGATTGCTGGGATAGGAGAGTCTACTGTTGGGAATATTCCTGTCGTGACTCGAGACGCTTCTGAAGATAGACTCTGGGTCGATGGAGTGCCAGATCCACTTACTCCAGAGAGGAATAATACAGAAGGAGATAATAGGGTTCTGTTTGAAAGTACTCTTATGAGAGATATTGTCTTCGGTTCACAGCAGTCACGAGGATTTTGGGATAAGCTTTTTGCTTGGTTTGCGCCACAGGCGCATGCGCAGTTTGAGGATGAGGATTTTCTGGTACAAATAGAAATAAATTCCAAACACGGAGATTTGCCGACCGAAGCTATTTTTGAGGTGTTCTCAGCGCTTTCACTACCACTACCTATAGGAGACTTCGAACCTCCGCCCGAACCGGACAATATAACCACTTTCTGGTTCGCTTCTCCTGTGGAGGTCAAGGTAACTGATCCAAATGGCAATGTCATTACAAAAAATTCTAATAATATTCCTGAAGCTGTTTACACAGGTGAGACTGATCCTAATGGGGTAAAAATGATAATCATTCCCAATGGTCTTCCTGGTCGATACAAGATAGAGCTTATTGGTATTGCGGACGGGGAATATCATATGGCTGCGGCTACCTTTACTGACAACTCTGATAATACGGTTACGGTTGAAAAGAGCATAGAACTTGGCGAAAAGGTTGAGTACGCGGTAGATATTAGTCACGAAGGGGCTCTGCCTATTGAGATAGGTGAACCAGTTATTACTCTGCCCGAGACAGAAAAATCCCCGATTGAATTGGTAAATGAACTGATTCTCGACTTAGAGAATTATTATAAAGATAAAAAAATAAGCACAACAGGCATTTATCAGTCATTGCTGAATGATTTGAAAATTGTTCTAAAAGCTCTCGAAGAGGCGGAGCGTACTCGGCCTATAGGGGAAAAATATCCTAAACTCCACGAACTTAAAGTTGTATTGGCAAAAAAGTTGGCGATTAAAAAATTGGAATCGTTCATATCTGCTGTAAGGAAGTATAACGATAAAGATAAAATCGAAGATCTTGCCGCAGAAGACCTAATAACCCAAGCCCAAGCTATTATCTCAAATATCGACTAAATACTGAGAAAACTGCTATTATATTAGGCATGTCAGAGAAGAAAATACTCTTATCCGGGGTTAAGCCCACTGGACGGCCGCATATTGGCAACTACTTCGGGGCCATGAAGCAGTTTGTGGATTTGCAGGATTCTTATGAATCGAGAATTTTTATAGCCAACCTGCATGCTCTAACCACGGTTCAAAATAAGGAAGAGCTTGAGAAGGTTACCAAGGAGGTAGTATATGACTTTCTAGGCATTGGTCTAGATCCGGCGAAAGCCACTCTATACTACCAATCAGATGTACCGCATGTGGCTGAGCTTGCGTGGATTTTCGAATGTCTTACAACCATGCCGTATCTTATGCGGGCACATGCTTTCAAGGATGCAGAAGCTAAAAATAAAGATATAAACGTCGGCACATTTAATTACCCCATGCTTATGGCAGCAGACATTTTGGTACACGATGCAGATGTCGTGCCAGTAGGGAAGGACCAAAAGCAACATATAGAGATTGCCCGTGAAGTGGCCGAGAAGTTCAATAGGACTTATGGCGAGACCTTCAAGGTTCCAGAACCGCTTATCTTGGAAGATGTAGCCACTGTAGCAGGGACTGATGGGCAGAAGATGAGCAAGAGTTACAATAACACCATTCCGCTCTTTGCGAGTGACGATGAGATAGAAAGTAGCGTTATGAGTATTGTGACCGACTCCGGACAAGATATTCCTAAAAATGTTTATGAAATTCACAAGCTTATTAAGTCTGAAGAAGAATTACAGAAGTTATATAGAGATAAGAAAGGGCAGTATAAAGAATTGAAGGAAGAGCTGATCAAAGATTTGAAAACGTTCATCGGTCCTATGCGAGCGAGACGTGTGGAGTGGGAGAGTAAACCGGAAGAGGTTGAGAAGATTCTCGCCGAAGGAGGTAAAAAAATGAGAAAAGTTGTGCATGAGAAAATGCTCGACGTGCGCGCTAAGGTTGGTCTAATTCATCACGAATAGTATGGAGCGCACTTACATAAAAGATCTCAAGGATCATAAGGGCGAAGAGGTTGTTATTGCTGGGTGGGTAGATGTGCGACGTGATCAAGGGAAAATGGTTTTTATAGATATGCGCGACATGTCTGGTAAGGTCCAATGTGTTGTTTTGCCTAGCCATACCGAAGCTCTCGAAAGTGTCAAAGAAATTCGCACTGAATGGGTACTTTCTTTGAAAGGACTTGTTAATGAACGTCCTGAGAAAAATAAAAATGCTGGAGTGCAGAATGGCGATATTGAATTAGAAATTATAAATATAGAAGTTTTGAGTCAAGCTCAAGAATTACCTTTTGAATTAGGTACAGAAGTAAATCTTGATACGTATCTGGATTACCTGCCATTCACTTTACGTTCTGATCGGGCTAAAGATATTTTTACAATACAATCAACTATTCTGGATGCCTACAGATCCTCGCTTCGATCTCAGGGTTTTACTGAGTTTATGTCACCAGCTATTGTGGGTGAAGATGCTGAAGGAGGGTCGGCAGTCTTCCCACTAGATTACTTTAATGATCATAGGGCCTATCTAGCCACAAGTCCCCAATTCTACAAACAAATCATGGTAGGCGTCTTTGAGCGTTCATGTACTGTTGCCAAAGTATTCCGAGCCGAGAAAAGCACAACCACCCGTCATTTAAGTGAGATAACACAGATGGATTTCGAAATGGGTTTTATCAAAGATGAGAGAGACCCGATGAAAGTTCTCGAGAATACCGTACGTGATACTGTGAAGTCTGTAGGGGAGAAACACAAAGACATCCTTGCTCGTTTTAATACAACTATTCCAGAGATTCCCGATGAGATTCCGATATTTACCCTAGCTGAAGCTCAAGCGCTTGTTGCAAAGGAATACAATAGAACTATAGAAGACGCAAACGATATGTCACCAGAAGATGAACGTCAACTTTGCGAATATGTTAAAAAGAATTTTCATTCTGACTTTGTCTTTATCACGAGATTTCCAACCAAGAAGAGAGCCTTCTATACATACGAAGATCCAACCGAAGCACCACTATCTAGAGGATTCGATCTATTATTCAGGGGGCTTGAAATAAATAGCGGGGCGCAGAGAATTCATGATTACGACAAACTAGTCGAAAGAATTAAAGAAAGGGGTATGGATCCAGAGAAATTCTCTTATTACCTTCAGGCTTTTAAATATGGCATGCCACCACATGGCGGTGCGTCTACTGGTCTAGAGCGGTTTACTGCCAAAATGCTTGAAATTCAGAATGTTAAAGAAGCCACTGCTTTCCCGCGTGATATGAATCGTATCGACAAACGGCTATCAGAATAATGAGTTACAATATCAAAAAGTTTCAATCAGAGGGATTAGTGGACATTCCTTACCCATCTGATTTAAGGAAATTAGTTGTTTCTGCTGCAGAATCATGGAAATTGTTCTGTGATTTGCCAAGAGATTTGAAAGATAAATTCATTTATATAGACAATACTGGTTTCGAATTAAAAGAAGAAGCTGGTTCCACAAAAGATCTCAAGGAAAATTTCCATGTTACCGTGGATCAGATCTCGCGCCTTAGCGCTATTGCTAAAGGTACCTTGGATACTAAAACTATTAAATTTATCAGAGATGCAGAAGACCTTATCCGTCTAGCCGAGCCATTCATAACTGATTTTGCAGATAAGATAGAAAAAGAATTTTCTATACCAGGGTTCAAAGATGATTGCTTGGTGAGAAAAAATCATTGGACGGTTCGCTATCTTCATTACTTTAGCGATAGAAAAGAAGGTGAACAAATTGCTTCGCCTCATGCTGATAAGGGTGGCTTCACACTACATTTATTTGAGAGTGCCCCAGGACTGCAGTATCTCGATTATGAGAAAAACTGGCAAGAGATGCCGGTATCAGAAGGATCAACAGTGATTATTCCTGGTATGGAACTCCAGTTAAAGTCTAAAAATAAATTAAGAGCACTCTGCCATAGGGTAATAGCAACCAAGGATACCGCTTCCACTGGCAGGTATTCAATGGTGCTATTTGTAAATTTTGCTAATACTCCTAAATATAATAAAGAAGGTAAAGGAAGAATGCAGGATTTTGCTCCCGGCTTCAACTACACCATGCCTTTCGAAGAATTTTCCACTTTATTTATCTAACGCCTGAATCCATAAAGATGAGAATAGAATTTGCTTATAGTCTTGAGAAGGATATCTGGTGCCTCTTAAATAAAGGCAAAAGTTCAAACAATTCTCCAAATCCAACGAAAGTCTATCAAGAGCTTGTTCTAAGGTATGGCGAAAATCCAACATCAGAGGAGACTTCAAAATTTATCGAAGAGTATCTGTCAGAAAACAATATTGATACAGGGGAATGCATAGCTAGATTTCAAAAAGATTGGGAGAAGGTCGCAAATGAATATCAGAAAAGAGCGGAAGCCGTATTTCAGGTTTCTCTTCCGAAAAAAATAACAGCGTATCTGACTACCAATAATAGATGTCCGTACAATATTGAAGAAAATTATTTCTACGTTTCTATGTCGACACCCTCACCTGTAGTGCTGACAATAATGCACGAATTGTGGCATTTCTACACCTGGTACAGTTTGGGCGTTAGTCAATATGAAAAGCTGGGAAAAGAACGATACAACGATATAAAAGAGTCTCTAACCGTATTGCTTAATTCCGAATGCGCGGATTTATTCCCAAAAGGTACGGAAGATAAAGGCTATCCTCAACACCAAGAAATGCGAGCTAAAATCAGCAATATGTGGATCTCTGACAAAAATCTCCAGAAAATAATCGCTAAACTAATAGAATTTAATGATTAAAGATTTGCTACTACCGAGGGAGAAATATGCTGAAGTAAGACAGCAATATGGAGAAAGTCCTTTTACTTTTGAAATTGAAAATGGAAAAAATATTTTGTTTTATTTTGCAGCCAATCATTCTCATGATCCCAACAATCATCAATATCCGATATTGAGAAAGTACTGGAATAGATTCCTTAGAGCTACGACTGATATGGAAAGGGTAGTATTGGTAGAGGGTGGATTGCGTAAGATAGAAGAGAATGAGGAGACAGCAATAACACGTGGAGCTGAAGGGAGCTTGATAACACTACTTGCACACAAAGAGAACATTCCCACCAAATCTCCGGATCCAAGTCTTGAAAAGCTTGCTGAACAATTTCCCGAGATTCCAAAAGAGGAGGTGCTATTGATGAGATTTATTAATATGATGGATAGTTATCAGCGTCACAGCCTATCAGGGACGTTCGAAGAGGTTGTAGATAAGTGGTGCAGACAAAGAAAAGGAGTAAAAACATGGGAGGATATTGATATCTCTTTGTCTACAATGAAAGATATCTATAAAAAAGTGCTTGGCAAAGATTTTGATTTGAAAGATAATATGAATCAATTAGCAGATCCAAATAAAGTGGGAACGCGAGTAAATGAAATTGCCACTATTTTAACTGATGCTCGCGAAGTAAATATTGTTTCAGAAATAGAAAAGTACTGGAAAGAAGGTAAAAGTATTTTTGTGGTATTTGGCAGTGGACATCTTGTTGCTCAAAGACCTGCCTTAGAGAAACTTCTTAAGTAAGTCTATTCTCATGTTCTGCAGAACATTGGAATAAACTACTCTCCTATTCGCACGAATTAGCCGGTGAGCATAATTTTCTTGTCAGTTGATGAAATTCATGTTAATATATGTGTAGATAGAATTCTTACCAAAGGAGAGAATAGAAATGCGCAATGGCGAACCGAACATGTACACGGCTCTGGCTATACTCAGAAACGGGCAAACGCAGTTGCAGTGGAACAGGATCCAGATGCTCCTCGGATTCAATGCGATCGCGATACCGATTATTTTCGGGGCGACACAGTCGGAACAAGCAAAGTTAGTAGTGAGTATTGTCGGTTTCGCAGTTCATCTCATCTTGGTGGTCTCTGCCATCCGTGCTAGTGGATGGATAGATTATTGGGATGAGAGAATCACTGACTTGGAGAAGCTTGATTCCGAAGAGGGAAACCCGAACGGAATTCGCGTTCAGGTTTTCTCTCGTGAGGAGTTTGGTTTCCTCAAAGCGAGAGGCAGGGTCCTGAACAGGATCTTTATTATCGCGGGATTTATCTTCATGCTATTCTGGATTGGGAGCTGGATTTACATTCTAGTCTAGGTCAGATGGATTGAGGAGGCAGAAATGAGTAAACCCGATCTCTACGACAGGTTTTGCGGCATTGTGGTGAGTACACCCGCTCTCGTAGTGGGTATCATCATCATTGCGCTTGGTCTTCTCCAAATCCTGTTGATGCAGGGTAAGTAGAAGAACCGTCACTCGCACCGCGTGGGTCTACATGACCACGCGGTTTTCATTGAAAAGTAGAGTCCTAAAAGCTATAATAGCCAGGTGATTGGAGGCTCATATACGGTAAAAACGCAAGTCTTTGAAGGTCCTTTGGACCTTCTTCTTGATCTCGTGACCAAGCGCAAACTTTTCGTTAACGATGTCTCACTTGCTCAAGTTACAGATGACTTTATCCACTATCTTGAGGAACACGAAGAGTTTCCGATAGGGGAATCGGCAGAGTTTATTGTGGTTGCTTCGACCTTGATGCTTATCAAGTCTCGCTCGCTTCTGCCGATGATTAAACTTACGGACGAAGAGGAGGAAAGTATTCATGATCTCGAAGATCGTCTCACTCTCTATGCCAAGGTTAAGACCTTGGCCGCAGGGTTGAAAAGTATTTTTGGCAAACAAATTATATTTGAAAAGACTCCATCGAAGAACCCGACAATAGTTTTCTCCCCAGACTCGAAAACAGATACGGGGAATCTTCTACTTGCTCTCGAGCGGGTGATAGAATCTCTGCCAAAGAAAGAACTTTTACCAAAAGTTGTGGTCCAAAAAGTGATTAGTCTTGAAGAGATGATAGAAAAATTAGCTGAAAGGATTTCACAGGCAAGTAAAATAAATTTCAAAGACTTCCATGGGGCTAAGGGTAAGTTAACTCACGAGAAGAAGGTCTCCATTATTGTCGGATTTCTTGCGATGCTTGAACTGGTCAAACGAGGTGCTATTCGTGTGACACAAGATGACAGGGGAAATATCGAGATGGAAAGCGAGGCTGTCGGCACACCTGTCTATATTTGAATAAAGAATTATGAATAACGAATCACGAATAGAGGCAATATTGTTTTTCAAAAACGAGCCGGTCTCTATTTCCGAGCTTGCTAAGTGGCTGGGGGAGAAACCGGAAGTAATTAAACGCGCCCTGACCAATCTCGAAGCAACTTACAAAGATCGTGGCATAGTGCTAGTCTCGGATGGGGAAAGTGTGAGTCTCGGCACACATCCAGGTGCAAGCGAGCTTATAGAGAAATTGCAGAAAGAAGAATTATCTCGCGAACTCGGTCGTGCTGGGCTTGAGACTCTCAGTATCATTCTTTATAAGGGTCCAATTTCTCGCCGCGAAATTGATCACATCCGTGGAGTGAATTCTGGCTTTATCCTCCGCGCACTTCTAGTGCGGGGACTCATAGAGCGCGCGGAAGGTACTTCTAATGAGCGGAGTTATAGTTACAAAGCTACCCTCAAACTTTTAGAACACCTCGGTATTACCCGTGTAGAAAATCTACCGGAATACGAGACTGCTTTTAAGAAAATTGAAGCGTTTGAGAAATCTTCTCCTACAGACCCAAATGAATGATCAATTTCCTACCACTAGCAATACCGATATAAAACTTTTTATTATTCTGGCTGCGGTTCTTTCTTTTCTACTTATGGGCTCTATTATTTTTGGGCTGAAAGTTCGAAGAGAGGATAATTCTATTCCTTCTGAAGCTGCTTCTAAATCTTTCCCCACAGTCACATTTGGTGCTAGGGCTGTCTATATCTACGATGTCCGTACCAAAAATGTCTTATTTGCTCAAAATGAAAATACCAGACTTCCACTCGCATCTCTAACTAAAGTGATGTCTGCTCTGGTAGCTCAAGATTCAAGTCCTTTGTACAGTACAGTTAGAATAACTGGGGAGGCGCTTAGTGCAGAGGGCGACAGCGGTCTTTACAAAGATGAACAATGGTCTCTCGGGAATCTCCTAGACTTCTCTTTGGTAACTTCTTCAAATGACGGTATCCGTGCAGTAGCCCTTTCCCTCGGGGCCCTCTCCAGAGCAAATGCCACAACAGAAGAGATTATCAATGACTTTGTGGGGGAGATGAATCGCAAGGCTGGCGAACTAGGTCTTAGAAATACCTATTTTGGAAATGAAACTGGACTCGACGAATCAGATATTAAGGGTGGTGCCTATGGTACTGCCAAAGACATGAGCACCCTCTTAGAATATATCTTGGTACATAATCCTGAGCTATTTGTGGCAACGACGGAAGTTCGTACAACCATTCCTTCCCTCGATAACCGCGAACATGTTGCTAAAAATACTAATGACATCGTAGCCGAGATTCCTGGGCTCCGGGCTTCTAAAACCGGTTTTACCAATACTGCCGGAGGTAACTTAGTATTCGTCTTCGATCCAGAACTGGGTCGACCGATTATTGTCTCAATACTTGGTTCTACTGAGGAGGGTCGATTCGAAGATGCGCGTACTCTAGTCAGTGCCGTAATGGAGTATCTTAAAAACAATTAAATTTTATGTGTGGCATAACCGGTATCACAGATCGTCAAATAAAGAACCGAGAAGCGTCTATTAAAAAGATGACGGACGCCATTCACCATCGTGGACCAGATGACGATGGGTATCTAGTAGATGAGTACACTGCTCTTGGGATGAGACGACTCTCTATTATTGATCTTGTTAAGGGGTCGCAGCCGATTACTAGTAAAGATGGTAGGTATTCAATCTTTTTCAATGGAGAGGTTTATAACTATAAAGAACTAAAGTCAGAACTTATTAATTATAAATTCCAAACAGAAAGTGATACGGAAGTAGTTCTCGCGATGTATATTACCTTCGGGCCAAGTGCGTTGAAGCGGTTTCGAGGCATGTTTGTTTTCGCCATCTATGATAAAGAAAAGCATGAATTAATTCTCGTCCGCGATTTCTTCGGTATCAAACCGCTTTATTATTTGAAAAAAGGGGATAAGGTTGTGGCATTTTCTTCCGAGATAAAAAGTTTCTTAAGTCTGCCAGATTTCAAACCAGAAGTGAATGATGCAGCAGTCTTTAACTATCTCTCCTTCCAGTATAATCCCTTAGAGGAAACTTTTTTCAAAAATGTTTTCAAGCTTCTACCGGCTCACTATATGACCATAGATTTAAAGACAGGCAAAACAGAACAGAAAAAATATTGGCAGTTTGAATTTAAACAAGACAATACTCTGGATGAAGAGGGAACTACGAAAGAAATTTTGGAAGTAATGAAAGATTCAGTAGCTCATCACATGATTGCGGATGTGCCTGTAGGCTCTTTTCTCTCTGGTGGTATTGATTCTAGTATCATAGCCACTTTGATGCAAAAAATTAGAGGCGAGAAAAAAATTAAAACTTTTACAGTTGGGTTTGAATCTTTGTCTGAAGGCAAAGAAGCCAAAGAGACTGCCGGGCCGCTCGAAACCCTCCATCATGAAATCACTATAGGTGCCGATGAATATTTCCAAACTTTACCTCAAGCTGTGTGGCACTTCGACGAACCGGTGGCGGACCCGTCAGCTCTTGGACTTTATTTCCTAGCCCGAGAGGCGGCGAAACATGTCAAAGTGGTGCTTTCGGGCGAAGGTTCCGACGAACTCTTTGGTGGCTATAATATTTATCTTGAACCATTTGCCAGAAATAAAATTGCCTGGATACCACGCTCGGTCCTAGAATTCATCGTTAATTTACCTTTCAATTTTCGAGGTAAAAATTATGCCGAGCGAGCACTGCTTCGACTCGAGGATAGATATATTGGTAATGCCTCTGTGTTCAATAAAAAAGAAGTTGAAAAATTATGGAAAGGCCATATGTCAAGGATGAATCTTGATAGTCTGTATCAAAAGGTAGCAGGTTTGAGCGATTCTACAAAAATGCAATACATAGACCTTAATACTTGGCTAGTGGGGGATATCTTGGCCAAGGCTGACAAGATGACCATGGCACACTCGCTTGAGCTTAGGGTGCCATTTCTAGACATAGAGGTGGCGCGTCTTGCCGCCACTTTACCAGATCGATTCAAGTGGAGAAGTGGTGCCACCAAATATCTCTTGCGCGAAGCGTTTAAAAAAGTTTTACCGGAGCGAGTCCGCAAGAGAAAGAAACTTGGTTTCCCTACGCCCGTTAGAAACTGGTTCACTAAAAATAGAACAGATATCTACAATGCTATTACTGAAAATTTTTACATTAAAAGTCATATGGATGTCACTTATATTCAGAAACTTATTGACGATCACACGTCTAAAAAGAGCGATAACTCAAGGAAGATTTACCTCCTCCTTATGCTTGCTATTTGGTACAATACTTTTATTGAAAAGAGGCCAATCGACTTTGCTACAAATAAAACACTTTAATGGATATTCTGAAAATCATTTTTCCAACCGTTCTAACCTTCTTTATCGGCATTTTTGTTACCCCGTTTTTTTCTAGATATTTTTATAAATACAAAATGTGGAAGAAATCCTCAAGGAGCGAGGCGGATACCTCTCTTGCCTTCAACAGCATTCACAATGCTATGCATGAGTTAAGTACTCCGCGTGTCGGTGGGGTAATCATCTGGGTCTCGGTCCTCTTTGCAGTCTGTGTTATCTATTTCCTTTCACTTATCTTTCCGTCTGATCTGACTTTAAAACTTAACTTCTTCTCTAGGAGTCAGACTCTAGTGCCCTTGGGAGCTTTTTTCTTCGCTGCCTTTGTGGGGTTTGCCGATGATCTCTTACATATCTACGGCTACGGTAAGTTTGCTCAAGATGCATTGATTTATCGCAAAATTAAAATAGCTCTTGTTACTGTTATTGGTCTCATTATTAGTCTGTGGTTCTACTATAAACTTGATTTCAACTCGATTCACATCCCATTTAACGGCGACTGGCAACTTGGTATCTGGTTCATACCATTTTTTATCCTGGTGATGCTGGCCACTTTTTCTACCTCTGTCATTGATGGTATTGATGGTTTGGCTGGCGGAGTGCTCGCGGCGGTCTTCACCACATTTGCTGTCATCGCGTTTATGAATAATCAAATTGATATTTCCGCCCTGTCTGTGG
>Ga0209542_10009353_pt1 | contig 18003 bp, 18 predicted proteins | sample RifCSPhighO2_01_FD_184028 | JGI IMG/M metagenome (GOLD analysis project Ga0209542, IMG submission 184028) | Soil microbial communities from Rifle, Colorado - Rifle CSP2_plank highO2_0.1 (SPAdes) (version 2) | ecosystem: Environmental > Terrestrial > Deep subsurface > Rock core/Sediment ...
TCAAAACCTGGATTCTGTAAGGTATTTGAGGTTTAAGCAAAAAAACCATCAAAGGCAAAATGACAAACAAAGCCACAAAAATAGAAGCGATTAAAGTTGAGGAAACAATAATCGGGATCGGCTTAATAAATTCACCAATAATTCCACTCGACAACAATAGAGGCAAAAACGCCCAAACAGTAGTAATCGTAGTAGTTAAAATGGCTACCCAAAAGTCCTTCCATACTAAGAGTCCAGTTTGAAGCGGTGTAAACTTTTTACTCCTAAAATATGCCGTCATGGCGGAAATAACCACGATGGCATCATCAACCAAAAGCCCGAGTGATAATAAAAGCGAAAAAGTTGCCAGAAACGACAAGGCAATTCCGGTAATTTGCATAACTATAAAAGTGACTAAAAAAGTGACCGGAATGGAAAGCATCGATACTATCGCTTGTCTGATTCCTAAGAATAAAAGAAGTACAAAAAACACCAGCGCAATAACAATTGAAATGTCCCGCTGCAGGGTTTGGAATTCCTCATCAATTTCCTCCGCCGTATTAATGACGGTTGAGATTTTAAAACCGTTGCCGCTTTGGGTAAGTTTTTCATTAACTTTTTCCTGGGCAGCTTCGTTTGCCACATCAAAGTTAACACTGGAAAGACGGAAGACGGAAAACGTGACCGAACTGGAAACTTTCCCATTTTCAAGTATGAAGGATTCATTTTGCTCGGGTTTGGAAATTTCCTTCACCTCCGCTACATCGGATAAAGACACTACCTGGCCGTTTAAATTAACTTTAAGACCGCGCAAGTCATCTATTTTGGAGGCAGCGGGGTCAATTGTTAAAGAAAAAGTTCCGCTATTGGTTCGGACATTACCGGCCGGGAAAGAGCTCAAAGAATTTTTTATAGCTCCAACTAATATCTGGGGGTTTAACCCGAAACTTGTCACAACTTCAGGCTTGACGATAATCTGGATTTCCTGCTCGTCCAACCCGGTAATTTCAACTTTATCGATAGTGGCAAGATCCTCAAGCTCTTTTTTTAAATTCCGGGAAAACCTTATAAGGCTTCCCCTGTCTTTTGCACCGGATAGTGAAAAAACCCAGATAGGTTGGCTTTCAAAGTCCAGTTTTTGGACGTTGGGAGTCAGGGCATCATCAGGTAAATCCGTGATAGCATCCACTGCCGATTGGACATCACTTTTGGCTTTATCCGGATCGAATCCGGATTCAAATTCAATATTAACAATCGAGACCGATTCGCGGGAAGTTGAGGTGACTGTTTTAACACCGCTGATGCCCCTGACGGCATCTTCAACAGGCACGCTAATTAGTGACTCTATATCAGTGGGATTAGCTCCCGGTAAAACTGTTGAGATAAGAACTATCGGGATTTTAATTTCCGGGTTAAGCCTTCTGGGCAAAGCCATGTAGCTTTGGATACCGAAAGCGGCAATCATGAGGATGATCAAAATAACCAGCCTCATGTTGGTTAAATATTTGGCAATAAAACCGGTCAGGAGCTTAGGGTCGAATTTAAGTTTTTTTAGATAAGTTGAGGTTGTGTCCATAATTTTGAAGAGTCAGAAGAGTCAAGTTCTTCAAACTGAGTCAGACGATTCAGAAGTCATTTTTGGCTCTTTTGACTCAGGCGCAGCCTCGACTCATTTGACTCATTAAGTTTTAACTTTATCTCCCTCCACAACATTGCGGCTCAAAATGATTTCATCATCTTTGCCGATACCCTCAGTTACCGCGACAAACGATCCCTGGACTTCTCCAAGTTCGATTTTTCTCGCCTCAGCTTTTCCGTCTTTAAACAAATAGACAGTTGATTCTTCCTGGGTCTGGAAAATTGAATCAAGCGGGATAAACGGCACAACCGAGTTGGTGTCGGGAGCCCCGACCGGAATGGAAACCGTTACAAATCCGCCTTCGGTGAAAAACTCCTGGTAAGTATCGTCAACATGATAGATAACCGAATACAACTGACCGTCTGTTGCTTCACCGGATACATAGGCCGGCATGGCATTAATAATTTTCCCGTTGACCGAAATTTGGCTTTCTTCTAACTTGGAAATATTTTTAGCGATATTAGCCGGAACCTTGGCATCCAAAATCACTTTTCCTTCAATACCGGAAATTGTGACCAGAGTTGTGCCGGGATTAACCGATTGGCCCAAAGTGACATGGACCCTTTCAACGACCCCTTTAAACGGGCTTGCCGGAAACATAGTTGCTTCGTTAACCTGGGCAATTGCCAACTGAAGCCTGGCTACTTCGAGACCGACTTGTAATGATTTTTCCTGAATTTCCAGATTCTTTAGAGTAATTTCTCTTTGTAAGTTGGACAAATCTGCCGGCGGCTTGTCCGATCCGGCTGCCAGTTCGGTATTTCTGATTCCATTTTTAAGTTGGTTAATAGCCGTTAGAAGCTGGGACTTCTGGCTGTTAGTTTGGAAAATTAGTGTATCATTTACTCCGGCCGAATTTGTGGCTGTATATTGGTTTAAGTTGGAGTTAATAGTTCCAAGAAGCGACTCATTCAAATCCAAAAGCGAGCGCGATTCCTCCAGCGATCGGTTGGCAATATCACGCATTTCATCGTTGTTTGAATCGGATCTTTCGGCAATCTTTCTCTGACTAGCAATAACCTCTTTTTGGGTCTCCTGGGTTTGTTTTGATAGATTATATTGATTTTGGGCGATTTGCCGGCCTAAAGAAGCAGCATTTCCGCCGTAATAATTGCTGGAAAGAGAAATTAAATTTCTGCCTTTTGCGACCAGCTCCCCCTCGTAAGTATTAATCGAGGAGACAATCCCGGGAGCTTGAGCGACAATTTTAATAACGCCTGTTTTCTCAACCTGAGCTTGAACGGAAATTCTTGGTGAGGTGCCTATCTTAAAAGTCTCAATTTGCTTTACCCCGTCGCCTTTTTGTTCTTCCAGGGGCTTAACTTTAAAAACCGTACTTCCTAAGATTATTAGTAAGGCAAGAACTAATAGGACCATGAAAAAGGAGGTAAAAGGTTTTCTCTTAATAAAGGCAACCGTTTTATCACCGGCTTCTTGGGAAAATTCCAGAGGCTTGCGATAGTTGATTTTTTTTACCCTATCCGTCAGCCTAATACGTTGTTCGTTTATGTTAAAGCGGGTTTTTGCAATTTTTGATTTTAGAATTCTTGATTTAGCCATATTAATTTGAATTTATTGAAACTTTGGCAGATAAAACTTATTTGATTATTTTATAGGATAGACCTATAGAAGTCAAGGTTTTGAGGCAGTAGAGGCTAATACTATTACGCATATAATTCTTTTGCAAGTACTAAACCGGGCAAAATCGGAAAGATTTCTTCTACTTGCCCGGCAACTGCTTTTTTGATTAAAATACGCTTAATACATGTCTAAGGTAAATCAAACTAACGAAGCGGTTGCAAATACTGCGGTGGCGGGCGAAAAACAATCGGAAAACACTGCTACTGCAGCTGAGGAAGCCCAAGGGGAAGCGTCAAACGGTGAGGGCGGCGGGCATGCCATTGTTTTAGCTCCGGAAGTTTTAGGCCACATTGGTCCCCTGCCTGTCACCAATACGCTAGTTGTGTCCTGGGCAGTTGTCGCACTTCTGATTATTTTGGCTGTGGCCGTCAGGTTTTCTGTTAGGACTATCCCCGGGGCTTTGCAAAATTTTGTTGAACTTATTATAGATTGGGGTTATACAACTGTTTCCGATTTGGCCCATTCTAAAGCCAAAGTTTTCTTCCCTTGGGTGATGACTTTCTTTCTCTTTATTCTGGTAGCCAATTTATTAGGTTTGTTCCCGGGGTTTGCCACAATTACCTACAAGCCTGAGGGTGAAGAACATGCAGTTCCCCTCCTCCGCTCCATCAACTCCGATTTAAATATGACAGCCGCATTGGCAATCCTTTCGGTAGTAGTGACCCATATTTTTGCTATCCGTTTCCTGGGTTTCAAGGCCTATCTTAAAAAATGGTTTTCACTTCAGATGTTTGGGGTTTTTCTATTTGTAGGTATTTTAGAGCTGGTTTCAGAATTTACAAAAATGGTCTCGCTTTCTTTCAGGCTTTTTGGTAATATATTTGCGGGCGAGGTGGTGCTTGGAACAGTTTCCAGCATTTTCGCCTTTTTAGTGCCTTTGCCGTTTTACTTTTTGGAGCTAATTGTGGCATTTGTGCAGGCAGCGGTGTTTATGATGTTAACATTGGTGTTCATGGTTCTTTTAACCGAGAAGCATGAAGCACATTGATTAGTTATCGGTTCTCGGTTGTCAGTTGTCGGAACTTGGTTAGTCGGTTATCGGTTTTCTGTTTAAGACAGATAACTGAAAACTGAAAGACCTTAATCTGAAAACCGAAAACAGAAAACTGAGAACAGAAGACTAAAACAGAAAGGAGAAAATAATGGAAACATTACCATCAGCCATTGCAATCGGTGTCGGAGCCATCGGGCCGGCTATTGCGATCGGTTTAATCGGTTTTAAAGCTATGGAAGCGATCGGCAGAAATCCTGATGCGCAAGCTAAGATTTTACCGGCAATGCTTTTAGGCATGGCCTTTGCCGAGGCTATCGCGATTTACGCGTTAGTTATTGCTTTCACTAAATAATAATCAAGTAACAAGATACAAGTTACAAACAAGTACTAAGAATCAAATCACAAATATCAAATATTTGAATTTGAAATTTAACTATTGAGATTTGTTTGGAATACTTGTCTCTTGGAAACTTGGAACTTAACAAGATATGGAGAAAATTTTATCTGACTTTGGCGTCCAGCCGGTTTTATTACTTGCACAGATTGTTAATTTTCTGGTGCTGCTCTTCATCCTTCAAAAGCTTCTTTATAAACCAATTTTAAAAGTTCTGGAAGACAGGAAGAGAAAAATCGAAGAAAGCATAGCTAATGCTGAAAAAATCCAGAAAGAACTGGAGGACACCGAGGCCAGACGCGAAAAAGTTATCAACGAAGCTATTGATGAGGGTAAAAAAATAATTGCAGAGGCAACAACCAGTGCCAACCAAATCGTAGCTGATGCTCATAGCAAAGCTAAGACCGACATGGATGCGATGATGGAACAAGGTGCCCAAATGATTGCCGGAGAGAAAGATAAAATGAAATCCGAAGTTAAATCCGAAGTTGCAGGAATGATCCAGATGAGTCTGGAAAAAGTTTTAGGCAAAGCGCTTGATTCAAAGATGCAACAGAAATTAGTTGAGGAATCGGTTAAGACGATAAAATCGTAGGCAGTTAGTTCGTTATTCGTTCATGGTTAGTTCGCAAAATGAAATGTACTGCATGGCGATGAACGATGAACTAACTAACGAAGAACTAATTAATATGAAATCTATTAAATCAATTAAAAAACAGGCCGTAAAAGCGGCGGAGTTGAGTTTTAAATCGGGCAAACTTGATGAAACTGTTGCCAAAAAATTTGTTAAATCCTTTAAGGCACTGCCTCTAAGCGAAGCAGTTATTAGCTTAAATTATTTTCTTCAGGCGCTAAGACGGGAACTTGGAAAAACTACTTTAACTATTGAATCAGTTGTTAAAGTTCCAAAATCTGAAATTCAATCTCTGGAAACAGGCTTTAAACGACAGTTTCAAATCCTCCAGACTAATGAAGGACTAAACCCTTCCCTTTTAGGCGGCATTAAGGTTAGAATTGGAGACGTAATTTTTGATGATTCATTAAAATCAAGAATTAATCAAGTAAAGGAGGCATTAGTTAACTAAAATGAGTGTAGAGCAACAACGATTTTTGCGAGGACTTACAGCAGCGAGGAGCAGAGAAGAATCTTGGGCAGCTTTGGGCGACTGGCCACAACTAGTACCAACAATAAGAGGTAAAGAGTCAGCCAGCGGAATATTAGAAACGCCAAAAAAAGCACAGCATTTAAAAGAGACGCTGCTAGGAGCGGTTGGAAGATTAGCGGCCGCAGCTTCAGGGATTATTAGATCAGTTAGAGTCGGACTTTAAACAATATGAGCAACATAGTTAGTGAGATAGAGCAAGAAATAAAAGGGCTTAAGTTAAAGGCCAAAAAGGAAAATGTCGGAGTCGTTACCGAAGTCGGTGACGGGATTGCCCGTATCGAAGGGTTATCTGAGGTTCAATCTTCGGAGTTAGTTGAATTTGAATCCGGGGTTACGGGTTTGGCTTTAAATCTTGAGTCTTACAGCGTCGGCGCTGTTATCTTCGGGGATAATTCCTCGGTAAAACAGGGTGACCAGGTTAAAACAACAGGTAAAATTTTGCAGGTACCCGTCGGAGAAGGTATGGTCGGACGAGTTGTTAACGCTCTTGGCGAACCGATTGACGGAAAAGGAAAAATTAAGTCAGATAAGAGTTATCCTGTTGAAAAAATTGCCCCCGGAGTTATTACCCGCCAGGGTGTTACAGTGCCTTTGCAAACCGGGATTAAATCAGTGGATGCACTCCTTTCGATCGGCCGAGGGCAAAGAGAATTGATAATTGGAGATAGAAATACAGGCAAAACCACGATTGCTATTGATACAATTATCAATCAAAAAGACGTTATCTGTATTTATGTTGCAATTGGCCAGAAAACTTCGAAGATAGCCCAGATTGTGGCCAAACTTGAACAATTTGGAGCGATGAAACATACCATAATTGTGGCAGCTACGGCAGCAGATCCGGCTCCAATGCAATACATTGCTCCATACGCCGGGACCGCGATGGGTGAATATTTTCTGGATCAAGGAAAAGATGCCTTGATTATTTACGATGATTTAAGTAAGCACGCTAACGCTTACCGCCAGATGTCTTTACTACTTCGCCGTCCTTCCGGACGCGAGGCTTATCCGGGAGATGTTTTCTACTTGCATTCCAGGCTTTTGGAAAGGTCTGCTAGACTTAATAGTGAGTACGGTGGTGGCTCACTAACTGCGCTCCCTATCATCGAAACTCAGGCAGGTGATATTTCAGCATACATTCCTACTAATGTTATCTCGATTACAGACGGCCAAATCTTCTTGGATACGGATTTATTCTTCCAGGGTTTTCGTCCGGCAGTTAATGTTGGAACCTCCGTTTCCAGGGTTGGAGGTAATGCTCAAGCTAAAGCACTCAAATCAGTGGCTGGAAAACTGAAGTTAGACCTTGCCCAATTCCGGGCTCTTGCTGCTTTTGCTCAATTTTCTTCGGATCTTGATCCTGAAACCCGTAACCAAATTGAAAGAGGAAAAAGAATTACCGAAGTCTTAAAACAACCCCCCTACTCTCCTGTTCCTTTAGCTGAGCAGGTTACATCTTTATGGGCAGTAACAAACGGACATATGGATACGATCGATTTTACAAAAATCCAGGAATTCACCGCCCATTTCCTTTCCCATTTAAAGATGAAGTATAAGAAAGTCATGGAAGGGATTGCGGAGAAAAAGGTTTTGGAAGAGGGAGATATTAAACAATTAGAATCATCAGTAGCAGAAGCTTTAAAGACTTTTAAACCAGGAACTGAAAAAGAGAATCAAGGGTCAAGTGTCAAGAGTCAAGCAAAAACTGAATCAAGAGTTTCAAGTAAAAAGGAAGAAAAAGGGAAAGGAAAGAAAAAATAATGAGAGATATTGATAGCGGTACTTCTCTAAGAGCAGCTTTAATTAGGGAATTAGATGAGTTAGGGAATCTCCGATCTAACGCAGCAAGAACGGGGAATGAAGGCATGAGAGGAGTTCTACAAAGAGCATTAGAGGCTGGAGATAGAGTCTTAATTGCATTACCAGTAGATGCTCAGTTTGATGCACCCAAGTTTAGTAAACTACAAAAAGAATCACTAAGAGCTAGTGGTCCCAGAGTACAACTTACAAGACAGTCGTAACATGCCAAATACTAAAGAACTTCGAAGAAGAATTCGCTCTGTTAAAAATATGTCCCAGATTACAAAGGCCATGCAGATGGTGGCGGCGACTAAGATGAGACGGGCGCAAAACCAGGCGACTGCGGGTCGGCCTTATACGACTACTTTAAACAAAGCGGTTATGGCTTTGCTTTCAAAACTTGGAGAGAATATTACTCATTCTTTGATTACTAAGAATTCTTCAGATACTGCAGCAGCTCTAGTAATAACAACGGACAAAGGCCTCTGCGGATCCTTAAATACTAATATTTTTAAAGTTGTAATGCAGTTTACGATGAACGATGAACGAAAAACGAATAACCCTGTTTTTTATACCATCGGTAAAAAAGGCCGCAACTTCATAGCTAAAATGGGTAAGGATTTAATCGCGGATTTTGAAAATTCCGATTTAGTGACTTTCCGGACTGCATCTCAAATTGGAAAACTCGTTTCAAAATCTTTTATTGCCGGCGAAATCGGTAGTTTTTCAGTGATTTATCCCAATTTTGTTTCTGCATTGCGCCAGGAACCGGTTGTTATGCCCCTACTCCCTATTAACCTGGAATCTTTAAAAGATTTTTATGATATGACACTTCAGGAAAAAGATACAAGTAATAAGAAACAAGAAACAAACGAAGATGGCACGGAAGATTTTTTATTTGAACCGAACCTTTCCGAACTTTTGGATTTTATAGTGACCCATTATGTTCAGGTAAAAATCTATCAGGCTCTTCTTGAGACGAAAGCTTCGGAGCACAGTGCCAGAATGATCGCCATGCAAAACGCCACGGATAACGCAAAGGAGCTTGTCACCGACCTAACCTTGTCTTATAATCAAACACGTCAAGCTGGAATTACTAATGAGTTATTAGAAATTACATCAGCTTTGGCTGCACTTGAGTAAACATATGACTGGTGAAACCTTAAATAATAGAACTGTTAGATTTGCGGAGAGACAGGTTATTGAAGGCATGCAACCTGAGCAATTGTTGGAGGCTGCTAGGACACATCGTGACAGAATTAAGTGGCAGCAAGATTTAGTAGGAGTTTTTAACGAGTCTGGGAGAACACGAAGGTTGATTACAGCTTTTGTTGAAAAAACGGGAAGACCTCGTGAGGATATAACATTCTTTATGTGGAGGGCTTGGTAAATAAAAAATGAATACAGGAACAGTTAGTCAAATCATAGGTCCTGTTGTAGATGTGCAATTTGCGGAGAATAAAATTCCGGCGATTTACAATGCGCTGGAACTTGAGTTAAACAAAAAAACTTTAGTTTTAGAAACCCAGCAGCATTTAGGTGACGGAGTTGTCCGCGCTGTAGCAATGGATTCTACCGATGGATTAAAACGTGGAGTTAAAGTAAGTGATACAGGCGCTCCGATCTCTGTTCCTGTCGGTGATGAAGTTTTAGGCAGGCTTTTTAATATTTTAGGCAAAACTGTTGATAATAAAGGCGAAGTAAAGGCTAAGAAAACTTTACCAATCCATCGGGCAGCTCCCCCTTTTGAGGAACAATCGGTTACATCCGAAGTTTTCGAAACCGGGCTTAAAGTTATCGACCTTTTAGCCCCATTCGTTAAAGGAGGGAAAGTCGGGTTATTCGGAGGCGCGGGAGTAGGAAAAACTGTTTTAATCCAGGAGTTGATCCGTAATATTGCAGCCGAGCACGGTGGATATTCGGTATTTGCCGGGGTTGGAGAAAGAACCCGTGAAGGAAACGATTTGTATGAGGAAATGAAAGGCTCAGGCGTTATTAATAAAACCGCCATGGTCTTTGGTCAGATGAATGAACCCCCCGGCGCCCGCCAAAGAGTAGCTTTATCGGCACTCACAATGGCGGAGGAATTCCGCGATGGTCAAGGTAAAGACGTTTTGCTTTTTATTGACAATATTTTTAGATTTTCGCAGGCTGGTTCTGAGGTTTCAGCACTTTTGGGACGTATTCCTTCGGCCGTAGGTTACCAACCGACACTGGCTACTGAAATGGGAGCTTTACAGGAACGGATCACCTCAACTAAAAAAGGTTCGATCACTTCTGTCCAGGCAGTTTATGTGCCGGCTGATGATTACACCGATCCGGCACCGGCTGCGACTTTTGCCCATCTGGATTCAACTATTGCTCTGGAGAGATCACTTGCCGAACAGGGATTATTCCCGGCTGTTGATCCCCTTGCCTCCTCGTCCCGGGCTTTGGATCCCCAGGTTGTGGGTGAAGAGCATTATAAAGTCGCCGTTGAAGTCCAAAGAGTCTTGCAAAGATATAAGGATCTTCAGGATATTATTGCAATCTTGGGAGTTGAGGAACTTTCTGACGAGGATAAATTAACAGTCGCCCGTGCCAGAAAAATCCAAAGAGCCCTAACCCAGCCATTTTTCGTCGGAGAAGCTTTCACAGGCCGCCCCGGAAAATACGTCACCTTAAAACAAACGATCCAGTTATTTAAAGAAATCCTGGACGGAACTCATGATGCAAAGAGCGAACAATCTTTCTACATGATCGGTGGAGTTGAGGATTTAAAGTAAATTTAAATTATGCCTGCTTCTTCTAATATTCTTGGTAGAATTCTTTGAATCTCCAAATCGCTATCGTTACAAGGATCCTGAACTACAACATATCTTCTTCCGGGATAATGTGCTGCATCGCTTAACGCTTCAGCATAAACCTCTCTAATATAGCCGCCTCCTGTCCAACCTAGACTCCAACTTTTTTTAGATCCATGATCGTCTTCCACAACGTCTATTCCGGCAGCCCAGCCTTCTTTATTTTTAGCTCTTCCTTGCAAACTCATCATACTGCGCAAAGAATGAGGTTTGAAATAAAACCGATCACCCTTCTCAATAGATTTGGTCATATTGTTGTGAATTCTGCTCTTTTTGAGGCTGAAAATCAACGGTCAGTAATTATTTTGCCTTTTAAATGGTCAACTTCATGTTGCACAATCCTGGCAGCCATGCCGCTGACATCATAATAGTTTGGCTGTCCATCCAAATCTAAAGTGGCGAGAATTAGGTTTTTTGAGCGGCGTTTTCGCCTTTGAGTCCACCTGAAATTAAGACATCCTTCCAATTCTGTCTTCTGAGATTCACCAAAAGAAACTATCACGGGGTTTATTAGAATCCAGGGATCAGAAGTGACTCTTTGAACAATTGCCAATCTTAAATTTATTCCAACCTGATTAGCTGCAATTCCCTCAAAACCTCTGCTAATCTCAGTCATTGAAGCGATTAAATCTGCTAAGTAGCTGGAACGTAGCAAATCCAAGTGGACATCTGCAGTTCTGCGCCTTAGTATTGGATCTGTTGATTTAACAAGCTCTAATTTCATTTTCGGAATTTTGCTCTTTTTAGATTGTTGTGTCAAGCAGAATCTGCCATTTGATCGGACTTTGGGATGCCTTCTGATTCCGGTGGTCTGGGAATTGGAGTAAGTTGTTCAACTAACAAAACTCTGTTTGCACGATCTACTAAAACGGCAATAGCTTGAGAATACCGGCTCTCGGCAGAAGGCTCACTCGCAAACAGTATCCCTTCCCGGTCATCGGGTACCGGAGGAGATACTTTTGACATTAGAATCAAATCCACGACTGGCATAATTTCTTTAGGTTGCTTACCTCTAGTTTTAAATATGTAAACTGGGAGCTTTTGACTAGACAGAACCAAGGCAACTCTTTGCGCATATCCGGCAGGCCCGGAAAGATTCAATTGCAAAGGTGCTTTAATACCCGGTTCTAAACCGGCCCTCTCTACCAGTGCCCTTTGCGCCGGCTGAGAAACTTTAGACCATAAAGCTCTACACTCTCCTTCAGAACTTTTTTGCATAATGGGATTTTGCTCTTTTTGAGGCTAAATTGCAAACCTGATAGCTATTGGCGCTCTTTGGAAGGCCTGAATCTTTATTCAATAAATAATTTTACTCCCTCCGAAATGACTGGTCTTAACCCTCTTTTCGTATTAATAGCTTGTTCTGCAAGATCGGCTACAGGACCTATATCCATAAAACAGCCTGCAAACACACCTGCCGGCAATGCCAGCATAAATCTTCTTCGCGTTGTCATGAATGAGAATTGTGACTTCTTTGTAGTGAGTAGTCAAGACGTGCTTTAAACCATATTCTGTATTTGTTATAATCGCCGATTATATGCAATTACCTAAAGAGCAGTTTTTAAGAGCCAGAAGGATTTTTGAGAAAATTTATCGAAATGACAAGATTAGCGTTAGGGCTTCGGTCGATACTCTCAAGGAACAATTAAACCTCTATTTAGATCATTTAGGCAGTCACACCGGCAAAAAGATCAGCGAGGACGAGCGTAAGAGAATATTCGCAATAGTTGACCGCAATAACGAAGTGGCCAAGATTTTAGCTTCTAAGGATTTTAAGGAGATCACTCAAAAAAATAGAAACCTGCTTGGACCTGTCGCTCTGAGTGTGGTCTTTTGTATAGACGGACGGATTCCGGCCATTTTTTTAGGCGGCAGGTTTTCAACTCACTGGGAAGAGCCGGCCGGTGAAATAACCGCTTCTTTTAGAAAATCAGACGGAAATTTGATTCCGGAGTCCAGTGAACTTTGTGAATCAATGCGTAATATGACTTTTTCGGGCAGGGATATACTGGAAGTGATATTCGCCCACACCAGTTTTTTGGGACACGGCTGCGGGGCAATGGCAGCCAAGAAGAAAGCCGGCCTGATTGATCCTAAAGCTTCCCCCGAAGACGCTAACATAAAAATAATTAACGAGAAGTCTATCCCGGCTTTAACAAATATTTATAATGAGTTCAGAAACCAGAAAGGCCTGGCCGAATTAAAAAGAGTAGGAATTTGCGCCCTTTATGACACCGACACTTTCGGCATTTTACTTAATTACGATAAGAAGGATAAAGGATTACTCTTTTCGACAACCGAGCTCACCAATGAGTTCAGAAACGAGATGGATGATTTTTTCATCAAGGAAAATCTGGTTTTCGGCAGTTTTAAAGAAACTTTCTCTGAGCTTAAACATCTGACCAAATTTCTGGAAAATGTTTATCTGATTACTTCTAAATTATTATCGCTGGAAGGCTTCAGGCTGTTGCGCCAAACTATTGAAAATTATATTAAGAAAAATTACCCCGAACTGACATTAAACCAAAAAAACGCCCTAAGGTTTTTGCTGATCTACACTATTTCTTTCCAGTATTTAACGGGCTCCTCCGCTACTTCCAAAGATAATTATTATCACCCCTTTGTTCACCATGAGGAGGAATATATGGCGGTTTCCACCCGCGGAACCGTCATCGGTAAGTTCGACCCCCAGGATCAGGGCTTTGCTTCAACTCCGTCTGATGCCGGCACAGCCGTTTCTAATATTAAAACAAAAATCTCAATTATGGCCGGCGCCAAAGAAAACAAGTCCAAGCCCTACATCTTATTTATCTGCAATCCGATTGCCTTGCGTGACCTGGCGGAAAACAGCAATTTGCTCCACAAAACAATGGACGCCAGCGCCGAGCTTCTAAGAAAAATTAATGACGACAAAGATCTGGGGAATATGATCGAGGAGGGAAAGATAATACCTGTTCCGATATTATTGGCAGCCGACAACAGAGCAGTCTTAAAAATTATCGACCACTCAGCGTATATATAAAGGCTTAATTAGACAGAAAAACTAAAATGTGATAGATTGGACACATTGGTATAGCAAAAACCAAGGCCCGGAGGGGTTCTTTTTTTTGGTAAAAATATATTTATGAATAAAATTGAAGTACTCCAACAATACTTTACCTCCGCTCAAGGTTGGGAATTAGTGGTCTTAAAACCCGGCGACGTGACTATTAGAAAAACACTTCCTGGTTCTCCACAAAGATGTATGGATAGAAGATTTGGAGTAACCGAAAACGGATATGATCCTGATGCAGTTCCTCTTGGGCCTGCCTGGATGGGAGCTCTGGATGGAATAGAGACTTTTTCCAGAAGAACTAATCCTTTAGCCAGAGCTAAAGAAGCGGCTAACAAAGTACGGGCTTTGGGTTTTGAACCTGCCGACCACGGAGATTATGCACTAGGTGCAGATGGCTGCTCTTTTAGGAGAGCCCGTAGAGCTGGACTCATTCCCGGTGTAAGCCAGGCAGTTGGTAAAAGACTTGATGAGTTCATTAAGACAAAAATCAAAGCACAGCATATAGTTTTAAGAGAAGCACAATATCACGCAAGGGGGATTGTGTTAAACGATCGGGAATTTACCACTGTTCTTCCTGAAAATGGTAAATATTATGTTAATGATGAATGGTTTGCTAAACTTGCTGGAATTAGGCCTGAACTATATCTTCCGGTAATTGCTGCTTGCGGAGAATTGATTTTACCGATCGAGGACAGGAAATTATTCATAGCCTAACCACAGAGATTGTAGTAAAATTCATCCATGACTAACCTAAATTTAAAAATTGTCACTCCTGAAGAAGTTGTTTTTGAAGGCGAAGCGGAACAGGTCAACGTCTCAACCACCCAGGGCGAATTGGGTATTCTCCCCCACCACGCCAGTCTGATGGCCAAACTTATCCCCGGAGAACTTAAGATCAAAAGATCCGGAAAGATTTCGTATTTCGCAATCGGTGACGGATTTTTGCAGGTTGAAGGAAATAACCTGACTATTATGACCGATCTGGCCGAGGGTGCGGAAGAAATTGACGAAAGGGCTGTCGAAGCGGCAAAGAAACGTGCCGAAGAGGCTTTAGAGCAAAAGTTAGGTTCCGAGGAATATGCTGAAACTTTAGCGTCTTTGGAAAAATCACTAGCCCAGCTTAAAGTAAAAAGAAGACGCAGATCTGTTGTTTAAGTATTCCAAGTATCCAAAGTACAAGTATTCAAAACAAATATCAAATTCTAAATATTAAATCATTAAACTATCGGTTTGCTACTTGAGATTTGTTTCTTGGTAATTGTTTGTTCCTTGTATCTTGTTTCTTGGTCATTTATCCTTATATAGATGTTAAAAATAGCCATCGTTTCGGTAAATTTTAATGGTGAGAAAGACTCACTGGATCTTTTGAAATCTTTAGGCACTCTTCAATCTACAACCTACAATCTAAAAACTATCTTTGTCGATAATGGCTCCACGGATAATTTTGTCGAAACGGCTTTCAAAAAATATCCCAATATAGATATTTTACAAACAGGCATCAATAAAGGATTTTCCGGCGGTTATAACAGAGGTATTGAACACGCGCTTATCTGGGGAGCTGATTATGTCCTGATTATTAATAACGACGCCTTAACTCCGGATGAAAAACTTTTGCCCACTTTGTTGGAAACTTTTAGAAAAGAGCCTACAGCCGGAATTGTCTCACCTAAAATCCTTTTTGCGCCCGGGTATGAATTCCATAAAGAAAGATATAAATCTGAGGAGAAAGGTAAGATACTTTGGTTTGCCGGAGGCAAATTTGACCGGAACAATGTTATGAGTATCCACAGAGGCATTGACGAAGTCGATTCCGAAATTTACACCAATGAAATGGAAATTGACTTTGCCACCGGCTGCTGTTTTTTAATTAAACGGGAAGTTTTGGAAAAAGTCGGACTTTTTAATGATGATTATTTTGCCTATTTTGAAGATGCCGAGTACTGCAAAAGAGTTTCCGATGCAGGATTTAAGATTTTTTATAACGGTCAGGTTTCAATATTTCATAAAGTTTCCCAAACAACCGAGATAGGTTCGCCTTTAACCGACTACTATTTGACAAGGAACAGACTATTTTTCGGTTTTAAATACGCTTCGGGAAGGACAAAATTTGCACTTTGGCGGCAAGCCTTGGCTCAGCTTTTTTTCGGCAGGGACGCCCAAAAAAAGGCGGTTTGGGATTTTTTTGCCGGTAAGTCCGGTCCCCGGGAAGTTCAAAAGTGGAATGACAACTCATATTACCAAATTGATTTATCAATCGTCTCGGTCAACTACAACACGCCGGATTTAATTGATTCTTTATTAAAAAGTATCTATAACCTAAAACCTACAACCTACAACCTTGAAACTATTATTCTTGACAACGGTTCCGAAAAAGGCTGCGAGGCAGTTGTCAGGAAATACTTAGGAGTCCGGTTTATTCAAAATCCGGTCAACACCGGCTTTACCGGCGGTAACAATAAAGCGATGAAATTTTCCAGGGGGAAACATATACTGATGCTTAATTCCGATATCGAGGTCATGGAAGGAAGCCTTGAACAAATTTACCACGAAGCAGAAAATTACCGCGGAAGGGCAGTTGTTTCCGGTTCACTCATTTTTCCTGACGGTACCCAGCAGGACAGCGCCTTTTACTTGCCAACGATTACCGGTGCCCTAAAGGAGTACTTTTTAGGTCTTAAGGGCTCATTTTTTATGTATGCACCATCTCAGGGGAAAAATACCAAAGTTGAGGCCGCTGCTATGGCCTGTTTTCTAATCCCGCGCCGGATTCTGGAAATAGTTGGATTTCTGGATGAAAGACTCTTTACCTATTTTGAGGACGTAGATTTTTGCCGCCGGCTGAAAAAGTTAGGAATTCCGGTTTATTACACTCCTAAAGCCAGGTTTATCCATTTACATGGTGCGACCGGAAAAAGACTTGAATCGGGAAAATCTTACCAACTCTTGCAAAACGCCGCAAAAATCTATTACGGACTAACTTACTACCGGGCTTTATCTTTTGTTTTAAAGGTTTGCCAAAAATTATCCTGGGTCAAGGCACCTGTGGCGAGATAAATTAAGCTGGCCTAATTGGAGTGTAGTAAATTTTTTGGTTACCTGATTCCCTCTGTAAAACAATATTTTTTGAAGAAATTGCACCGGCAGTACCGATTAATTCTGCTTGTTCCTGGGGGGATTGCATATATATCTCAAAACCTTGGTTTCGTAAATCACAAACAGCATCCTCAATTTGTTTTCCACCCACTATCATTGAAATACCTGGAGGGGCTTTACTGTCCATGGCAAATTTTGGATCACACCACTTTAAAGCCGGGCATCTCCGACATATCTCCGCTGCACTAATTATAAGATCCCTTTCTGATTGTGCATCCCATGAATAAAAGGAACCTCTTACAGGCTTTTCCCTGAGGAATCTTACTATTCCGTTTAACCCTTCGGCCACACCAAATCTTAATCTCTCAGCCATAGATCGCCATTTTACTAAAAAATCGTTCATAATCAACCTTTACTTTCATCACAGCTTCAAAACTGGTAAAATATATTCTTACCCGGAGATGGTGGAGTGGTCAATCACAACAGACTGTAAATCTGTCGGCAATCGCCTACGAAGGTTCAAATCCTTCTCTCCGGACTCGGTTGGTATTAGGTAGTAAGTTTTATGTATTATGCGTAAGATGCGGTTTTTTTAGAAACTTGATACTTAGTACCTAATACGTAATACTTAATACAGTTCCAACCTATGCCTTTTAAAAGATTGAAACGCCAGATAGATTACTCAGGTTTTAAAAGAGTAACTTTCCTGTCCCGACTTTCCAAATTAATTTTTTGGTCATTTGTTTTAGGTCTGCTGATTTTAATCGGTATAATAATTTATTTTTTTACCCAAATCCCCTCGCCTGAAGATCTGCAATCCCGCTTTGTAGCTAAATCAACTAAGATTTATGACCGCAACGGTGAACTGCTGTATGATATTTTTCAAAACCAGAATAGGACTCCCGTAAAATTTGAAAACATCCCGGACGTTGTGAAAAAGTCTACGATCGCAATTGAAGACAAAGACTTTTATAAGCATGGAGGATTCGATATTTGGGGTATCTTGCGTTCTTTTTACCGGTTGATAATCCACAGACGGATCGAAGGAGGAGGCTCAACCCTGACCCAGCAACTGGTTAAAAATGCCCTGCTGACTTCCGATCAATCCGTCGTAAGAAAACTGAAGGAATTGATTTTAGCAGTCCAGGTTGAGCGGGCTTATTCAAAAGACCAAATCCTGGAAATGTATTTAAACGAAATCCCTTACGGGGGCACAGCTTACGGGATTGAGGCGGCAGCTAATTTATATTTCGGCAAACACACTGCCGAACTGGACTTAGCCGAAAGTTCCCTTCTGGCCGGTCTTCCCCAGAGACCTTCGGTTTATTCGCCATACGGATCGCAGCCAGAACTGGCCAAAGTCAGACAGGCAGAAGTTTTGAGACGGATGGTTGAGGAT
>Ga0209542_10009354_pt1 | contig 18003 bp, 15 predicted proteins | sample RifCSPhighO2_01_FD_184028 | JGI IMG/M metagenome (GOLD analysis project Ga0209542, IMG submission 184028) | Soil microbial communities from Rifle, Colorado - Rifle CSP2_plank highO2_0.1 (SPAdes) (version 2) | ecosystem: Environmental > Terrestrial > Deep subsurface > Rock core/Sediment ...
AGTTATCGAGCCGGAAATTTATAAACAAAAGAAAAACGAATTGTTTGAAGAAAAACTAAAATTAGAGGAGAAAAAATCGCAAATTCAAAAAAACGGAACTGTTTGGCTCGAACCTATGAGAGAATTCATAAATTGCGCCTTACAGGCGCAAAAAATCGCGCGCGCAAAAAATAATTGCCATGATTTATCAATCATGGCAAAAAAAGTCGGCTCGAACTTCTTTTTGAAAGAACGTCGCCTGTCGGCAACCCTCGATTTTCCCTTTGCAGCGCTGTCTGCGAAAGGGGGCGCAGCCAGCGCTGCCCCTTCCACTTTCTCGATTTCCAAAATGGTGACCGCTGAGGGACTCGAACCCCCGACCTCTTCGATGTGAACGAAGCGCTCTTGCCTGCTGAGCTAAGCGGTCAAGTAATATATCCTTCAAATATCTAAATATAAATTTTAACATCTCTTCTATGTTTTTGAAAGAATTTATATCGAAAACATCATGTCTATAATATTTTTCAGTTTGTTTTCAAAAGGAATTTCTAAATTCTCCTTGAAAAAAATATTAACTCTTGTTAAATGGCAATCAGCCTAAATATAATAACTTGATGTTAGCGCGAAAATTAACAACATTTTTTTTAGATATTTTAGAAGTTGTTGTCTTTGCCATAGCCATATTTTTGTTTACTTACCTTTTAGTAATGCAACCTCATAAAATAAAGGGTGACTCAATGCAACCAAATTTTCCAGACGGCGAATATCTTCTGACTGATAAAATAACTTATAAAGTGCGAAAACCACAAAGAGGGGAAGTTATTGTTTTCATTGCGCCTGGAACTGACGATGAAGAATTTATAAAACGAATAATTGGACTTCCCGGCGAAAAAGTCAAAGTAGAGGGCGGTAGAGTTTACCTAAATGGAAAAATCTTAGACGAATCTTATCTTTCAAGAAGTGTAATCACCTCATCCGGATCGTTCTTAAAGGAAGGTCAAGAAATTTTAGTATCTGATGACAATTACTTAGTTTTCGGAGATAGCCGCTCGGCCTCTTCAGACTCGAGAATTTGGGGATATGTTAATCTAAAAAAGATTACTGGCAAGGCTTGGCTTATCTACTGGCCTCCCCAGAGTGCAGGTTTAGTTGAAAAAGTCATTTATTCTTTTAATTACGGATCCGCACACTAAAAATAACCCCTCTTTAAAATTTGTCTTTAGTGGAATTTATATAGAAATTATCGCGTTGTAAAATTTTTGAAGCTTTTCTTCCGTTTCTTCCAATCCGCCTTTCAGAAAAATATTCACTCGAGTTTCCCTTCTGGTCCTTATTAACTTGAGAGAGACAGTTTTATCATCAGAGCCTTTACGAAGAGCTTTCTCCATATCCTCCTGCATTTTATCAGTCTCTTCGGATATTATTCTCAATTGATCCTTTTTAATCCCTCTCACTTCTTGTTTCGACTGATATTTCATCCTTCTTGCCAATTCCTCTGCCCTACGAACAGAACCCGACTCCCTTAAAATAATTTTATAGGCTTCGACCATTAAAGGTTGGTCGTCAATGGCTGCCAAGGCTCTTGCATGTCCCTCAGAGATTAATCCTGACAGCAAACCATCCTTAAGAGCATCAGGTAAAGTTAAAAGCCTTAAAGAATTCGAGACATAAGAAACCGACTTACTAATCCTGACTGCAATCTCACTTGTTGCTAAGCCAAAATCAGTTTGGAGCTTCTCAAAGCCCTTGGCTCTGTCAAGAGGGTTTAAATCAACTCTTTGCACATTCTCGACAAGAGCCATTTCAAGCATGCCGATTGGAGAAGTTTCCCGTATTATTGCAGGAACATGAGTTAAACCTGCCAGTTTGGCTGCTCTCCATCTTCTCTCCCCTGCAATAATTTGAATACCCGCAGGGGTTTTAGCTACCACAAGCGGTTCTAAAATCCCATGCTCTCGTATTGAATCCACCAGATCGACTAAACTTTCAGGAGTAATTACGCCGCGAGGTTGAAGCGGATTTGCCTGAAGTTCGTTTACATCTATTTGTGTTATCTCCTCAACCATACTAATAAACTGCCACAGGCTTACGCCCGATGGTATTTTGTAATGCTCGCATACACAAGACTTATTTGGAGCTTATATCCACAAGCTTACGCATGTGGTTTTACGCTCGCATTATAAGCATCTAATTGGAAATTATTACTTAGGTTTTAAACTGCGCTTACTTAAACCAATTTAAACCACAGACACTTGTTTCTTTCCCATCCTTTGTCCAAATTTTACAGCTCCCGTTTTTACAGCAAAAAGAGTCTGGTCTCGTCCCACCTTTACATTTTTCCCAGGAGCAAATTTTGTCCCCCTTTGGCGTACTAAAACCGAACCAACCGTTACTTTTTCTCCACCACTCACCTTTACTCCCAGATATTTTGGATTTGGACGAGTTTGCTGTTTTAATTTTCCTCCCTGTTTCTTTTTAGCCATTATTGGAACAATATAATTTAATTTTTCACGGATGTCAAGATAGTAGAAAATTATAGTTTGATATAAAAAGTATTGCTAAATACGAGGTCATAACTGGATTTCAACACAAGTTTCGCAGACAGGTCTACCTGCGCAAAACAATAAAACACCTCCGGGGTGTACGAAGCCAGGTACCATACGGTACTTGGCGAAGTACTTCTTGGAAATGGATGGGATTTACCACTGATTTCACCTCGGAGGAGTCCCTTCGGGTCACCATCCGAAGTGGTTCTTAAGGGAAGTATGAAACTTTCAAGAAGAAATTTTTTCAACAAGATATCGCGAATAGATTGGTCTAAAACCTATTTTTTTTCGATAACGGGATTTCGCCTTATATTTAAAAACACTAAGTTTTTTTCCTTTAACCTCCGCTTCTAATAATTTCAAACTGATTTTAACTTTCTCGACTTTAGGTTTTCCAACCTTAACTTTCCCATCTGCAACCAGTAAGAGCGCTTCGGGTTCTACTTTATCATCCTTGTCAACCAAAATTTCGTCCCCCTCAGAAATTTTGTACTGACTTCCTCCAATTTTAACTACTGCATATTTTGACATAAGTTAAGAAATTAAAACATTAATATTTTACTTGTTTAGCCGAATAAACACAAGAAATCTCTGTAAGAGAAATTTTTTACAATTAACTTTTTGCATTAATGGCTATAGCAATTGAAATCATACTTCCCAAAAGCGCAGATCCTCCGGCAGAAACAAAGGGCAAGGGAATACCGGTTATGGGCAAAAGTCCCATATTCATTCCCAGATGAACAAAGGTTTCTATAAAAAGAATAAAAAATGCTCCAATAACAAAAGCACGCGCAGCAGGACTCTTGGCTCTTTGGACAATAACAAGCAGGCTCCAGCAAATAATGAAAAGCCCAAAGAGGACTATAAAGCAACCAACAAATCCTAGCTCTTCTGCAAGACTTGCAAAAATAAAATCCGAATGCCTTTCTGGTAAAAAATTAAGTTGTGTTTGAACACCCTTCCCCAGGCCACGACCCAAAAGGCCCCCTGATCCAACCGCAATCGTCGACTGGATACTATTGTAACCTCTTCCCAGCGGATCCCTTGCTGGATTAACAAAGGACGATATTCTTTCTTTCTGATATGGCTTAAGAAAAAACCAGAAAGATGGTAAAAGTAAAGAGAAAAGTAATAAGGATAGAAAAATATATTTTTTATTGATACTTGATGCCAGTAAAACCCCAAAAAAACCAAAACCGGTTATAATGGCAACACCCAAAGAAGGTTGAATCAGTATTAAGGAAAATGGCAAGAGAAGAAAAAAAGTTACTCTTAGCAAACGTCCTAAGTTAAGTTCTTTCTCGGTAAGATATTTAGCAAAAAAGACAAGTAAAAAAGGTCTTATAATTTCTGAGGGTTGAAAAGTCAAAGAGCCGACAGGAATCCAACGTATCGCACCCCTGGTCACCTGACCTATTATCAAAGGAAGAACAAGAAGGATAATACTGATAAAATAAAGGTGGGAAGAAAAAGCAAGTAAAACTTCAAAATCAATTTTCAAAAATGTAAAGAAAGTCAAAAAGGCCAAAAGTATAAAGACAAAGTAGGTTGGGTACAGACTTCCCTGAATAGATTTTAAAACCAAAGTGCTGATAAGCGAGAGTGTGATAATTGCTATGATGACGCTAACATCTGTTATTGAAAATCTTGAAGATTTAAACATAAGCTTTTGGTCTACGAAAGCCTTTTTATCTCAAACTTTCCTTTTACCAACTCTTCTGTCAAGGTAGCTTTTTTAATTTTTTGCAGAAGTGATCTTTTTTTGGGAAACCAGGAAGAAGCAACAACAGCTTTTTCCCTAAGATCAAACACCATTTCTTTTCTTCTTTTTTGAATTTTTCTTATTAACTCCCTTACCTTCATTTCTTCCTCCAATTCCTCGGTCAATTTAGTATCCAACTTTACTCTTATACCATCCCCTATCAAACTACCCCATTTTACACCTTTGACATTTACTTCTTCTTTAATAAGTTTTTCCAGAAAAGATCCCGGACTTTTAAAATTGGTTGAGAATGACAAAAGTGGCCTTCGTACAGGAATTCCTTTCAATTTTCGCTGAGCGTGAACAATTTCAACAAGGTTTCTAAGGCGTTTCATTTCTTTAATCAAATTTACGTCTTTCTTTCCGACAAGTTTGGGCCAATCGCTAAGGTGGACTGATTCTTCCTTAGTCAGATTTCTGTAAACATCCTCAGCCAAAAAGGGTATAAACGGAGCCAATAGTTTTGAAAGATTTACTAAAATCAGAAAGCATGTTTGGTAAAAATTTTCTTTATCTTTATTTGAGGAGGCCATTAATCCTACTCGGCTCCTCGATCTTCGTATATACCAATTCGATAAATCTTCGATAAAATTTTCAATCAGCCAGGAAGCATTTTGGGCATCATAATTATCAAGATGACTATTAATTCCCAAGACAGTTTCATAAAGTCGAGAAACTATCCATTTATCTAAAATATTTCTCAAGTCCTTATTTTCAATATCAAACTTTTCTTCCGGTTTCCATCCATCTAAATTGGCATAGGTCGTAAAAAAGTTGTATACATTCCATAGTTTAAGATGAAACCTCCTTCTTACTTCATCGGCGATTCTGTAACCAAAAAGCAAATTATCCTCCGGACTTTGTCTTGCAAACAAGAAGCGCATTACATCAACGCCAATTTTTTCAGCCCCTTCGTTGAACTCAATTGCATTCCCCCAGCTTTTGTGCATAGGCCTTCCATCCTCAGCCAGTAGAGTCGCAAAGCCCAAAACATTACTGAAAGGTTCTTTATTCTCCAAAACCGTGCTCATGGCAATTAACGAATAAAACCAGTTTTTAAACTGACCCGGAAAGGACTCGGTAATAAAATCGGCAGGAAACCAATCTTTCCATTTTTCTTTGTCTTTAAAGTAAAGAGGTTTCTCACCGCCTCCTAAGGTTGCGGATTTATTGATTTCACTTATTGTCGAATAGGCAACAATTCCAGCATCCAGCCAGGGAGTTCCAACCGGCTCAATTCTTGAAATAACCTCATCACATATCTGACACTTTATCTTAACTTCATCAAGTTGAGGTTTATGAGGAGATTTTCCCTCAAATTTTCCCCAGCCAGAGACTGTTTTTTGCCTTAATTCTTCTTTAGAACCAACCACCTCAAAATGCCCGCATTTCTCACATTCCCAAATGGGTAAACACAACCCCCAATATCGATTTTTTTTGCTAATCAACCAGTCTTGCATATTATTAAGCCAGTCCAATTCTCTTTCTAAACCAAAAGAGGGAATCCAATTAATTTTCTTTGTCACTTTAATCATCCGCTGCCTCAAGCTAAGTCTTGAGGGCATGCCGACTTTAGATGAAGAACGATCCATCGCAATATACCATTCCTTACTTATTTTCCAAACAAGTTCTTGTTTGCACCTCCAACATACTGGGTACCTGTGTTTATATTTTTCAATTTTAAATACCCATCCTTCTTTTTCTAAATAGTTAAGAATAATTTCCGGAGTTTCTTTTGCATTTTTACCGACAAGGTCAGCAAACCCTTCCAAATACTCACCCTTATCATTGATGGCGGGAAAGGTAGGCAACCCAATTTTCCTGCCTAATTTATAATCTTCCTGACCGGTTGAAGTCGAAGTATGAACAAGTCCTGTTCCTTCCTCAACAGTTATTGGCATAATAAGATTGTCTGTAGCAACAACCGTATGAAATCCGTCCTTGTGAGTCTTTACGTAGGAAGAAGCAAAAGGCAGATAATCGTAAGGGGATTTGTATTTTAATCCAACCAGGTTTGAACCTTTTTGGTTTCTTACTATTTCTGCCTTTTTAGCAAAGACTCTTTCAATCGCATCCTTTGCGACCCAATATTTTTGTCCATAAGCTTTAACTAGTGAATAGTCTAAATTTTGATCAACTGCGGTAGCTGTATTCGCAGGCAGGGTCCAGGGAGTAGTTGTCCATACCAGAAGAAACTCGTTTTTCTTTCCTTCAATTGCTAATTTAAGATAGATAGATTTATGGACAACATCCTTATAATCCTCTGTCAATATTTCGTGCTGGGAAATAGCAGTCTGGCAACGGGGACACCAGGCACTAACGTCCTCCCCCTTATAAATCCAGCCATTCTCATGGCAGACTTTGAGAAAATGCCAGATCATATAATTATTATCATCCGAAAGAGTAAAGTAAGAATTATCCCAATCCATAAAAAATCCTAAGCGCTTACTTTGTTCTGTCTGAATCTTGGCATACTTGAATACACGGGCTTTGCACAACCTCACAAATTTATCGATACTTTTTTTTCTGTCTCCAGATACCAAATTTTCAATGTCTTTTTTACTTTTTAACTTAAGTTCCTTTTCAACCTCAACCTCAACCCAAAGCCCCTGACAATCAAACCCGTTTTGAAACCTTTGTTTATAGCCTTTCATATTTTTATACCTTTGCCAAAGATCTTTATAGGTTCTTCCCCAGGCATGGTGAACTCCCATTGGGTTATTGGCAGTTATCGGTCCGTCCAAAAAAGAAAAGTATTTTTTGGAAGTCTTATTTTTTTGAAGATATTTTTTAACAATTCCCTTTTTATACCAATAATCCAAAATCTCTCTTTCAAGCGAGGGAAAGTTAACTTTTGGGTTAACAGGATCGAAATAGGGTTTTGCCATATTGAAGGTAATTTTACAACATAATTTGGCCTTTGTGTACCTTTTAGTCGCCATTTTCAAAAAAGAAGAATTTATGATACTATAGGGTTTACCTGAAGCTGGTTTTTTTGTCTTACACAAGCTTTGCAATTCCTTTAATAACCCCTTCGGACGGTGGCCCGAAGGGATTCCTCCGAAGTGGTTATTAAAAAGCAGGGCTTTTTCCCGAAAACAGAAAAAATTATGGAAAGACCAAGAACATATCTTATTTTGGCAGTACTTGCCCTAGGAACCAGTGGTTGTATAACAGAGGGAAAACCTTTATCAACTTCAGAACCAATAGCAAAAACAGTACTCCCAACGATTGGAGATGAGATTGAAAGAAGGAGAAATGCCAGTATTGAAACGCTTCCGAAAGAATGGAGGGAAACTGCCGAACAAGCTCTAAGTTCGATGGTCTATTTGAATTTTCCAGAAGGAGTTATCTGCGGAGGGGCAGTTGTGGAAAACTTGGGCACCCAATTTGTGGTCGCTGCCGCAGCTCACTGTTGGGATATGGCAGCAAAACACGATTACCTGATAGTGAATAACCTGGACACCTTTGGGACAATTCAAGGCGATACTTTTTATAAATACGGCCTGGGAAGAATTTGCTCTGAAAATTGTGGGGAGTACAATCCGGTAAATGACTTATTGGTTATTGCTCTTAATCTTAATCGGGAGCATTTAACCGATGGCCTATTTCCTGCAACAACAGCTTCTGTTGACTCTGAAACTCAACTTAAAGTTGGCGACGAAGTTCTTCTTACCTCGCTGGGAGGAGCATCTTATTTCGAGGCTTTAACAATTCACGCCCAAGTAGGCAGAATTAAGGCGATTGAAAATCCTGAAGAACCTTCAAAAACACTTCTTATAACAGAGGGTCTAAGGGTAATTGCCCAAGACAGTGGGGGAGGTGTTTTTATCAAAGGAAAAGACGGCAAACCCAAACTTGTAGCAATTCAATCAGGATATGTAGATATAGGAACCGCAGTCTTAAAGCCGATTAGGAACCTCGAAGAACTAAAACAAATGGCTCTTGAAGACTTAAAAAAATGAATGCATGTATCCCTAAAATATCTAAGTCAAGGTCGGTAAACTTCGAAACTATACCAGTTTGGAAATATCTAGGTAGATTTTGGAGTCTGTGTTGGCGGCGGAAGATTTTCTACTTCTTCTGCGCTGAAATAATCTTCTCTCCAACCAATCATGTATCCATCACCATCTTTTCTGGCTTTAATTACAACCTTACCCCCTGAGATATTATTATCACGCCATTCCAAGGGCAACCCGTTAGCCTCTTGAATAAGACGAAAGGTCTCGAAGCCTGGAGGTAAAACCTCCTCTAATTCTAAAACCCGTCTTGGTACTCCATTTACTTCCCTCTGCTTAACCTCTAATACTAATTCTTCATTGACGGAGCTGAAAGATAGCAAAGGTCTAAGAACCAAGCGTTGACCATTTTCTTCAATCCATTGGGTCTTAAATCCCTTAAAAAAATCTTCTGGTTTATCTTTTGAATCCTTACCACAAGCAACAAGTGCCGCTTCTACGGCCGCAAAGAGTGAAAACCCTAAAAAATCTCTTCTGGAACGGGAAAATCTTACTTTTCTTGCTGGGAGTGGAATTTTTACGCCTTCTAATCTTTCACGCAATCTTTCAAACATTTGGGGCTATTTTACCATTAAATCACAAGAAAATCATAAAGTTTGAAGACAAACCTACTCGAAGATAAACTCAAGTTATCTTTCTTAAAAACGCTGGAATCTCGAACTTCTCACCGAAAATGTCATCGGAAGGAGCTTCGGGTGGAGTTTCATCGTCCCCCTCCTCAACTTCAACTTCACCTTTTTTTCTCTTTTTCGGAACCTCACTTACCACTCCTTGAATTTGGGGTTCTTGTTTTTGCTGGGTTAGTTGGGCAATTCTTGCCCTTGTCTCATCGAATCCCGTGGCAACAACCGTAATTCTTACCTGATCCGAAAGATCATCCCTGATAACTGCTCCGAAGATTATATTGGCATCAGCATCAGCTGAATTCGAAATAATCCTGGCCGCCTCATCAACCTCAAACATCGTTAAATCGCCTCCACCCGTAATATTAAATAAAACTCCGGTTGCGCCTTCTATTGAAAGATCAAGTAAAGGAGACGATATGGCAGCTCTGGCTGCCATTTGAGCTCTGTTCTCGCCGACTCCGGTTCCGATCCCCAAAAGAGCAGTTCCGGCATTTTTCATTACTGCTTTGACATCGGCAAAGTCGACGTTGATAAGTCCGGGAGTGGTAATAATATCAGCAATCCCGCCAACTGCCTGTCCCAACACAGAATCGACAACCTTAAAAGCTTCCAAAAGAGTCATCTTTCTATCAATAACATCCATCAGTCTTTGATTGGGGATAACAATTAAAGTGTCAACCTCTTGCCTCAGTCTTTCTATACCATCCTCCGCAACAACCGAGCGTCTCGTTCCTTCGAAATGAAAAGGTTTGGTAACAACGCCGACCGTTAAGGCTCCTGTTTCCTTCGCCAACTTGGCAATGATTGGTGAGGCACCTGTACCCGTTCCCCCTCCCATTCCCGAAGTAATAAAAACCATATCAGAATCAATCAGAAGCTCTTTAATTTTTTCTATGGATTCCTCGGCTGCCTGAGCTCCAATTTCAGGATCTCCTCCCACTCCCAAACCCTTGGTTAACTTTTCACCAATCTGAAGTTTAGTCGCAGCTTTATTGGAAAGAAGTACCTGAGCATCAGTATTTATTGCAATAAACTCAACTCCCGAAATTTCCTCGCTATCAACCATCGAAGAGACTGCATTACCCCCGCCTCCGCCAATTCCGATCACTTTAATTTTTGCAATTCTAGCCGAGTCCGGTTTAACTAGTGCCATACCTTAGATGCGCAGATTCTACTATGACAATTCATTTAAAACAAGGTACAAGTTTCGCACTTCCCTTAATAAACTACCACTGGCTTACGCCCGATGGTATTTTGTAATGCTCGCATACACGAGACTTATTTGGAGCTTATATCCACAAGCTTACGCATGTGGTTTTACGCTCGCATTATAACATCTTCCTCGAAACTTGTTGCAAAGTATTATCTAGATGTTATTTTTGCTTCTATTCATCCCCGATATAAGTATCGGGGAATTCTTGAAGTCGCGAATAGCAACCTCGGATGATGGTCCGAAGGGCTTTGAAATAACTTCTAAGGCAAAAGGTCTTTAAAAGTGTTAATAAGCTTAACTAATATTCCTTTTGAGGGCAACTTGAATTTGCTGGTAATTGACTTAAAAGATTCCGAAGACTCCTTCCTGGCTCCATAAAGTATTAGCCCAACCGGTGTTGCAAAAGAAGGATTAATTACATCATCTATTAGTCCGCTTACGCCTTTGGGATTACCTATTCTGACCGGAAGGGACATCATTCTTTTGGCAGATTCGATAACGCCTACCGTTCCGGCACCCCCACCTGTTACAATAACCCCGGAAGGCACTCTTACCGATAAATTATCCTTATCGATCTGAAGCTTCACCATGGTAAAAATTTCATTTAACCTGGGCCTTATTATCCCTTCTTTCAAGGTTTTTTGAGAAATGGTCCTTGAATCAGAGACCCCGAGCGATTTTAAATCAACTTGATCATCTAATTTTTCCTTCGCTTTTTTACTCTTTTTCTCCATCTTAGAAAGAGACAGTTTTACCTTTTCTGCAGTATCAAGAGAAACCCTCAGACCTATTGCCAGATCATTGGTTACATTATTGGCTCCAATTGGGATCTCTCCCGAATAAGATAGAGCGCCTTCTATGTAAACCGCTATCGATGTTGTCCCGCCTCCGATATCAACTAAAACGCACCCCAGCTCTTTCTCAGTTCTGGTTAATACAGCTTCCCCTGAAGCCAAACCACTAAAGACAAATTCTTCAACCTGAATACCCACTTCCTCAAGCGCCTTTCTCAAATTTTTGATAGCTGCACTCGAGGCAGTAACAAGATGAGTTTGCACTTCGAGCCTAACACCACTCATTCCCACAGGATCTCTTACCCCTGTTTCCCCATCAACAATAAACTCCCTGGGCAAAATGTGAATTATCTCTCTTGAGGAAGGCAGCGACACTGCACTGGCTGCCTCTATTACCCTTTCAACATCGCCCTCAGTAATTTCTCCATCAGAATCAGAGACAGCGACCACGCCGTGAGAGTTATAGGAAGAAATGTGCGATCCGCCAATGGACAAATAGGCTCGGTCAAGATTGTAACCAGCCATTCTTTCGGCAGCTTCAACACCCGTTATGGTCGCATCAACTGCTTCCTCGATATTAACGATTTGACCTTTTCTTATACCCTGCGATTCGGCAGATGAAACCCCTATGATACTTACCTCTTTATATAAAGTTACCTGATCAATCTGAACTTGGCCAACGATTACCGCAATTTTTGACGATCCCAATTCAATTCCGACAATGATTCTCTTTTTAGACATACTTTTCACTTTATTACTGGGTTTTTAAAACGCAAATCGATAGTTTTAGCCAAAAGACTCATACTTTCGATTTTAGAGTTATTATCAGAGGTATTCAACTGATTCAAAATTAAGTTTAGACTACCAACAAGAACCTTTCTATCACCTTCTAAGGGGAATATTACGGATAGACTAGGTTCCAATTCAACTCTCAAACTCCCATTTTCTACTCTAGCCTGTTTCATTTTGTATAAAGAATGGATATCAAAAATCAGGTTTAAGGCAAAAAAAAGCCTTTCTTCAATTTTATGCCCAAGTTTCGCATCAAAATTATTAAATTCTAAGTAAGGCAGACTTGTTGTCTTTTCCCTTATAATGACAACCCCCTCGCGATCAATAATATAAAAACCGTCCTTTTCTCTTATTGCAAACTTTGCTTTTCTTTCGATTAAGTTAACTTTTAATCCTGAAGGGTATTTAAAATAAATTGAATAATCCTTGACAGACGGGTACAAAGACAAAATTTCCTTAAGATTCGATTTTGAAGAAAATAGGTTTTTTCCTTTCGCGTTCTTAAGCTCGTTTAATAAAGAATTTCCACATTTTCCATATTGGTTTTCACAGATAATTTCATTAATTAAAACCTTTTTAGACAAAACAAATATTACAAGGGAAATTAGAGTAATCAAAAAAGCTACCAGACCAGTAATTTTTAAGTATTTCATCACTTTATGAGTAAGTTTTCAACCAGATCTGCCAGTCTTTTAGACGCATATTTATCCGGACTTTCTTTTTCTTTACAGGCAACCACTTTCTCTTTCCAATTTCTTATTAGCTTTTCGATTGCATCAATTAATTTTTCTTTTGTTAAAAATTTTTGCTCAAAGACTTCTGCTATTCCGAATTTTTCTGCAAATTGCGCATTTTTTTGTTGTTCTTCATTAATTGCCAAAGGAATAAGAATTGCTGGTCTTTTTACCATCATTATTTCAGAAACCGTATTTGCTCCGGCTCTTGAAACTACTATATCGCAAAGATCATAGATTTTATGAATCTTCCTTGGATCGATGGTGGAATAAATTTTATATTTTACCCTCAACTTTTGAGGAAGGGTTAACCTTATTTTTCTAAACCTTGGATAATCAAGGTAACCTACTTGGTGGATAACCAGATACTTTCGTAAAAGTTGATACAAAATTTGCTCAATGAGAGAGTTTATTGCCTGAGATCCGCGCGAACCGCCGGTTATATAGATTACAGGAGGTTCCCCAATATTATCCTTATGTTTAACTTTGACAATCCGTGACATTAAAGGATTCCCTATTAAAACTGTTTTTCGTTTAGGAAAATATTTTTGACTTTCCTTGCGGGCTATCGCTATCTTATTCACGAAAATACTCGACAACCTATTTGCCAAGCCCGCAGCGCTTGTCTGTTCATGCAATACCAAAGGAATCCTTAATAAAAATCCAGCAACTATAACTGGAAAAGCTGTATATCCGCCAAATGAAAGAATTACATCGGGACTTACCCTCTTAAGCAAATAAAGAGCCTGTAAGAAACCCCAAGGTATTTTAAAAAGCGAAGGAATTGTCCATAAAGTAAATTTTCTTTGCAGTCTACCCACAATGATAGCGTGGGTTGAAACCCCCAGTTTTGGCATAAATCTTGACTCAATGGTGGAAACATTCTTGCCTTCGATCGCCTTATCCGAACCGATCCAATAAATTTTCCACATTTTTCCATTTCTCTTTCGGGAAAAAATCTCTTCAATAAAAGATACCGCCGTCGTTGCCCCATGGCCACCTGTAAGAAGTATTTTAAGCTTTGACATGTCTTGAGATATTTAAAACTATTCCCGAGGCAGCTAAAATGCTAATCAAAGATGAGCCTCCATAAGAAATGAAAGGCAGCGGAATTCCAGTTAGGGGAACAACCGCGAGCATCGAACCTATGTTAAGGAAAGTCTGACCACCCAACCAGGCAGCAAAACCGATAGTAAATATTTTGGAAAAAGTATCCGGAGCATGGGAGGCAATTTTTATTATTCTGAAAAAGTAAAGAAAAAACAAAAAGATGATAAGACTTGCCCCGATAAATCCAACCTCCTCCGCAATTATCGGAAAAATTGAATCTGTGGCCGTTTCCGGTAAAAAAAGGTATTTCTGTCGGGATTTGCCCAATCCTACTCCAAAGGCTCCCCCAGATCCCAGCGCCAGAAGAATTTGTCTTATATGATATTCCTTGCCCAATGGATCTTGAGTCTGCTTAATAAAAGTCATCAATCTTTCTCTTCGATAATCCGATGTCAAAGTTAAGATCAGACTTAAAAAAGACATTGTAATGATCAATATAAAAAAAGGTACTAAACCAATCCCTGAGATAAATACTTGTGATAATCCTATAGCCAAAATAACCAGTGTTGTTCCCAAATCAGGCTCCAGCATTATCAAAAACCCGATTAAAAATATGGGGATAAGAAAGCTATTCACCTTAGCGTTTGTACAAGAAAGAGCTGCGAAATATAAACAAAGGGAAAACTTTACCATTTCAGAAGGCTGAACCGTAATATCGCCAAAAACTATCCAACGTCTTGCTCCCAAATAACTCTCACCAATACCAGGAATGAGAACAATAATTAGACTTAAGACACTAAAAATAAAAAAAGGCGTAGATAACTTACGCCAAAAAGTATATTTTATATTGGCAAATAAAATCATTAAAAAAAAACCCAGCAAAGCCCAAACAAGCTGTTGCTTGAAGAAATAGTACCTGTCGGAAAATTCTTTTACTGCTAAGGGTGCAGAAGCATCAGCTATTGCCACCAATCCAATGGCTGTCAAAAGTAAGCTCAATAAAAACAGCCTTTTATCGAAAGTTTTCGTTTGTCTTTTGAGGTGTAATCTTCGCACACTCTATATAGTCGCCAACCAAAGCCCAAATATTGCTAAAATTATTCCTGCAAGCCAAGCACGCATAACGATTTTAGGCTCCTCCCAACCAATTGCGAGAAAACTGTGATGGATGGGGGCCAGAGGTAAAATCGGTTTCTTAAAGATTTTCCAACCCATTATTTGCAATGCCGATGATCCTATTTCCAAAACAAATAGCCCCCCTATTACTAAAAGTGCAACAATACTTCCCGTCAAAAGCCCGATCACAGAAATCATAGCTCCAAAAGAAAGGGACCCTGCATCGCCCAAAAAAATTCTGGCTGGCCAGATATTAAAGTACAAAAAAGCAATTAAGGCCCCTATCCAAAGAGAAATAAAAAGAGATAGCGAAGTGTCTAAACTGCTTGCTGATATGGCTGTAAATGCCATTAAGCAAATAATTAAAAGTCCGCCTGCCAGTCCGTCTAATCCGTCACTAATATTGAATGCGTTCGAAAAGCCAACGATTACCAAAGCTGCAAAGGGGATGTACCAAAAACCAAACTTCAAAGTTTCGTCAATCAGGGGGATGTAAACTATATCGATACCCAAGCGGGTATAAAGAACCCAACCGATAAACAATCCAAGCAACATCTGAAGAAGTAATTTTTTTTTCCTCTTTAAACCAAACCACATTCCCAAACTTCCTTTCTTAGGTTTCCCAAATATTTTAATTAAATCATCAGACAAGCCCAAAAGCCCAAAAGAGATAAATGTAAAAAAGATGATAAATATTTCTATCTTAAAGTCAAAACTGCTTCTAATAAAAACACCCATGTGAGACGCAAAAGGAAAAAGCAGACTAAAAAGTGCGGAAACTACAAAAATGATTAAGATTCCGCCTCCAACCGGCGTTCCTGCTTTTAGATCATGCAATTTATCAAACAAAGGTACTTTTCCTTTTTGAGGAGCTTCTTTCCTTCGAGTAACCTTGAGCTTATATAATAAATTTATAAAGGGGATGATTAAGATTGAAGTGATAAAAAATGAAAAGATTATCAACCCTAAAGCTAAGGTAAGAGTGTTTTGTGCATCCATAATTAGAATTATATACTCAGCGTAAGCTATTTTACTACTTTTCAAGTTTCACATTTACCTTAATAAACTACCACGGACTTACGCCCGATGGTATTTTGTAATACTCGCATACGCGAGACTTATTTGGAGCTTATATCCACAAGCTTACGCATGTGGTTTTACGCTCGCATTATAACATCTTCCTCGAAACTTGTTGCGAGGTATCATCTAGATGTTATCTTTGCTTCGAGAATAACCACCTCTGACGGTAGTCCGAAGGGACTCCTCCGAGGTGAAGTCAGTTGGTAAATCCAGAGGTGATTTAGCCAGTCTTACGCAGGTAGACCTGTCTAAGAAACTTGTGTACTTGCCCGAAAAACCTAAAGTTTAACAAACACTACAGCCTTCTTAATATTCTTCTTACGCTTTCAAAAACATAAGTTAACCAATAAAATTTACTTAAAGGTAAATCTTGGGCATGTAACCAATCAATCTTTTTTCCTCCGAAACCCTTTTTAAAAGTTGTTACTCCGGCAAATCTATGTTTGGGATTATCCGTAGATGACACACCCCAGAAATTATAATACTTACATCCCCGCTTTTGAGCTTCTTTTATAATTCTCCACTGAATTAAATAAGATGCCGGAGTACGTCTTGCCTCCTCACTTGATGCACTATGATGATAATAGGAACACTCCCCATAAAAAATAATAAGGCAGATAACCAATGGCTTTTTTCCCTGCTTACAAATAAAAAGAATGGCCTGATCGTCTTTAGCAAAATTCACAATTTGTGCTTTAAAAAGTTTCTCAGAAAATCCGATAAATTTATGTCTTTTAATTATTTGTTTTTGAAGTTTGGCCAAAATTTTCACATCTTCTGGTTTTTTACTTTGGACAACCACCAAATCTGAACCAATAGCTCTTTTAACCAGATAACGGGTAGTTTTCCTCATTCCCGAAAGAAGTTCATCATCGCTTTTTTCTATATTCAAAACCCAGGTACTTTCCGCATGGACGTGCATCGGTGAAGGTATAAACCCCGATAAAGAAAAAATATTTCTGGAAGCGGGTGAATCTAAAAGCTCCGGCCTAACTCTTATAAATAACGCCTTTTCTTTTTTGGCCAATTCTATAGTTGAATTTAAAAAACTTCTTAGCAAAGCATTATCTTTCCAATCAATCAACGGCCCTCCTGGAATTAACAAATGTTTACCTCTTTTGGCTTTCTCAACTATAATTAAACATACACCGGCAAGTTTCGCCTCTTTTTCGTAATAGTATCCGTACCTTACTATTTTTTTACCAATTTCTCTATTTACTTCTCCCCAATTCCAAGATTGTAGGAAAGACTGTGAATTTCTGCTAAGAACAAAATCCTCCCAAACTTTTTTGTCTTTAATTTCTTTTATCTGATACTTAACCATTTCGAATTAGATTAACTATGAAACCTGCCTCCTTTTTAGAAATATTGGGGTAGGTTGGCAGATTTATAATCTTCTCACTCGCCCTTTCGGCATTAGGACATAAACCTTTCCTGTAACCAACCAACCTTGTATCAGAAACAGGATAAATGACCTTTCTGTACCAATCACCAAGCTGAATATTTTTTTTCTTTGCCAGGCTTAAAATTGTTTGAGCATTTTCAACAAGTAGCGGGAACCTTAACCAAATAGCGCCTTTAACCCGGGGAGGAATTTTAAACTTTGATTTTGAAAAAGATTCTCTATAGAAACTGGCAATTTCTCGTCTTTGGGAGTTGAATTTATCCAATTTTTCAAATTGTTTTAGGGCAAGACTGGCTAAAGCTCCTGGCATTTTTTGAGGAAAATAGTACGGTTTTCTTCCCATTTTTTCCTCTTGATAAACTGCTCTTGACAAGATTTTCAACTTTAGAAAAATATAAAGAAACAACTTTCCTAAAGTAGATTTTCCAACTCCCAGACCAAAGGTCGGTAGGATAAACAAATTAAATAAAATAGGGTGTAGAAGTTGTTGCACTAACCAAAAGGGTTGAGGATAATTTAGGCTATCTCTCTCCTTTTTTATCTTTTCGTAAAATCTTTTATCTTTTGTGACTATCATTCCTCCAAAAACTGAGGAAATTACTTTATCTCTGCCAAAACTAAAAAAGGCTACATCTCCAAAAGTCCCTAAGCGTTTATTCTTATAGCTTCCGCCCAGAGATACTGCGCAATCTTCAATTAATAACAATTTTTTCTTTCGTGCAATTTTTTTAATCAATTCTATTTTAGCCGGGATACCGAAGGAATGTTGGACAATAATTGCCCGCGTTTTTTCACTTAACTTTTCACTAAGAGCTTTCGGATCAATGTTGAAGCTATTATCAATATCGACATAGCTTGGTTTTGCCCCGAGCCAAATAATTGAGTTG
>Ga0209542_10009356_pt1 | contig 18001 bp, 19 predicted proteins | sample RifCSPhighO2_01_FD_184028 | JGI IMG/M metagenome (GOLD analysis project Ga0209542, IMG submission 184028) | Soil microbial communities from Rifle, Colorado - Rifle CSP2_plank highO2_0.1 (SPAdes) (version 2) | ecosystem: Environmental > Terrestrial > Deep subsurface > Rock core/Sediment ...
GTCCGCTCCCCGCCAGCTGTATATGGATTGGGAAAAATCCCCGACCACCGTCAGATTCTGGTATTTCTGCGCCAGAGTTTTCGTAATTTCGTACTGTGCCTTATTTGTATCTTGGTATTCGTCCACCAGAATATATTTAAATTTCTCCTGCAGTTTATCTCTCACCTCGGCATTCGTTTTTACCAGTTTCACCATTTCCAAAAGCAGATCATCAAAATCCAGCGCTTTATATCTTTTCAACAACTGTTGGTAAGCCAGATACACTCGAGCAACGGTTTGGGAAAAGCTGCCCCTCGCAAACCCGGCATATTCTGCCGGACTTATCAGTTCGTTCTTGGCGCCCGAAATCGCCGCCAATACACTTCCCGGCTTCACCGCTTTTGGATCCGCTCCCACAGCTATCATGGCCTGTTTCACTGTATCTATTTGGTCCCCCTCGTCAAAGATCACAAAATTCGGGTCTGCCCCAGCCTCTTCGGCAAACCGTCTCAATATCTTCGCGCTGAAGCTATGGAAAGTTCCTCCCACCACCCCCGTCCGGATTCTTCGCAGCATCTCCCCGGCCGCTTTATTTGTGAACGTGAGCAATAAAATTTCCTGTGGATCAGCGCCGTTTTCAATAAGCCAACCGGCCCGGTGCGTCAACACCCTTGTCTTTCCACTGCCCGCTCCTGCTAAAATAAGCAACGGCCCCCCCTCAAAGGTGACGGCCCGTTTCTGCGCCTCATTTAGTCCGGCTAGTATTTCCATATATGAGATCTTTGATTAACCGCTTCAAGCGCCAACTATTATCGCACGTTTGGCTGACCCGCGTTTCTATCGCCTCGCTCGTCTTAGCCTTGGCGATGGCAGGCTTTTTTTTCCTTCGTAAACCGGTTACTTCTACCTCGCTTCCGTCTCATTCCGGCCGGACAAACTTTCTCATTCTGGGTATTGGTGGGGGAAGCCATGAAAGCCCAAATCTTACGGACACCATCATCTTCGCTTCGATTTCTCCAGCTTCATCCCCGGTTCTATTATCTGTCCCCCGCGACCTCTGGGTACCATCCCTCCAAGCCAAGATCAATACGGCTTACCACTATGGAGTGGAAAAAGCCGGACCATCCGGCGGCCTGACTTTGGCCAAATCCGCCGTCTCCGAAATTATCGATCAGCCTGTAGACTTCGTCGTTGTTTTTGACTTCGCCACCTTTTCCCGGGTTATCGATGAAATAGGGGGAGTGGATGTCCAGGTGGAAAGATCCTTTACCGATACCCAATATCCCATTGCTGGTAAAGAAAACGACCCCTGCGATGAGTGTCGTTACGAAACGATCTCTTTTTCCCAAGGCCTGCAGCACATGGACGGAGCCACCGCGCTCAAATTTGTTCGCTCCCGTCACTCGGAAAGTTTGGATGAAGGCACTGACTTCGCCCGCTCCCGCCGCCAAACCCTGGTCATCGGGGCCATTAAAACCAAGCTATTATCTCGTCTTGACCTCAAACTTTATCGTCGACTGATCGCCCTGATCTCCCAGAATACCCAGACAGACATCACCCCTGATCATTACTTCTCCTTGGTCAAACTTGCCCTTTCTGCCCGCAAATACCAACTCACTGCGTCAGCTCTATCCGAACCCGATCAGCTTTACAACCCGCCCCTGCTTCTCAAATACGGCCGCCAATGGATCCTCCTCCCTAAATCCGACGACCCTGCCGTCATCTACTCCTTCGTCTCCGATCTACTCAAGTAGGCTTCTCCTATCAGACCTCTCGACAGTGCTTCTCTAATCAGCCCCAATGCCAACCACGCCGCTGGTTGTCTTGTTTGTGCAACCACTTTTCTAAATTGCCTCTCTGTCTCTGGATCTAATTTTAGCGACACATCACTCAGATCTGGAACTAACATATCCCCTTCCCATTTTACATAACCCGCTCCCACATGTAATCTCACAAACTCTCCAGCACTAAGTCCTGTATCCACAAGCTTATCTTTAATCTGGTCAAATTCGTCCCTCCCCATTCCAGTAAAGCGAATTGCCTCACCGAGGCGACGCAACAGAGCTTCTCTCTCACCATTCATATCTACTTAAGCAGAACATACCACTTTTGATTTCCTTGTCAAGGATTAATCAACTTTATATATATCAGTTGTGCCGCTGGAGAAGACCTGCTTTCCCAATTCTTTAATTTTCTCCTCATCCAATTGCGGATACTTTTGCCTCTCCATTCCTCCCACCACAATATATTTAACATCATATTTCGTTAACACCGACCTGGACGCTTCTAAATCTGGCGATTCGTAAACCGTTTTTACCTCCTCTGCCCGTTTGGCAATCGGATCATAACTTCCCCTCCACAACCACTCGTGCACCGTCCACCCGGCAACGGTCGGATATCCTGAAAACGCCGAAATCCGGTCATAATCGGTGTAACTGTCCCCGTTGGCCTCCAGCACCACCGGCTGTTGCCCTTCCGGCACGTTTTTATCCAGCCATCTTATAGCTTCCCAATCATCCGGGTACCTTTCTTCCAGCCATTTCAACCCATAAATCCCATGATATGTTTTTAAATCCCCAAAGTATGATTTCACCGCAAAATACGGATAAATGCTCACCAAAATCAAAAGTGGTACCAACCCCGCCAAAAATAACTTATTTCTGATTTTTACAATCGCATATCCGCTGACTATCGCCATCATCATAAACGCTTGATACCCCAGCTTAAACATCGTATTGCTTCTGAAATGCAGCGGGTAGATGTCTTTAAAGTAGAAAAATTCCGGAAATATAATAAGCATCAGGCAGAACAGCGAAATCACATGGAAAAGTTTGTTTTTGGGTTCTTTTACCATCAACCAAATCGCGCAGTACGCGAAAAGCCCCCACAGCACGGCCATCATCCACAGCGGTGATTTTTGGCATTTATCCACCGTCTCAAATATAAACGGCCCGATTTTGTTCATCTGGTCAGCCGCATTTGCGGCTAGTTTTGCAGACGGGCAGTTCACCGCGATCCCCGATACGAACGGCTTAAAATTCACCATAAACGGCACCACTGTTATCACAAACGCCGCAACGGCAATTCCCACATCCTTGGCAATTTCTTTGAATCGTTTAAACTTTTTTACAACCGTCACTAGTCCAAACAACCCCAGATAAATCGGCCCGTCTAACGCATTTGTCATAAACATGAGTCCTGTCAGCGCCCCGAACGCTCCGATTTCCCATCCTTCCAGGCCCTTAATGATGAGTGCTATTGCCAAAAGCGCCAGCGGAATATCCAAAACATGACCATGCAAATCGGATACCACGAACGAATAGCCGGGAAACTCATGGATTGTGTACGGGATAAACCGCGTGGCATTCGGATACCAGTATGTTTTCCATCCGTCAAATGTCCATTTCATCTTCCAAAAGGGCGGGGGAGTGTCCTCGCCGTTATATCCTTCGGTAAAAGCGTATATTGTCTGTAGGTTTCCGGCGGACGTCACCAAAAACGCTATCAACAAACCCCCGATCACCCCGAATTTCCCAGAGATCCCAGACAATACCTGTCTCCCGATGCTGTAACTCATCGTCAGGCATATCGCGAACAACGTCGCCAGCATTAAATTAAAAGTGTATCCCAAAGGCAAGCCGGACAACTTGGTCAACACTGCCAGCATCAGGTGCCCGAAGTAATAGTAATTGATGCTTTCTCCGGAAAACCACATATCTGCCGGCGGGAAGTATTTGGACTTCAGAATCGACTGCGTGAACCCGTAATCCATAAATTTTTCCAGGCCGTTAATAGTCGGTTCGTGCGCTTTGATCCACGACCAGAATATCAAAGCCACCCCGAAAAACGCCTCCTCCAGTAATACCGTTTTCCAATTTATCTTTTCTTTGTTTCTTAACTTCCAGCCCGCCAACGCCACTATCCCCAAAACAACCCAAATTTCCGTCTGACTAAAGCTCACGACCTTAAAAATTCCCAGCATATATACCACAAACGTCACCAATCCCATTCCTACCGCCTTGGACATCAAGTACCCCTGGTCATGCCAGCTTTTAAACCACCGCCGGGTCAGCGGCCACGCCGCCATTCCCACTATAAACACCGTCATCCACCACCACAATATTGTCGCCAGATCTTGTCCCATAAGCGAATTATAACCGTCGCACCCTAGAACACAAAAGGTACGACGGGTATATGCCCATCGAAATGCGTTATACGCATATTAAACTACCAAATGATGGGCATATAATAGTTAATTGTGAAAAAACTTTACCTCTTAGTCCTTAGTACTTTGGCCTTAGTACTATCCGTATGGCTCATGCACCACACACTCAGCTATGACTCTTCTGCCAACTCAATTTTGGTCGGCAGTAAATACTGGAGTGATTTTGGCAATGCCTTGCCCCTCGTCCGCTCTTTCTCTTACGGATCAAATTGGACTTGGGAACACCCGCTTTTCCCGGGCGAACCGACCCGCTACCATCTCCTTTTCTATTACCTTACCGGAATGCTTGAAAAAGTCGGCCTCCGGTTTGATCTTGCCCTGAATATTCCTAGTATATTAGGTTTTTTCTTTCTCTGCCTCATGATTTGGTCCATGTCTCTTCGTCTATTTAAACGTCATTCCGTAGCTCTGTTATCCGTTCTCTTTTTTCTCTTCAACGGCTCATTTTCCTGGCTGGATTTTCTTGATAAATATGGTTTCTCTCTCTCTAGTCTCAAATCCCTCGTCCACTTTCCCTCTTTCGGTCCCTGGAACGGCAGTCAAATATCCGCTTTCTGGAACCTGAATATTTATACCAACCAACGCCATTTACCTCTTTCTTTCGTCGTCGCTCTCGTCATCATTTATATCCTGTATTCTTCCAAACCCAAACTAATTTATTTCGTCGGTATTTTGTTAGGCTTTCTCCTCCTTTCAAACCAGGCAGCCTTCGGTATAGCTGCCCTGTTTACTGCCTGGCTGTTTATTTTCAGTTCCCACAAGTTCAAAATAATTGTGTCTCTCTTGGGTTTTCTCCCCTTTTTGACATTTTCTCTCCGATTTACCCAACTTCCCAATCCTCCCTTTTACCATCCGGCTTTTCTTTACAACGGTCCTCTTGAGTTTTGGCCCATCGCCAAATACTGGTTCCTCAACTTCGGTCCCCATCTTATCCTCATTCCCGTTGGCATCTTGTTTTCCCTTCGTCGCACCTGGAAACTAGCCCTCCCCCTTATCCTCCTTTTTATTCTCCCCAACCTCTTCCAATTTTCTCCGGACATGATCAACAATCACAAATTTTTTAATTTCTTCCTCATCATCGGCTCCATGTTTTCCGCCTATCTGATTGTTCGATTCAAACCCCTGCTCATATTATTACCCCTATTAATTTTAGGCGGAATTGTGGATTTTTTCCCGGTCAAAAACGACAACTATGGGGGTCTTTCAGATTATCCGGCCAACCCCGACGCCAAGTTCTTCGTGGAAAATACTGCCCCCGACTCTGTCGTCCTCAATAGTTGGTGGTTAGACCACCCCGCTTCAGTAGCGGGGCGCAAAATATTTATGGGTTATTCTTATTTCACCTGGTCTTACGGCTACGATCAGGTTACTCGGGAAAAAAACGCTCTCCAAATCTATCGGGCGACTACCAAATCTTCGGCTTGTGAATTATTAAATAAATTTAATATCTCATTTGTCGAACTCAACGACCGCCCCGAATCCTTTATTAACCCCAATCGAGACTTATGGGGTAAAGTATTTACCCCTCAGTACTCTAATCCATCCTCGGGTGTAAATATATATAATATTAAAGCGTCATGTCCAAACTCTTCTTCGTAATAATTCTATTAATAGCAGCTTTTTTTAGATTTTACGGTCTGAATTGGGATCAAAACCAACATCTTCACCCCGACGAACGTTTCTTAACTATGGTCGCTGGTGCTATGAAATGGCCGACTGATTATCTAAATACTCAAACATCAACTTTAAATCCTCACAACATAGGCTACGGCTTCTACGTCTACGGGACTTTTCCGGTAATTTTAGTCAAATTCATTGCCGAAGCATTAAAACTGGGGGATTACAACAGCCTTACTCTGGTCGGCCGGGCCATTTCTGGCATCCTAGATATGGGAACGGTCATATTGATCTTCCTTATCTCCCGCCGCCTCTTCAAATCAACTTCCGCAGCCTTGCTGGCTATGTTTGTCTACGCAATAAGCGTCCTCCCCATCCAACTCTCCCACTTCTTCGCCGTTGATTCCTTTTTAGTTTTCTTTTTAGTCTTATCTTTCTACTCATTACTCACTACTCACTACTCACTCACCGGTATCGCTTTCGGTCTGGCAGTCGCTTCCAAAATCACCGCCGTCCTCTTTGCGCCGGTAATTTTTCTTGGTTTTGTCGTCCATCTCTTTTCTCACTCCCGCCCAAAAGTGTTCTTTTACATTATTCTTAATTCCTTATTCATTATTCTTACGGTACGTCTCACCCTGCCATATTTGTTCAATGGCCTTACCCTCAACCCCAAGGTCCTGGCTAACTGGCAGGAACTCTCCCGTCTCAATCAACCAAATCCCGGGTTTCCCCCCGCAACCATGTGGACCCACATCACCCCGGGCTTATTCCCGCTCGAAAATCTTCTCTTTTGGGGCCTAGGTCTGCCTTTGGGAATTATTGCCATCGCATCACTCGTCTTTGCCCTCATCCGCTTCCGCCGCCATCCATTTGTTCTCCTTGTATTGGGTTGGGCAATATTTTTATTTGTCTACCAAAGCACCCAATATAGCCAGCCCATGCGTTATTTCTATCCCATCTACCCCTTCCTCGCAATCACGTCCGGAACATTCCTATATCAGATATTAAAACTTAACAAAATCCTGTTTACAGTTACAGTTACACTTACTCTTGTTTGGTCTCTCGCTTTTATTTCTATCTATTCCCGGCCCCATTCACGGGTTACCGCCACCAAATGGATCCTGGAAAATATTCCTCCGGGCAGTTCTCTTGCCTGTGAGCATTGGGATGATTGTTTGCCTCTCGGGTATCATTTCCCGCCATACCGTGGCGTCGAGTTTCCCCTGTACGGCCCGGACACTCCGCAAAAATGGCAGGACATGGCTCAAAAATTGGCCCAAGTCGACTATATCATCCTCTCCAGTAATCGTCTTTATGGCTCAATAACGACCGTCCCCGAGCGCTATCCTCAAACAATCAAATACTATCAGTCATTATTTGACGGCTCTTTGGGTTTCGTCCCGGTAGCCCAATTTACTTCCCGTCCCAATTTACCCATTCCGGGGATCAATCTCTGCGTTACTCCGTCAAATATCGTTTACGGCAAAACAGCCAAGACAATACAGGACTGCCCTTTGCCGGGTATTAGCTTCGTTGATGACTACGCTGATGAGACCTACACCGTCTACGATCACCCCAAAGTCATTATTTTCAAAAGATCACTGCCACTCAATTGATTTAAAAACACCTTGGTTACGGACAATCCCTCCAGGTCGGCATTTTAACAACTCGTCAATTTTCTCAACATTGCCTGGATTTGCAATTATTGCCAGCTTGCCCTCGGGCACCTGTTCGCATGACAATACATAATCTTCTCGGTCAATACTTTCTCGAAATCTTTTCTCGGTCAACTGATGATAAATAGCTTTTGGCTCCGGCTGCCCCCATTCTCCCCAGCAACAATTTGCAACTTTCACCGTCGTGTCGATTGGTAAACCGTCAATATACTTAGCTATAATTTTTCCGTAAGGAGTATTCCCATTAGGTAAAGTTCTCGGGTATATTACAAAATATTTATATCCGTTTAAATATCCGATCAAAATCAAAACAATTGTCAGCGCAAGTTTTGAGCGGATTCTAGTTAGTCCAACAGCGACCAGAAAAAAAATAAAAGGCACCGCTCCGAAAGTCCTGCTCGAGCTAGGGATTTCACTCGGAGATAAAGCCGGCGAAGTCGAGGGCAAAATTAACAAAACAATCGGGATCAATACCAGCCACACCGCAATTTTTCTCTCCGTTTTCAATAAATAAACTAGCCCAATTATGAACAATAAGCCACTAATTGGATCCAAGTGCGGACTTAACGGCACATTCGCTCTAAATATCACATCTCCTCGCCAATGAAGCATCAAAGCAGTTTTCTCAAGATTTGTAATCCACATCTTAAATAATTGGTTAGTCGATGATTGTTTTGAGAATATTTTTGATCCCACATATCCATTAGTAAAATTATCCTTTTGCTTGTTCACCACAAAGAGAAACATGATTAATGCTGGCAGAAAAAGAACAACCGCTTTTATAGCCAAAGATCTGCTTTTCCAAAGCAGAATTGACAGAAACACCACTGGCAAGAGCCAGGATTGGGGAAATACGAATAATCCTAATGAGGCTACAAAAATGCCGGGGGTTAAAAACCATTCAAACTCTAAAGTCTTAATCGCCAAATAAACCGTCAAAGATGATAAAGCTGGGAGAAGCACCTGGGAGTCGGCTACTCTGACTCTCGCCATATTCCAGAAAGAACAACCTGCCACAAAAACAGTTAGCAGGCCAACATGGCGCCCCGCAATCTTATTAGCTAGTAAATAAGTTCCGATCAGTCCCAATATCCCCACCGCGATCGAAGCTAACTTATATCCGATGTAGTTATTCCCCCAAACTAATATTAAAGGAGCAATGACGTAGTAATAAATTGGGCCGGTACTTCCCCAGTAATAAAATGGCCACTTTCCAGTAAGCACTTCTTGGGTATGGTCATCCACTGATGATATATCCCCAAACCACTCACCGGGTATCTTGTCCAATTTCCACAATAAAAACGCTAAACAAACAACCAGGACAACCCCCAACCTAACCCACTCATTTTTTCCTAAGTTCAAAAAAAATTGCCCCTGATTTTTCGATCTTCCCATTTTCACTCATTATTTTAACTAACCAACGGGTCGGATACCACTTCCATCCCCAATCCCACACCCCGGTCAACTTATAACTAATCAAACTCGGTAATGACACATAATGACAAAAATCGATCAGCTTACAGGCAGTTGAGGATAGATACCCGATTTTTTCTCTGACCTCAAACCCGCAATTCTTCCACAACTTCATCCATTCCCAGTAATTTAATAAATTAAAGTGCACTTGCTTTCTTCTCATCCACCCCTTATACCAGCCTCCAAACATCAAATTTTCCTCCCACGGCTTTGCCATTACCGTGGTCAAAAATACTCCCCCGGGTTTCAGCACTCGATGGACTTCCTGTACCACCTCCTCCAAATTCGGCACATGCTCCAACACGCAGTTGGAAACCACGGTTGCGACAGACTCTGATTTCAACGGAATTTCGTGCCCGCTATAAGTTACCAATTTTTCATAAACGTTCTCTCTTTTTGCTTCGTTTATCCTGCTGTCTGCCAGATCCAACCCAATCTCAATTTTTTTAAAAGTTATTTTGGCAAAAAATCCGTCCCCGCATCCCACATCCAAAACAGGTGTTTTCAAAGGTAATTGTCTTTGGAACAACCAAGCTTCTTTTGCCCTGATTAGAGACAAAAATAACGGCCGGGATTTTAAATATTCTTTTAGTATCTCCTTCATCTTTTTCTAGCATAAACATGCATTAACTCCGGAACTTCCTTTATTGTGGTCGTCTCAACTTCAAAACCTGACTTGAATAGGGTATTTATTAATTTTTGACCGTCACCGCAACTTAAGTGCAATTCCATAGCAATTTTTTTTACATTTTTAACATTATTTAATATTTCATATTCACAACCCTCGCAGTCGATTTTTAAAAAATCAATGTTGCCAGGAAGCGACGTAACCGCCACTTTTTTAGCCCTGACGTTTTTCACCCCGTTCAATTCCAGGTTTTTAACCAGTAAATTAAACCTGTTTTCATCAGGTTCATATGCTCGTATCTCCGATCTGGGCAATCTTCTAGCGGCCAAAATGGAAAAATCTCCCACCCCGGCTCCCACATCCACAACTACTTTATCCCTCTTTTCCAATTTCACAATTCGACTTTCGTATTCCCGGTCCAGAACCACCTCTTTTATCTCCAGCAAGTCTCCAATCCTCGAAAATTTTAGCTTGATACCATTTAGCGTAATCTCTCTTTTTAACCAGTCCACATTCCTCCAGATCTTAGATATTACTGACAGGTAATAGGGGATTCGGCGCCACCTGAATTTCATGCTATTAATTTTTGCCATTTTTGCACTACCCCATCCATATTAAACTCCTTAATTGCAGATTTTTTCTTCAATTTATTCTTGTTATTTAACACCCACAAGATTGCCCCGGCCAGAGACTTACTGTCCCGCGGTTTTACAATTTTTCCCATTCCTGTTTTCATTATCGGTACTCTTACGCCCGGCAAATCAGAGGCCACTACCAGCACACCCATCATCATCGCCTCCACCTGCACCATTCCAAACGCCTCCGTAGAGTTTACAGACGGCAAAACCAGCACGTCAATTGCCTTATAAAATCCGCCCATCTCCTCCGGCTCAATCGTCCCCAAAAACTTTACCCTATCTTTATACCTGTCTACGAGCTTTATAATCTTATTTTTATATTCTTCTTCTCCCACCGGTTCCATTGGTCCGGCAATAACCACTTTTCCCGGAATCTCCGGCAGTGCTTCCAGCAAATATTCAATGCCTTTTTCAGCGGCAAATCTCGCCGCCACCCCGATCCAGATTTCCCCTTTTGGCTTTTTCAACTTCAATTTTCCGGCCGTAGGATAGGGGATCGGCGGATAAATATATTTCGTTTTGTGTTCAAATCCCTTCAGTAAACGTGAACTTTTCCCGTAATCCTCGGTATACGTCACGATAGTGTTAGCTCTGGCGAGGGTCAACCAATTCGCTGCCTCCAATATTCTTTGCACTATTTTGTTTTTTACAACTATTTCACAGTGGTAAATGGCGATTACTTTTTTTGCCACCAAAGCGGGAATCCACCCTTCTGCCTGCGGCAAGTTCACTATCACTACATCCGCGTCCCGCCGTGATTTGGTTATCCAGTCGATTGACACAAACCCCTTGCTGATTTGAAACAGGGGATTGGCCCTAATTACTTCCACTCCATTGATATTTTCTCTCTCCAACAGTTTCTTATCATGTCTCATGCATAAAACTGTAACTTTGTGTCCTCTATTAACCAATTCCTCCGCCAATCTCTTCACATAAATCGTCAGGCCGGAAACGTAAGGAGTGTAATACGTGACTGAAAATAGTATCTTCACTGCTTGTTAATCCATTCCAAAGCTTTCTCCAAATAAGGAAATCTTTCCGGATAGTTCTTGTGCGCGTCTAAAATATTATAAATCCACAAAACTTTCGCTTTGACCCTTGGAGACAGATACAACACTACGTCCAGATTATCCTCAATAAAATAGTCCAATTTTAACTTCTTTATTATTCCTTCCTTATATATGTGTGGCTGTTCCAGGCGATTTATATTCACGGACTTAAAAGCCCCGCTTATTCCGTATTTGGCCAACCAATTTTCCAAATGGGAGTTCATAAAATCAAATCTTCCGGTAACCAGGTGCAGTTCGAAATGTTTGTTCCGACCCATTTCCCGCAGTAGGTTAACTCCTTTTGCCGGCCATATACTGGAAGCGAAAACTATCCTCCATAACCACCTTTGCCATTCGTTTTTTGGCACGAAAAAACTCAACGTGTTGCTTTTCAACACATTTTTTTTAAACCACTTCACCGGCGCGCGGACAATTCTCACCGGGTCATAAACCACTACCCCGTCAAAATCCAACCCGATCCTGATCATCGGCTTATTTTACCAGCAACAACCCGCCCGAAGCCAGCAGCCCTAATCCGAATACCAATATCAATACTGTTGGCCAGATATCACCGGATTCTGGCAGTTCAGTCTGTGGTTCAGGCGTTGCCGTTGGTTGGATAGTTCCGGTCGGAGTTACTGTTGGCTGGATAGTCGCCGTCGGGAGTAGAGTAGGGGTAGCACTGGGCACAAGTGTCGGTATCAGTGTCGCCGACGGTGTGGCTTCAAACGCCGGCAGGCTGCTTTCTCCCTGGGCATACACGGTAAACGACTTGGTAATCTGTCGAAGCACTCCGTCTATCGTCGCGCTGACCGTAATAGTGTGTTCACCCGGAGTCAGCCCGGTAGGCACGCTATAACTAAATGTCCCATCCTCCCCTGCAGTTGTTCTCCCGGTGATCACCTGGCTGGAATGTATCTCTACCGAAACCTAGGTCCCCGCCGGTGCCCTGCCGATTATTTGCGGCCGCTGTGTATTGATTTTCTCGTCGCTTTTGGGAGTCAATATCTCCAACGTCTCTTCCGGATTTGTTCCGGGAGCCAGCGCCTCTCCTGTAAACTTAGAGGTCAAGTCACCAGACTCGGTGGATTGGTCCTGGTTGCCCACCGTTTCGTCAGCCGCGAAGTCATAACTTTTTCCCAGAGCAATCGTCGGCACCGGGCTGTCTTCCCCCGTCTTCACGGTGACCAGCGACGTCCCGAGGTTTCCCCCCTGCACCGAAATTTCTAATTCCGTCTGCTCTTTATCATATGTCACATAGCTTGCTAGACCCGCCGCCCTGATAGTGGCCAACGGAATTACCCACGCCCCGCTGGGCTTAGTCAGAGCCGAAGCCGGTTCTCCGCCCGGCACCCGCACATACACAATTGCCCCATCAGCGGGATTCCCTTCCTCACTTGTTACCAGACCGTAAGCCACATCTGCCGTCGGCGTGTTTTCCAGCGTCTGACCCGTAGTCGTCTCATACCGCTCCCCCTTATTACCTATTTTAAAACTGTATTTTGTCCCCGCCTTCAGTCCGCTCACTGTCACATAATGGGTGTAGTAGCTGCCCACGTCTCCTTTCTCCTGGTCCCGGTCGTCCGAAACAACCAAATCCGGCTCCTTGCCGGATTCACCGTATTGCACAAACCCTGTCACCGTCTTGCTGGTTACCCAGGAAACGGCAAATGCCGAATCCGATACATTTGAAATTGTTACCTCGGACGGCGTTTCTTCACCGCTGGCAGACAGGGACAAACGCAGGGGATTCCGCAACACAAACAACCCCGTCCCCAATCCGGCCAACACAACAACTAGCCCGATAATAGTTGGTAACCTCAACTCTCGCTTTTTCATCTCTCTCCTTCAAGTATATCTAAAAATTTCTCGTCTAGTACAGGGGAAAGTGGCGTCAGGTATTTTTCCACTCCCTCCGGAATTGTTGGCTTAAAGTATGCCCTGTATACCTCAAGCCCAATCCAGACCGAAATGGTCACACACGTGGAAGCCAAAATCCATATTACGTCCCGGCCCACCCTGTTGGATTTGTTCATATTTCTTCTGGCAAAAAGCCCAGGTCTCCGGCCATATTCACAGTAACTACGTTATCGGTGGCCCCGACTATGTCTATCGTTTTCACAACAACTATCCTTCTCATCCTCTCCAGTTGGCTGATAAAGTTTTTCGCATTGGCATAGCCGCCCTTGCCGGATATTGTAAAACCCCATCTTGCCAGCCCGCCCCCGCTTTCTCCGGCGACTGCCGGATTAATCGCCATTGACCCCAAAATTATCCCGCTGTCAGTTGCCATCTGATTTACCGCTCCCACGAATTTTCCCCACATCGCCTCCGAGGGGACAGCTTCGTCCAACACGCCTAATCGCGGCTCGACTCTCTGCAGTTCTTCTTCTGCCAATCTGACCACCGCGATTTTTTCATCCAGCGTTTTTTCGATTTTCCTATTTTGTTCGATCTGTCCCAGCAGACCGGCAATAGTAATTAGCGTCGGCCGCAGTGCCGTTACCAAAAGGACAATTACCAAAAGCAACGATAGCACCACATATAAACTGGCCCGCATCCACGGCTGCTGTCGGGACACCGCTAAATACCGCCTGTATCTGCTCAGGCTGTTTTTGTAATTTATAGCCATAATTTCATGCTGAAATTAACTCCCGCCTGCGTCCCCGCGGATACGCTGACTAGCTCCACCTCTCTCCACTTGTCGTTCCGGCTCCCCCTTTGCAAAAACTCAATTAACTCGTTCTCCGACGCCGCCACGGCAGAAAACATCACCAGGTTTTCTTCCATCTTCAAATTCATCAGCTTTACTCCCGCCGGCACGTCAGCCTCCAAGGCAGAAAAAACCTCGGAAATTTTAATTCCTTCACCCTTAGTTTCCTTGGCTAAATTTATCTTGTTCTGAACCGTGCGGAATTTTGCTTCAATCGGCGCCTGCACCTCCAGCACGTTCTTTTTTCCGTTAATCCGCTCTCCGAGGTCAGACATATCCTGGTCCAGTTTAAATCTGGACAAAAAGGCGAGGATCACCACCATCTCGGTCAAAATTACAATATATCTCCCTCCGGACAACGCCCACTTCAAAATTCGTCCCCACAACGTTTGCTCCAGTTCCGATTTGGGCAGAAGATTCAGAGGTTTTCCCCGGGCAGACATGGTTTTAGTATATCACTTCACCCGGCTCGCCAGTCTCGACTTCAGTCTCGCCGCTTTGTTCTTGGTTATCACCTTCGCGCCCACCGCCCGGTCCAGTTTGGAAAAAGCGGCTTTCAGGTTCTTCTCCGTCGCTTTTCGCCTCGCAGCGGCTACGGCTGTCTTGTAAGCCGTCTTGACCTTGAGATTCACCGCGGCCTTCCGCCTGTCCGCCCGTAATTTTCTAATTGCTCCTGCTGTTGCCGGCATATGACGGCTATAATATCACAAATGCGTCAGTTCTTCTCCCTCTTCTTGCGTCGTCAAAATAATATTCTGTCTGCGGCTGCCGTTCTCATTCTCACCTACGGCTTATCCCATATCATGGGTCTGTTAAAGACCCGCCTGCTCATTTCTTATTTTTTCGGCTCCGGCGCCGCGCTTTTGGACGTTTACTACGCCGCCTTCGTCATTCCGGATACGGTTTTCCAACTACTGATTATCAGTTCCCTTTCCGCCGCCTTCATCCCCGTCTTCACTAAGCTTTTGGCCAAAGATGAACAAGAAGCCTGGCGCACCGCCACTATTTCCTTAAACCTCATAACCCTTGCCTTTCTTGTCTTGTCCGTCGTCATTTTTATCTTTGCTGCCCCGCTCTCGCGCCTGATTGCTCCCGGCTTCAACCCCGCCCAAATTTCCATTATGACCTCTTTGCTGCGTGTCATGCTGGCAGCCCAGTTATTTTTCACTGTTTCCGGCTTCTTAACCGGCATGATCCAGTCCCACCAGCGCTTTTTGGCTCCCGCCCTGGCTCCGGTGGCTTACAACCTGGGCATAATTTTAGGCACCATTGTCCTGTCTCCCACTCTTGGCATTTTAGGCCCGGCCCTGGGCGTCGTCTTTGGCGCTTTTCTGCACATGGTCATTCAGCTCCCCATTGCCTGGAAATTGGGTTTCCGTTTTAGTTTCAATCTGGATGTGCGGCATCCCTCTGTCCGGGAAATCATTCGCCTCCTGCCTCCCCGCGCCCTCGCCCTGGGCATTGACCAGATCGAGCAGTTTGTCGCCGTCTTTCTGACCTCTCTTCTTACCTCCGGCTCGCTTTCCCTTCTCAATGTCTCCCGGCTGCTTTACGCCATTCCTTCTTCTCTTTTCGGGGTAACCATCGGCCAAGCCGCCCTTCCCACCCTGTCCCGGCAATCATCTGAAAAAGACTTGCAGCACTTCCGCGCTACCTTGGCCGGATCGTTTTTGCAGGTGTCTTTTCTCGCCCTCCCCCTGTCTGTCCTTTTTATCGTCCTGCGTATCCCCATTGTCCGTCTGGTTTTCGGCTCCCAATCCTTTCCTTGGGCAGCAACACTTCTTACGGCCAAAACTTTGGCGGTTCTGGCCGCTTCCGCTGCCTTCGCTGCCATCATCCAGTTGGTCATCCGCGGCTTTTACGCCCTGCACGACACTCGTACCCCGCTCATCGTCGGCTTTTTCGCCGCTGTTTTTGATACGGTTCTGGCCATCATCCTTGTCCGCAATTTTCAAATGGGGGTTTTGGGTATTGCCGCCGCCATTTCAGCGACAGCCATTATCGAAGCCCTTGTCCTGTCGTTTTTTCTCGAACACCGCCTCGGTGCCCCCCGCCCGCTGGAAAGCGCCCTCTTCCGCTCCCTGGCCAAAATGATTTTTATCAGTTTGGTTACCGGCGTCTCTCTCTGGCTGCCCATGCGTTTGCTGGACCAGTTTGTGTTTGACACCACCCGCACTCTGCCTCTGCTTTTACTCACGGCAACTACCAGCGGCATCGGTCTTTCCGTCTACTTGCTCTTGTCATATCTATTCAAGGTCGAGGAGTTATCTTCCTTCGCGACCCTCGTCGTGCGCATCTGGGCCTGGCGTAAATTATTAACCTCTCCTCCGGAAGCTCCCCCCGAGCCCGTCATCCTCCCCGCCCCGGACCAGAACTGACACGTCCCCGGATGGTATAATCTGGTCATGATCACAAAGCGCATTGTTGTCGACCCCAGGATCCTAGCCGGAAAGCCAGTTGTCAAAGGCACCAGAGTTCCTGTGGAACTTGTTCTTAAAAAACTCGCCGTCAACCCCGACCTCAAAGATTTTTTTGCAGCCTATCCCCGGCTTACTGTTGACGATGTCAAAGCCTGTCTCGATTACGCCCAACCCGTAGTTTTTAATTAATTACAATACTACCTAGTATTGTAAATAGGAAAGATTATTTTTTAATCAAATAAGTTAGCCAGGGAGATGTTTCCCTATCGATTTTTCTCCGGTGAATAGCCTCAAATCCCGCTTTTTTCAATTCTTCCGCAAATTCATTTTGCGTCCATCATAAAGAATAATGCCGTCCCGGTCTACTTTCTTCCATATCCGCATTTCCCTCCATAACAGACACAAATCCTATCCCACCGGGTTTAACCACCCTTCTCACATTTTTAAGTGCGTTCTGTAATTTATTCTTGTGAACATGAATCAACATGGCACTTATCCAAAACACATCAAAAATCTCGTCTGGAAAGCTCATTTCGTAAATGTTCTGCTGTCGCAAATCGGCCCCAGGGTTTCTTGACCTGGCAATTTTCAGCAGTCCCGTTGAAGCATCAATACCAACGTAATTCTCCACTCCATACTGTGCAATTAACTCAATAGCGTCTCCTCCGTGACCAGTTCCAATCTCCAGTACTTTTCCGGTTGGCCTAAGCTTAAAAAGCAACTTCATCTCCGGATCAAACAATTTGTAGTTGCTGGGATCTGCCATCCCATGTTTCTGCGCCCACTCTCCAGCGTGTTCGTCATAATATTGAATAGTCTTTTGTTCCTCCGAAGTTAAAGCCATAATCAAATTATACCAATTTTGTTGGTAAAATAGGCCCATGCTTAACATCCGCAATTTTGCGATTATTGCCCACGTGGACCACGGCAAATCGACCTTGGCCGACCGCATGCTGGAAATCACCGGCACCGTCTCCAAACGCGAAATGCAAAATCAGATTTTGGACAGCAATCCCATTGAGCGGGAGCGGGGGATAACCATCAAGCTCGCCCCCGTCAGAATGATATACAAAATTCTAAATACTAAATCCGAAATCCTAAACAAATCCCAAATTCCAAATCCAAAAACCCAAAATAATTTAGGATTTAGAAATTCGCTCGTAAACGAAAATCATTTAGAGTTTGCAAATTCAGAATATATTCTGAATTTGATTGATACTCCCGGCCACGTGGATTTCAGCTATGAAGTAAACAGGTCTTTAGCCGCATGCGAAGGCGCTATTTTGTTAGTTGATGCCACCCAGGGCATCCAGGCCCAAACCCTGGCCCATTATCATCATGCCCAAAAACTCGGGTTAACCGTCATCCCCGTCATCAATAAAATTGATATCGCCACTGCCGACGTTGCCGGCACCAAAAAACAAATGGCCGAAATTCTGGGTTTTGACTCTCCGCTCCTTATTTCCGCCAAGACGGGAATGGGTGTACAGGATCTGCTTGAAAATATCATTAAGCGCATTCCCGCTCCTAACGAAGCCGAAGGCGAAGTGGGGCCGGTCAGGGCCCTAATTTTCAACTCAAAC
>Ga0209542_10009357_pt1 | contig 18000 bp, 19 predicted proteins | sample RifCSPhighO2_01_FD_184028 | JGI IMG/M metagenome (GOLD analysis project Ga0209542, IMG submission 184028) | Soil microbial communities from Rifle, Colorado - Rifle CSP2_plank highO2_0.1 (SPAdes) (version 2) | ecosystem: Environmental > Terrestrial > Deep subsurface > Rock core/Sediment ...
TTATTTTCACCTTTAGTTTTTGTCATTTGTTTTAACAGGGCCTCCCCCAGTTGTTGCGAAAATTATTATTCCAATTGTAAAAATTATCAAAATCACAGACGCAATAGTTGATGATGACGAGAACTGCCCAAGCCATTGTTCAACCTGCTGCAGCCATGTCGTATTTTCATCGACCTTTAGCGCATCAAGGAAAATGACCACCAGTCCTATGCCAACCAAAGCCATGAAGGCTGTCTTGTAGCCTCCTTCGAGAAAGAATCCCTTCGGGTCTTCTCTGTGAAATGAGCCTGCGAGCATCAAAAATAAGACTGTTGCCATGAGAATTATTACCATGTTTGCTGAAATTTTTGTTATAGCTTCCACAAGCTGCGATGATGCAATTACAAAAAAGGCGATGCAAAAGGCAACCATTGAATCAAGATTCTTTTTTGGGTATTCCTTGCCATCAGGGTAGGTATAGACGCCAAAAACCCTTGTCTTCTCAAGGATTGCAAATACAATCACAAAAACCAGAATGAAAGGCAGGACTACGTCATAAACTCCTATATTGTCTAGGAAGCCAAGAGCTTCACGGAACGAGGAAGCCATTCGTTTAAATACAGCCTAATAACCTTATAAATGTTTCGAAGGCTAGCCGAATAGCCTTTTGTAGTTGATGAACAGGATTTTCTGCATTTCCTCTAGCTCAAGCCCCTTTATTTCAGCCATTTTTTTCACAATTAGAGGTATATTTGAAGGCTCATTTCTTTTTCCCCTTTCAATGCCGAGATAAGGGGAGTCTGTCTCTGTCAAAAGCTGAGTTGTCGGTATTATTTTCGCCATTTCCTGGAAATGAGAGCTTTTGAGAATAGTTAACGGTATTGAAAAGCTATATCCTAGCTTTACTGCCTGTTTTACCAAAGCCATGCTTCCTATAAAGCAGTGCAGATGAACCTTGTGCGCATCCTGCTTTTCAAGCTCATATAATGTTTCCTGCTCTGCCTTCCGGCTATGAACTGAAATTGGCTTGTCCAGCTCTTTTGCAATTGCAATCATGGCTGAAAATACTTTCTTTTGCCCATCCATATCCGGGTAAGTGCCATCCAATCCAACTTCCCCAATTGATGCAACCTCTTTTTTATGCTGTCTTATGAACTCGCACACTTTTTCAACATCCTCATTTATTTCAGAAGGATATATCCCAAATGCTGGCCGAATGATCTTGTATTTTTTTGAAAGCGAAAGACTTACCTCGTTTGTTTTATGGTTGAGGCTGTTTTGGATGATTGCTATTATTCCAGCCTTCTCCGCCCTTTCAATTACTTCATCAAGGTCTTCCGAGAACCATTTGTCATCCAAATGCGCATGCACATCGACTAGCATTTTACACCGAAACAAGTACTATTCCGATTAATACTGATGCAATTCCAAGATATTGATGCAGCTGTAGTTTTTCTTTAAGGAAAAAATAGCCAAGAACAATTGCAACAAGCGGAAACATTGCCGATATTGGGGTAACAATAGATGTCCTTTCAATTGAGATTCCAAATGCATAAAGCAATGTTCCTCCAACTGCAAGGAAAATTGAAAATACTATCGGAGCAAGTAAATTATTTTTTATTGCGGCATGGCCATCTCCTTTAATATATGCAAAAGGAACCATTACGGCTGCTAACGCTACGGTATTTATCAGGGTTGCTGCATACCATCCAAGCCCCGGAAGAGACAGTTTATAGAAAAAAAAGCCGAATCCCCAGAACAATTCTGAAAACAATAATATCGTCATGCTCGAGGTCAGCTGGAATTTTTTTCCTGTGTGTACAAACCCGGCTGCAATAACCCCTATCATTACTATAGCAATTCCTATTCCTTCAATTGAGCTTAAATTTTCCCTTAGAATGATTATGCCAAGAATAATTGTAATGACTGGATATGCCGAACCAATTGAAGTGACAAGGGAAAGTTTATCTTTTGAAAGTGCAGTAAGGAAAAATATCAATCCAAGCCCATTGAGAATTCCAGTTACAATAGCAAATATTATGCTGCTCAAAGGAAATGATGTCGGCTCCCAGAAAAATGGGAAAAAGGCGGCAGTTATGATTATATTTAGCGGCGCGCTCCAGAAAAGAAGCTGCTTTACGTTTATTTTTCCAAAAATTAGTTTTTGGACATAATCTGCAGTGCCCCAGCAAATTAATGATCCGATTGCAAAAATAATCCCAAGGCTAATCATTTCATCCTGTCCATCACTGCCGCCCTAATCAAGGGAAGCGCAATTGTCGTATCGCAGATTAAATTTACAAAATGCGCATCCTCTTTTAGTTTTCCCCAGCTTATCCCCTCTTGCAACTCTGCGCCTGAGCTTCCGCCGGGTTCCGGCCTGTCCATCGTAATCTGAATTGCATATGTTGCTCCCTTTGAAAGCTGTAATGCTTGCTGTATGTAATTTTTGGGAACTCCCCCGCCGACATAAAAAATGCCTGCTTTCTTTGCAGTCCATGCAATATCAAGCATTTCTTTCAAATCCTCAAAAGCTAAAACATCGAGATTATGCCTTTGGATATAATTCCATATCTGGAGTCCGATTCCAGAATCTGCAAGTGCCGGGCAATAGATTGGAATATTTTTCTCATAGCACGCTCTTAAAATCGATGGATGTTTTGTTGGAATTTGAGGTGCAATTTCTCTCAGAAATCTGCTTATTCCCATTCTTTCTTTTGGAAGCTTTGGCAAAATTTTTGTGAAAAAATCTTCAAGTCCTTCATAAATTTCATCAGGCATGTATGAATCAAACATCCTATCGAGTCTTTGCTTGTGCAATTCTGCATCTGAAATCTTTTCTTGGCTATGATAATGCCTGTAGCCCAATGCCTCTCCAAGGTCATGAGTAAGGTTCGCCCCTGTTGTAACAAGAACATCAATCCAGCCATCATTAATCATGTCTATTATTATCTGCTTCATTCCGCCTGGAACCATTGCTCCGGCAAGCCCGAAGAATTTTGTGCACTCCTTGTCTTTTAGCATCATTTCATAAATATCGGCTGCCCTTCCAAGCCTGCCTGCACCCATGACGCCTGTCTTTGTCATTTGGGAAAGCAGCTGGTTCACAGTCATTTCTTTAGTGGCCAAAATATGATGTACTGGTTGCAGACTTATTCTTTTCATTGTAATTCCTGTTCAATAGAGCGTATAAATTGTTTTCCAATCAAACTGCGTTCTGCAGTATCCACAGAACGGGTCTCGCAAGCAAGTTAAAAGTTGCAATATTAAATATTATGTTGCTTCCTGAATAAATTACGCCATACCCAATATTTCCTCCAAGCGAAAGCACAATTGGGAAAATAATCAGATGATAAACTACAACAAGAATTATTCCCAATAATACAATATCTACTCCCTTAAATGCGCTTGCAAGGATCGAAATTGCTACAAGTGCAATAATTGAGGCAATAAAATCAGCTTCCAGTTTTCCGGTCATCATTTTTCCAATAAAGTTTGAGATTATCCCAACTATAATTGCAGGCACCGGGCCAAAAACAACCGAGCAAAGTATAGTTACGAATTTTATGAGTTCAAAATTTATCGGGGACCTGAAAAAAATCTGGTAAAAGGTCGAACCTGCTCCAATTACAATCATCGCTAATATTACTACTATTACCCTGACTCCAGTAAACAAAAGATATATCGCTAGTACTGCCGCAAGGGCAACTATGAGTTTCTTGTAGTTGTTTCGCGCATTTTTGAGAAACTCAGCCATATGAAGGAAAAACTGTGCCGTGTTTTAAATTTTCCGAGCAAAGTTTTATAAACAAACCGGCGTTTTTTCTGGCAATGGGAATACTAGGCTTTAACTTCCTTAAGATGAACGCAGAGCGTCTAAGCGCCCCTGTTGGAAAAATCCAGATTAGCAATAACGCTTCAATAAAGGACATCACAGAGGCCGAATTTAATTTTGGGCCAAAATCAAAGCAAAGCGGCATTCGCTTTACCTTCCAATTCACATCCCAATATTCTCCAAATATCGCAACAATTGAGCTTGCTGGGGAGCTGCTTTACTCAGCCGATGCAAAAAAATGCAAGGATATCCTTTCAGCCTGGAAGAAAAAAGAAAAGCTGTCTCAAGATGTACTCACTGAAGTGCTAAACCTCATAATGATGAGGTGCAATGTTGAGGCCCTTTTGCTTTCAAAAGAGCTGAATTTGCCTCCGCCTATCCAGCTCCCGCGAATTACTGAGTCACAGCACGAGACAAAGGATTACATAGGCTGATTTTGCCTAAATTCGTACCCAGCTAAGAGTTCGAAAGCTTTATTTAATACCAGGGGTACTTCCAAATCATGCCTGAAGAGAAAAAAGAGGTAAAACTTAAGATTGCAGAAGCAGTGCAAGATGATGTTAACAGAGGACTTGTAAGAATAGACTCCCAGTTCATGCATCTGCTCGGCGTCCGCCCGGGAGAAGTTGTGGAAATAGAGGGCGAAAGAAAGACAGTTTCTGTTGTAGACAGGGCGTATCCTGCAGATATTGGCCATAATATAATCAGAATGGACGGCCTAATCAGAAGAAATGCTCGTTCAGGACTTGGAGAAATTGTAAATGTAAGAAAAGCAGACGTCAAGCCGGCAAAGAAAGTTTCACTTGCGCCTGCAAGAAAAGGAATCATGATTCGTGCTTCCCCAGAGATTTTCAAGCAAGGTCTGCAGGGAAGGGCAGTAATCAAGGGAGATATTGTGTCGCTCGGCAGCCCAGCCAGAAGAAAAAGCTCGCTGCATACCCCTTTTGATGATTTTTTCAAGCTTTTAGATGATGAGGTTGTAGGCTTCGGGCTTGGAGATTTGAAGTTTGTTGTAGTAGACTCGCTACCCAAGCAGGCAGTAATAATCATAGAAACTACTGAAGTGACATTTAATCCAGAAGCAACAGAGTTAGTCGAGGAAAAAGTCCCTGAGGTCACTTATGAGGATGTCGGCGGACTTCATGATGAATTAACGAAAATAAGGGAAATGGTCGAGCTTCCTCTAAAGCATCCTGAAATCTTTGAAAGGCTTGGAATCGAGCCGCCAAAAGGAGTCCTTTTCCACGGCCCGCCTGGAACAGGAAAGACCTTGCTTGCAAAGGCAGTCGCAAACGAAACCAATTCACATTTTGTTTTAATCAACGGGCCAGAAATAATGAGCAAATATTACGGTCAGTCGGAACAGAACTTACGCAAGAAATTCGAGGAAGCAGAGAAGGAAGCCCCTTCAATAGTTTTCATTGACGAAATTGATGCAATTGCTTCAAGAAGAGAAGAAAGCCACGGAGAAGTCGAAAGGCGAGTCGTTGCACAATTGCTCGCTTTGATGGATGGGCTAAAATCAAGAGGAAAGGTTGTTGTGCTTGCAGCAACAAATGTTCCAAATCTGCTTGACCCTGCACTACGAAGGCCAGGAAGATTTGACCGTGAAATAGAAATTGGCGTTCCATCAAAAGAAGGAAGGCTCGATATTCTAAAGATTCATACGAGAAACATGCCTCTTGCAAAAAATGTCAACCTAAAAGATATGGCAGCAGTAACCCACGGATTTGTTGGCGCTGATCTGTCTGCTCTTGCAAAAGAAGCAGCAATGATAGTTCTTAGACGTGTACTTCCTGATTTCAAGCTTAATGAGGAAGAGCCAATTCCAAAGGAAGTTCTGGAGCAGCTTTATCTTACCCAAAAGGATTTTCAGGAGGCTCTAAAAGTTGTAAGGCCATCAGCCATGAGAGAAGTTCTCGTCGAGATTCCGAGCGTACGATGGACTGATATTGGCGGATTGCATGAAGTCAAGCAGGAGCTGATAGAAGCAGTTGAGTGGCCGATAAAAAATCCTGATGCGTTCAAGCGGCTTGGAGTGAGGCCTCCAAAGGGAATCCTGCTTTATGGCGCTCCTGGAACAGGAAAGACAATGCTCGCAAAAGCTATTGCAACAGAATCTGAAGCTAATTTCATACTTGTAAAGGGGCCCGAAATGCTTTCAAAATGGGTCGGCGAGTCAGAAAAAGCTGTGAGGATGATTTTCAAGAAGGCTAGGCAGACATCTCCCACTGTCATTTTCTTCGACGAAGTTGATTCAATTGCCCCAAAGAGGGGAACATCGCAGGACAATCAGGTTACGGAAAGAGTTGTAAATCAATTGCTAACAGAAATGGACGGCCTTGAAGACTTGTTTAATGTGGTAATAATTGCAGCAACAAATCGGCCAGATATAATGGATTCTGCACTGCTGAGGCCCGGAAGATTTGACCGGCTAATCCTTACTTCGGCCCCAGACGAGAAGATGAGGCTTGAGATTTTCAAGGTGCACACAAAGAAGATGCCGCTCAAGGATGTCGATTTAGAAGAGCTTGCGATGCTTACCGAAGGCTACGTTGGCGCGGATATCGAAAGTGTCTGCAGGGAAGCGGCAATGATAGCATTGCGTGAAAACATAACTGCAAAAAAAGTTGAATCTCCACATTTCCAGAAAGCCCTGTCGCGAGTCGGCCCCTCAGTCACAAAGGATATCGAAAAGACTTATGAGGAAATCGGCGAGCGCTTCAGGCAGATGCGTGCAAAAGAGATAAAGGAAGAAAAGCCCGCATACATGGGTTAATTTCTAAATTTTCTTATCTGAAATAATTACTGCTCCAGGCCGCGGAGGCCATGCGTTGCCTTCCTTAAGCCCGCACGGTGCTTGAGTGCTAATTATTTATTACTATTTTTATCAATAAGTTTTTAAGGTGTTTTTTTATTTCCTATTCTCGGTGATATTTATGGCAATAGCGCAAAGACGCCCTGTTAGTCCGATGGTTCATCATGCGATTGAAGGAGTAAAAGGAATGCAAAGGCATCTGAGCAATGCAAGCAAACATGTCAGCACTGCTGTAGGTTACTTAAGACAAAGGCCATTTATTGGAATTCTTGCGCCTGCAAAAAGCGTTCCGGAACATCAAAAAAGAATCGGAAACGCAATGAGAGCATATATGCAGGCAGTTGGAAGAGGCAACCCTTCTGAAATTTCACGAAAAAAAGAAGAGCTTGCAAGGACATTGCATAGCCTTCAAACAGTTTATTTTCAAATAGAGGGATATTTCAGGCAGGCCTCGCACGAAGTTGCAAAGGCTCGCGAAGAGTTAAGGTAATATGGCTTACAAGCCTGGCGACAAGATAGAAGTAAAATTAGATGATGAGATTTTAAGCGGCACTTTTGTTCCTTCGCCAGAGAGCAGAGACGATATTTTAATTTTAAAACTTTCATCCGGATACAATCAGGTAATAATTAAAACAAAAATAAAATCCATCTCATTAATTGAAAAAGTAAAGCCTTCAAAGAAAAAAATCTCCACAATCCAGCAAAATTCTTCCCTTCCAAAAATAACGCTGTTGCATACTGGTGGAACAATTGCAGCAAGGATTGATTATAAGCTAGGAGCGGTGCTTTCAGGGTTCATAACTGCTGAAGAGCTCCTTTCATTGTATCCGGATTTGGGAAAGCTTGCAAATGTATCGTGCAGGATGGTTTCAAATATTGCTTCTGAGGACATGAGATTTGGCCATTACAATATGATTCTGGAGGCAATAAAAGAAGAGATTGCAAACGGCGCTGAAGCGATAATAATCCCTCATGGAACAGATATGATGCATTACACTGCAGCTGCGCTCGCTTTTGGATTGGATAACCTAACGACTCCGATTCTTTTGGTCGGCTCGCAAAGAAGTTCTGACAGGGGCTCAAGCGATGCTTATCCGAACCTTATGTCTGCAGTTTATTTTGCAACTGCATCAGATTTTGGCGGTGTTGGAATCTGCATGCATTATTCCCCAAGCGATGATATCTGCTCTGTAATTCCAGCATTCAATTCAAGAAAAATGCACACCTCAAGAAGGGATGCATTTAGACCAATTGGAAGAAAGCCTTATGCTCTTGTCAATTGGCTTGATAAAGAAATAAAAATTATTTCCCGAAGTTATCCAAAGAAAAACAGGCAGACCTCAGTTTTAATAAAAAAATTCGATGAAGGTCTGAAAATAGGATTTCTTAAGGCGCATCCGAACATGTATGCGGCCGAGGTTTCTGCTTACAAGAATTTTGACGGGCTAATTATCGAGGGAACAGGTCTTGGGCATTTTCCAAATGTAAAGGCGGACGGTTTAACTGCAGAAAATAACCGTATTTTTTTATCGGTTGAAAAATTAGTGAGTTCAGGAGCAATTGTTTTCATGTCTCCCCAGACGATTTATGGAAGAATCCAGATGAATGTTTATACGCCGCTTCGGCGTATCAGAGAAATTGGAGTTCTTGGTCACCTAAGCGACATGACATCTGAAACAGCATTCATAAAAATGGCTTATCTGCTTAGCAATTATACAAAGGACGAAGCAAGGCAGATGATGGAGCAAAACCTAAAGGGGGAAATCTCGTTCCGTCTTGAGCCGGAGGAATTTTTGAATTAAAATGGACTGGAAAGACCTTGGCCTTAAATGCGGGCTAGAAATACATCAGCAGCTTGATACAAAAAAGCTCTTTTGCAACTGCCTAAGCGAACTTCCGCAAGGGCATCCTAAAACTTACAAGCGCGTTTTGAGGACAAGCGCAGGCGAAAGCGGCGAAGTTGATGTTGCATCGCTTGCCGAAATTGAGAAAGGAAAATACTTCATCTACCAGATGTTTCCAAAAGTAACCTGCCTTGTTGAGCTAGACGAAGAGCCAATCCATGAAATAAACGAGGAAGCCCTTAAGATTACAGTTGAGACTGCAAAACTGCTCAATGCAAAGCTCGTCGACGAAATTCAGGTTATGCGAAAAACCGTTGTCGATGGCTCAAACACTTCAGGATTCCAAAGAACTGCCCTTGTTGCAACGGATGGAAATATTTCTCTCGTTGGAAAAAATATCAGCATACAATCTGTTTGCATAGAAGAAGAGGCAGCAAAGATTGTAGAAAGAACTACTGATTACGATGTTTATGACCTCTCAAGGTTAGGCATTCCGCTTGTTGAAATTGCAACAGGGCCTGATATCCGCTCGCCAGAAGAGGCAAGGCAGGTTGCCGAACATTTAGGGATGATTTTGCGAAGCACCGGCAAGGTAAAACGGGGGATTGGAACAATCAGGCAGGATCTGAATGTCTCAATTGAAGGCGGCACAAGAATAGAGATAAAAGGAGCGCAGGAATTAAGAATGTTATCTGAGCTTGTCGAAAAAGAAGCGCACAGGCAGTATCATTTGATTCAGCTTAAGCAGGATTTAGTTGCAAGAAATGTCAGAAAGCCCCAGCCCAACCCAATTGATGTTACGCAGGTAATGAAAAACTGCGAGTCAAAGACAGTGAAGAAAATAATCGAAGAAAACGGCGTTGTGCTTGGCATGCGCCTTCCGGCAATGGCAGGTCTTCTTGGAATCGAGCTTTATCCCAATTATCGTTTTGGAAGCGAATGCGCGGGATACGCAAAAATAGAGGCAGGCGTTGCAGGGATTTTCCATTCAGATGAGCTGCCTTCATCAGCGCAGGCGCAGCCAAAATACGGGATTTCATTTAATGAGGTTCATGCAGTTCGAAAATTGCTCGATCTGAAAAAAGGAGACGCTTTCTTTATGGTTGCAGGAAATGCAAATTCGGCAAGAAAAGCAGTTGATGCAGTTTGCAGAAGAATCAGGCTTGCTTTTGAAGGAGTGCCAAAGGAAGTAAGGAAGGCAAATGACGATGGAAGCACAACGTACCTGAGGCCAATACCTGGCGCTGCAAGAATGTATCCTGAGACTGATACAGGCCTAATCAAAATCCCCGATGTTGGCGATGTTAAAATCGAATTAATAGACCAGAAAATCAAAAGGCTTGAAAGCGCAGGCATAAGCAAGGACCTTGCAACACAGCTTGCCAAATCAGCCGAAGTAAGTTTCTTTGATTTTGTGATGGCAAAGTATCCGGAGCTTGAGCCGTTATTTGTTGCAAAAACTTTGCTGCTTTCTCCAAAAGAAATTGAATCAAGGTTAAAGCTAAAAACTGAGAACTTAAATGACGAAATTTTTGAGCTGCTTTTTGCAGCCGTCCATGACAAAAAAATAAGCAAGGAAGCAGTCTTCGAGGCGCTTGTTGATATTTGCAAAGGAAATAAATTTGATATTTTAAAATATGGAAGCCTCTCTGATGAAGAATTGGAAAAGAAATTGAGAAAAATAATCTCAGACCATCCAAAAATGCCTTTCAATGGACTTATCGGTAAGGCGATGGAGGAATTGCGAGGAAAAGCCGAAGGAAAGAAAATTGTCGGATTATTAAAGAAACTTTCAGGCTAATATTTTACTCTCTTTTATCCTGTAAGCATTCTTCATCATATATTGCTTGTATCTTGATTCTGCAAAAATTTCAGCTTCCTTTATTTCCTCCGCTGAAAAACTATAATTCGACATCACTTGAAATGGAGGAGCATTGCTCGCCTTGAGCTGGAATTTTTCCCTGTCGTAATAAAATGGTGTTCCAGGAAGAACCAAAAGTTTGAATGCTGCGATGTTTGTCGGCTCGAGGCTTTCAACAAATTCAAATCCCTGCCGAAATGTTTCAAAATTATCTCCCGGCAACCCAATTATCAGGTGAACGCTTGTTTTTATCCCCTTGTCAATCAATAGCTTATGTTTTTCCCTGAATTTTTCTGGCTCAATCCACGGCCTTTTCATGTTGATTAACGCCTGACGGTTTATTGACTGCAATCCGATATCTGTTCCTGTTATTCCGGCTTTCTCATAAAGCTCGATTGTTTTTTCATTTAACAGCATTGCATAGCTATCAATTGAAAATTGCATTCCGCGATTCTTGTGTTTTGCAAGCATTAGTGATAACTCCTCAACCCGTTGCGGATTGATATTGAAAATTGAATTGACAAAGCTGATTCTTCTTACCCCTCTGCTTTCTGCCCACTCGACTTCTTTTTCGACTCTATCGACTGAAAAAGGCCTTATTCCAGGATAGCCTCTTGCTTCCTGGCAGTATCCGCATTTGAAGATGCATCCTCGGTGGGTTTCGATTAGAATGTCTTTTTTAGGCTCTAGAATTCCGCTAAGATACGGCGAAGGTACTTCATCGAGATTTTGGATTCCCCCTCTTGCCTGCGTTTCAATAATTTTATTTTTTTGTTTCCAGCTTATGGCTTTAACATTTGTCAAATCGGTTTTATCCATCAAAGTTTTTAGCAACTCTACAAATGTTATTTCCCCCTCTCCCCTTACAACAAAATCAACAAAGGAGTAATTTTCAAGCAGATATGTTGAAGTAAATGTTGCTGCAGGTCCTCCAAAAACAATTGTTATGTCCATATTTTCTCTCTTTATTATTTCTGCAAGCTCAATACACAGCTTTAAATTCCAAACATAAGAAGAAAAAGCAAGAATATTTGGATTAGCATCAAGAATTTTTCTTGAGAGCTTTAATATCGCAAGCGGATTTCCATCATGCCCCTCGTATTCCTCATCCCAGAGCTGGATATCATTTTTTGCTATTAATTTATCCGCTTTTGCTGCTGCAACAACATAGCCTGCTGCCAGCGGTACATTTTTTTGTATGGTAAAAGAAAGTACTATTATTTTCATGGTGCGAATCTTTTTGATAAAAGTGCATCCTCGAATTTTTGAGTTGTCTCAACCCAGATGCCAGTTTCATTTCCTGCTTTTATTGCAGCAGTTAAGTCATCTCTTGGAACTTCCCCTTCTATTCTAAAGTGGCTGGGATATAGCTCTGAAAGAATGCTTACTGCTTTAGCTAGCTCTTCTGGCTGCCTAAATGCAAGTGTGAACTGGAAAATTATCGGAACGTCATTATCTATTGACGCCTGGTATGCCGTTGATACCGATTCCAAAAGTGTCCTATACGAGCCGGATCCTGCAATCTCATCGTGTTTTTTTGGATCATGATGGTGGAACACTATCTCAAAAATCCTAACGCCTCTTGCTATTAGGTTGCATGCATTTTTGTATTCAGAAAGCAAAAGGCCGTTCGCTTTCATCTTTATTCTTTTGAACTGCAGCTTTTCCAACATCTCGTAAAATTCAGCAAGATTGCAGTATATTACATCATTCTCATCAATTTTGATGTTGTCATGACCTTCATCTTTAGCAGCAGCCAGCTTTGAGACGATGTCTCCTGAGACCAATTGGTAGTGCATAGATAAGAATTCATTATGATTCATTTAAAGGTTTCCTTAAAGTAATTCTCTCAATTTAAAAAATAAATCTTTAGCGCTCAATCGCCGCGCTGGCTGATCAACCAAGTCTGTCCGGCGTCTGAGGACAATATAATTTATAAAACACTTAAAATACCAATAACCTTACTGCCTCCGTAGCATAGTAGCCATTGCGGCTGACTTGTATTGAAAACGGGGTTTTCAATCCTTGAAACTCCGTTTCAAGTAATCAGCAGGTCGGGAGTGCAATTCTCCCCGGAGGCTTATCTTACTTTAAGCTCTTTGAGCTTTGCATCGGCTTCTTCTTCAATTCTATCAAGGTTGATATTTTTGTATCCTTTCGATATTCTTTCATTGAGCTTTGATTTCACTCTTTTTAGCAGTTTTTCTTTAATCTCTTCTGCGTGTACTTCAGGAAGCGTTGTATTGGCTGGATTTATTTTAAGCCTGTATTTCTTTGCAATTTCAATACTGTTCTCCATCTCTTTCTTATATCTGCTCTTAACCTCACTGTCAACAATTGCCTTTTCAAGAATTGAGTGAACTATGGCGTTTGAAATATTACCGATGAGCAACTCAACTAGCCTTTTTTTGTTTTGAACCATTCGGAATGAGGTTCAGGACTTCATTATATGTCTTCCTGTAAATTTTTCGGAAGATTTCCGAAAAGGATTTTTTTTGTAGCATGTTGGCTTTTATCGTGTCTGGCTTAATCTTGAAAATCCTTGAAATTTCACCATCGACAGCCTCCTTTGTCAGTTTCTCATTCTTCATGAATAAACTTATTGCAATGAGATTTCTTGTCAAGTTGTACTTCTCTTTTCCGTTTAATGAGTCAAAGTTTAGTGGAAGGTTTTCGCTTTTCAGCAATTCGAGATCAAGTATTCGATGGTCAAGCTTTCTTTCTATCCTATAAACCAGTCTTCGTTTAGTTATGCATTTGGCGAGCATCATCTCGTAAGCGGGTATGTTGGTTACGCCTTTAAGAAATTCTTTGTTGCTAAGAAATATCAAATGAGGCTTAATGCCTGTCTTTTTGCTAAGCTCCAGTTCGACAATCGCCGAATTTATTTTTTTGTCGGTCAAAACGATGATGTCAATATCTTCAAAATTGAACCCTTTTTCAAGAAATGAGCCAGTGACAATGATGTTGTCATACACGACTACAATTTTCTCGATTTCAGAGAATACATCATCAATTACTTTCAGTTTCAGCTTCTCAAGGGAGCGTATATTGTGGAAGAAGAACCTTTCAATAGGTTCTGCGACAGCAGGGCTAATCCTTACATAGCTGCCTACATCAAAGCCAATCCTGTTCTTTGGAATGTAAATCTGGTCCATGAGTGTGCCTTTGCTTATTTTTGCGATTATTGCCATATTACGTAAATATACGTAATAATATAAAAAGGTTTTGCCCCAATCTTTGAGCTGTTAAGTTAAAGGGATATGAACAAGAAATTTATAAAAATCTTTTTATGCAGCTAAATTTATCTAATTATTAGATGAAGCGAATTGCAATTGTAAATATTCTATTAAAGATTCTCGTCGTAATTCTTGGCAGCGTTATTTTCTTTTTTCCTGATTTGCCGCAATTGCAAGGAAGAGGAATGGTTGCAAGGTTTTTCATTTTCATTTTGCTTGCATTTTTGTTTCCATTTGTTTGGGTTGTAATTGTAAAGAAAAAGCCATACCCGCATCTTATCGATTCAATTTACACATTGCCATTAATAATAGATTTGGGAGGAAATGCTGCGGGTTTTTACAAGACTTACTGGCAATGGTTTGACAAGGTAACCCATTTTGTTAATCCTCTTTTAATTGGAATTGCGCTTTTTTATGTTTTATCCCGCTCAGATAAGAACAAATTCATGGTCTGGCTAGCTGTAATGGGAGTCTTGAGCACCGGCCACGTAATGTGGGAGCTTTTCGAATACAACGCGCCTGTTGCAGACAAATCAATTATGGGATTGTCTTATTTGGATACACTTTCTGACCTGGTAATGGGAGTGCTTGCGCAGATTATTGTTTCAATTTTTATCTTCTTTGATCCCTTAAATTTTTACGAGGGTAAAAAATATAGGAAAAAGATAGCTAATTAGAAGGAAATTAAAGATTATCTGTGTTGTTGTAAATACCGCCATTGTAAATGGCCTTCCCTGCAAAAGCACAAATGTCATTGCAGAGCCTATGATTGAAAATGCAATTGCCATCATTATTCCTGCAGCAACGACATTAGAAGGATGAATTATTCCAGCTAGAAAACCAAGTCCGGCATACATCGGCAGCGTAACAGCAAGCGAGAAATTATGCTTCATTGAAACTGCCTCGCACAAACGCCCCAGAACGCCAATAATTACTCCAATTACAGGGCCGAATGCAAAGCCTGCAAATATTGTTGAAAAAGTTACGAATTCAAAGCCAAACATATTAAGCACCATTCTCTGCCTGCTAACAACAAAGCCGCCTGCAAGGTTAAGCAATACCAGAAAGATGACAAAAAACGCAACCCGAAAAAACATGAATAAGATAAGTATTGATATCAAGCCGAATATAATGATGAAAAGGCTTCTTCGGTCAAGGTTCAGGTTTGTGTTCCTGAAAATGTTCATGGGCAGGGGGTTTTAGAGGCATATAAATATCTTATTGGTATCTATAATTACTTTTAAATAGCAACGGATGATACCCGTATTGATGGTAGCCACTTTCAAGAAGCCTTGGGCGCGAAGGTTCAACCCACCAAGAATCAGAGATGTTGTTAGAGAAACAGATACTGTAAGAGCAAATGGTGTTAGTATCTATGCTATTGCTGAATTTATTGCAGTAATGGAACCAAATCAGCATCTTGAAATTATGCGCGACCAGCAGATGCTTTTGCCTGCTGTAGAGGATTTTAGCATCCGTGAAATGCCCGCAGCTTATTTTATGCGCGATGGTGAAACAATTAATTTGAAATTTATGACAAAAGAGGAACTGCTGAGGGATGGAAATCCGCAAGAGATGCTTTATGAAGCCCTGAGAAAGTACAGCGCCTCGGAGTACAGGTCAGTTCGTGGCTATTCTTGGCTTCCGTATATGGGAGGAGTTCGATTTGTTGTTCCGACTGTTCACCAAAAGCTGGGATGGGATATTGCGGCTGCATTGTGGAATGATGGGATTGAAGTAAAAATTCTAAATCCTAGAGGGAAATCTGTGATTTATATTCCATCACGTAGGACAGATGAAGAATATGTGGTCCGCTTCCATAATCTGCCAACAGGTAAAGATGCTTATGCTGACTGGACATTGACATCGCATGAAACGGGTTCGGTTCAATCAGTCTTTGCGGGTATGAGCGAGCAATCAAAGCTTGAGCAGACTGTTTTCGGCGAACATCAAATTGCTGCATATTTGTTAAGGGGTATGGCAGATCCTTTAGCAGCAGCGGATAGGACGGGCAAAGATTGGCAGGTTCTCGAAGATTTGGTAGTTTTGCCTTTTTCTCCTCCTTCAAATGAAATGCTTTCCTTTTTTAGGAATTTGGGCAGGGTTTACAGTCTTCATGTCAATGGTATGCATCAGCGCCGCGAAAGGTTGAACCTCGCTGAACAGCAAGTTCTGCTCTCGGCGTGGATGCACCAAACCGGTCCTGATAGCGTATTCGATTACAGCCCGCAAGGAAGATTTGACAAGGGTTTCGTAAGGGCCGCCTTTGAAAGAATCCTGAAATAATTATTTCTTTTTTTTCTTTTTATCTCCGAATGTTTTTTCTTCGTCTCTCCCGAAACCTTCCATCATTCCGGCTTCATTTTCCTCTATCTGATCTTCATCTAACTCGTCTTCAATCTCATCTTCTTCGTAGAAATCTTTCTCATTTTGCTCGTCTTTTGTCATAAAGATAGAATGATTTGAATGTTTTTATATTTTGCGGGCTTTGAGATAGTGTATTCCATCAGGGGCATTTCTTCTTGGTGTTATAAGAATTGGATAAACTCTTGATTTATTTTCATAATATGCAACGAAATTTCTAAGTTTTTTCGGGTGTTTTTCGCCATGCCTAACTATTGCATATGCGCTGAAGAATGTTTTTTGCGCCGCTTTTCTTTTTTCTAGGTTTTCAAGCATATTTTTAATTATATTAATTGCTCTGCTGCCGTTTCTTGTGTCATTATGCTGCCCAATTTCGATTGAAATTCCGCAACTGCAATTATCAATAAGCGCATTTCCTTTTGCTAATTTTTTTGTAATCAATACGACCTTTTTTATCGGAATATATGAAATCAGTTCTTTGTGCCTCCTACTCAGTCTTGTGGTGATAATGAAGGGGTCTGTTTTTATACTAGATGAATGCAGATCAATTACATAGTCGCATTTCTTCAGTATTTTTGTAAGTGAATATGCCAGTCTTTGCTCACAGTTTCCTCTTTGTTTTCCTGGAAAACAGCGGTTAAGGTCCATATCTATATACCTTTTATTTTTCTTAGCAGCCTCTAAGTTCGCAATAATTGGAATTATTTTTCCTTTGTAACTTATTCTATCAATCTTCTTTAGAACTTTTATTCCATATTTTTCATTTCCATGAACGCATGCGACCAAGCCTATTCCTTTCATGTGAATGCAACGTCCTCGTATAAACTTTTTACCATTAGAGAAAAGACAGTGTCCATTCCGTATTCGCTGGCAATTGTAACTATTTTATCGGCAACATTTCCGTGAATTATTCTTCTTTCTAAAGGAGTTAGATATTGCCTTTCTTCAGCCGGAAGGTTCTCGCTGGCAGTTTGCAGGATATCATAAAAAAGTCTAACATTATAAATTCCGGTTATGGCGGCCTCTTCGATCTCTTCTCCAAGTTCGCAATCAGAAACGTTTCTTTCTATTCCTGAATTAACTAACCCTTTAGCCAATGCAAAAAGCGCCATGGTTTCCGAGTTAGATGGTTGCTTATCCATTATTCTTATTTCAGCGGCTACTCCTCGGTGTGGCATCGGCCTGATGAAATAATACATTGTGTTAGGGTGAGGGTAAGAAAGCGATTCTAAATCCGTTAAGTAATGAGCAAGACTTTCAAATGCAGGAGGTATTAACTTTTTGAAATCAATTTTTTTTCCTTCAATCGCCGAGATTGCGTTTTTATACTCAAATAATCTATAAGAGGAAATAGTGGTTGTTCTGCCGGGATTAATTGGAGAATTTGAAACATACAAAGACCCAAATGTGTTGAAAGGAGAGGCTCCTGAAAAAGCTGCAAAAATTGGCAAATATGATCTTAACAATCTGAAGACTGCAAATGCATCCTCTTCATCTATTCCTCCAACATTAAGTTGGTCACTACCGGTTCGTGCAGCTTTCTGTACAAATCTATCTCCAAACAGATTTCTTAAAACTGCATATCTTTGAGAAGCTTCCCTTCTCAAATAAGTATCTGTCAGTGTGCAGACAGCTCCTGAATCATATGATGAACCGGCATAAGCAAGAGGAATTAAACTAACTTCTTCAGGAAGGCTTTCAATTATTTCTGCTGTCTTCGATCTTATGAATTTATGCATGTCTGCAAGGGCATCAAAAGGTCCACCAGATATCTCAAGCTGGGCTGAACCAAGTTCAGGAGAAACAGGCGTTCTCTCAAAAACCGAATCAGGTACTTGGCAGAGCTTCCGTCCTTTCATCGTAAATAACTCTATCTCAGGCCCGTAAAGTCTGCCTTTATATTCAGTATTATGATCTGTCAATCCTCCAAGTGCCGGATGGCAATTCACTCTATATCTCATTCGCCCATCACCTTGATAAATGGAATTAATAGCCGTGATAGCAGGATAAAAACGAAAATAGGGTGCACAATTGCAGAGAATATCAGCCTCCCAGGATTT
>Ga0209542_10009358_pt1 | contig 17999 bp, 17 predicted proteins | sample RifCSPhighO2_01_FD_184028 | JGI IMG/M metagenome (GOLD analysis project Ga0209542, IMG submission 184028) | Soil microbial communities from Rifle, Colorado - Rifle CSP2_plank highO2_0.1 (SPAdes) (version 2) | ecosystem: Environmental > Terrestrial > Deep subsurface > Rock core/Sediment ...
GGCGCCAAGGCCGTACTCGTCGGGACCGGCCTCCTGAAATCAACAGACATTTTAAGTTCTATCAGTAATCTAAAAAATCTATGAAAGTAAAAATAAAAATTTGTGGAATACGAAGCCTCGAGAGCGCGCAAGCAGCCATACGAGCGGGAGCTGATTTTATCGGATTTAATTTCGTGAAACAATCACCTCGCTATGTACATCCCCGTTATGCAAAAGAAATACAAAAAAGAGTACACGGAAAACTAAAGACGGTTGGCGTTTTTCAGAATGAAAAAATAGATTTAATTAACGCAATAGTCGATCTGCTTGGACTGGACTATGTTCAATTACATGGACAAGAACCCAAATCATTTGCAGAAAAAATTCAGGCAAAAATTATCAAAGTATGTATCCTTTCGACTAAATCAAATTCTGAAAAGATTGCTAACGAAATCAAAAATTACAAACCAGATCTGGCTCTTTTAGATCTAAAGAAAGGAGCCAAACAATCAGCTTTCGATATCAAGCAATCGAATTTTATCGCAAAGCAATTTCCTGTATTTATTGCTGGAGGCCTTAATCCTGATAACGTGGAAAAAATGGTAGTTACGATAAAACCCTATGGAGTCGACGCTGCCAGGGGTATTGAAACCTACGGACACGAAGATATCGGAAAAATTTATCAGTTTATTTCAGCAGCAAAACAAATCAACATATGAAAGGCCGCTTCGGAATATATGGAGGAAGATATGCGCCGGAAATGCTTATCCCGGCTCTTGAGGAACTGGAAGAAACCTATATACATGCAAAGAAAGACAAAAGGTTTCAGAAAGAATTCCTTTCTTTATTATATGGATTTAGCGGCCGACCAACGCCTCTCACCTTTGCAAAAAATTTGACTGTTATGTTAGGAGGGGCAAAAATTTATTTTAAAAATGAAGGACTCAATATTACCGGAGCCCATAAGATAACGCATTGTCTCGGTCAAGCGTTGCTCGCAAAACGGATGGGGAAAAAAAGACTGATCGCAGAAACCGGAGCCGGCCAGCATGGCGTTGCGACCGCGACTGTCTCTGCCAAATTCGGATTCGAGTGCACCGTATACATGGGAGAGGTCGATGTTGCGCGTCAGCGATCGAACGTGTTCTGGATGCAGCAGCTCGGGGCAAAAGTAATTCCGGTGTCCTTTGGCTCGCGAACCTTGAAAGATGCGGTGAATGCCGCGCTGAAAGACTGGATTACCAATGTCAAAGATACTCACTATCTTTTAGGCTCAACCCTAGGACCACACCCTTTTCCAACAATCAATCGAGATTTCCAGTCGATCGTCGGCCGAGAGGTTGCTTCTCAACTAAACAAAATGGAGGGGAGGGATCCAGATTACATTATAGCCTGTGTAGGCGGAGGCAGCAATGCGATGGGAATTTTCAGCCATTTTATCAAAAAAAAGGGCGTAGCGCTCATCGGAGTCGAAGCAGGCGGAAAAGGCAAAAGATTCGGCATGCATGCTGCGCGATTTAACGGAGGAAGAGTGGGAATCATTGAGGGATACAAGTCGATTTTTTTACAGGATAAAGACGGAAATGTTGCCCCCACGCATAGCATTTCGGCCGGTCTCGACTATCCCGGGATTGGTCCTGAAGTCGCTTATCTGAAAGACAAACAACGGATTACCTTCGTTTCGGTTACCGACAGGGAAGTCGTTGACGCGTTTCGTTTGCTCTCCAGAAACGAGGGAATTATCCCTGCGCTCGAATCGGCACATGCAGTGGCGCATGTCATTAAACTGGCACCGATATTGGCGAAAGATAAAATCATCGTTGTTAATATCTCCGGTCGCGGTGACAAGGATATTTTTACTATAGCCGATGCCTTAAAAGACAAAGAGTGGAATGAATTTCTTGAAAATAAAGTAAAGGAGAACAAAAAACATGAACAAAATCGACCAAAAAATAAACGGACTTAAGAAATGTAACCGGATCGGTCTCATGACCCATCTTGTACTGGGTTATCCTAATCCCATGGACTCTCTTAAACTTGCCAAAATACTTATTGATGCGGGAAGCGATTTTGTAGAGCTACAGATTCCCTTTTCCGACCCCATCGCAGATGGTCCAACGATCATGCATGCTTCTGAAGTGGCATTGAGAAATGGAGCTACGGTGACAAAATGTTTGGAATTACTTCAGAAAATTACAGTTTATTCACCAATTCCTGTATTAGTAATGTGTTATTACAATACAGTATTTTCTTTCGGAGTTGAAGAATTTTGCCATAGGATGAAGTCGCTGAATATTTCGGGACTTATCGTTCCTGATATTCCAGTCGATGAGGAAAAAAATGAAAAATTCGTGCATTTCTGCCTAAAATATGATCTATATCTTATTCGAGTTATTTCGCCGGCGAGTTCAAAGCAAAGATTAACACTCAACGCCAAAAGAGCAAAAGGATTTGTCTATTGTATAAGTCGATTCGGAGTAACCGGAACCAAATCTACACTTGATCCAACATTGCAGAATTATCTCTCGAATGTAAAAAAATATTTTTCTATACCGATTGCGGTCGGCTTTGGCATTTCGAAAAAAGAACATATCGATTCCTTGCAAAACAAAGCGGATATCGCCATCGTCGGAAGTGCTATAATTGATCAAATCGAGAAATCGAGGAATTATAGACAAAATTACCTCGATACTGTGAAGAAATTTATTATCAATATCAAACACTAATATGATAGATCAGCAGGTCCAAAAATATAGCGAACAGTTAAATAAATTAGGAATCGGGCACACCATTCTCGAGCATCCTCCATTGGTCAAAGTCGAGGATGTACAAAAATACCTCAACTCAACTCTTCATGAGGCAGGCGCGACAATTTTCATGAAAGCCGATGGTCAATTCATCGCAGTTATAAGACGGGGAGACTGCCAACTTAATTTCAAAAAAATAAAAAAACTATTACACGTTTCTAACTTGCGGGTCGCAACGGAAGAAGAATTTGAGAATCTTACCCATCAGCCGATTGGAGCTGCTCACGTCTACTACCCTCAAATTAAAACGTATATTGATAAAAAGATTTTTGATCTCGACTTCGTCAACGCGGGATCAGGCCATCTTAACTATACCTTAAGATATAAAGCAGCAGATTTTAAAAAAATACCTAGCGCTCAAATCGTTGATATTGCTGAAGTAAAGGTTGTTCAGATAATAAATAAAAAAAAATCAGGTGTCAAACGAGTATTTTCAGGAATCCGTGCGACAGGAAGACTTCATCTAGGAAATTATCTAGGAGCGGTAAAAGGCATGCTCGAACTTCAAAATTCAAATGAATACGAAACTGTATACTGTGTAGTGGATGTACATACTATTACTACCCCTTACGACAAAGATACGCTTCCCCAGAAAAAAAGAGATATTATCATTGACTATCTCGCAGCTGGGCTCGATCCGAAAAAAAGCATGATTATTTACCAATCTGATGTGCCCGAACATACTGAATTAACCTTTTATTTTGGTTCTGTCATGTCTATTGCCCGCATGCGACATCTTCCTACATTCAAAGAAAAAGTCAAACAATACCCACAACATACTACTATGGCTCTTTTGAATTATCCCCTTCTCATGGCGGCAGATATTCTCGTTTATAAAGCAGGATTAGTTCCCGTGGGTATCGATCAAGAACCTCATCTTGAAATTGCCCGCGAAGTTGCGCGAAAAATGAATCAGATGTATGGAATGGATTTTCCCGAACCGGTGCGATTCGCAACCAAGGGCGAGTATATTCCGTCTTTGCGAGGCGAAGGCAAAATGAGCAAATCAGTCGAAGGAAGTTTTATTAACTTGACCGACGACTTGGAAACGATCAGAAAAAAAATTCGGTCAGTTCCTACCGCAACTCAATCAGGCGGAGAGATGTCCGCTGGAGTCAAGGTTCTTTTTACTTTTGTAGAATTATTTCTTCTTGAAAAGGCAAAAACATTTCGTGAAAAGTTTAACGATGGAAGCTTAAAGTTCGTTGAGCTCAAAGATGTTATCTCTGAAGCAATTTATAAAGAACTCCAACCTTTTCAGAAAAAAAGGAAAGAAATCGAAGCTGATCCCAAGTACGTCGACCGCGTGATCAAAGAAGGGGCTGAAAAAGCCCGCGCCATCGCCTCACAAACAGTCAAAGAAGTCCGAGAAAAGATGGGTCTATTGTAATCGCACCACAGCAATCTCCGCTCGACCTACGAGGTCAAACGCAGAGCATGGCAACAATCCATAATTGTTCAATAAGTGGACTTCATTTTAGATACAGGAATTACCTGTTTTTTTTCAAACTTTAGGAATCTTTAGATATATAAGAACGGAGCTAAATAAAATAAGCGGTAGGACAAGAGAAATCAATACAGGCGGATAAAATCTAAGCAAAAGGACTGCAAAAAAAATATCCAGAACAAAGTTAAATCTAATCTGCCAATCCAGAAGTCTTTTACCAATATATTCTTTAAAAAGAATGTAGGGAAAACAGATACCGATAAATATTGGAAAAAAGAGCGATAGAAACTTAAGCCACACCTCTAAGTAAGCACTTATATGATATAGAGCTAGGAAACAACTTATTATCCCGGCAACAATGACTCCTTTTTTTACGCTGATATTGAAAAGGTGTCTAAACTTTAAGGCAGGTGTATAGATTGCGACGGATCCATCTGTGTTAGTGACTACATTAAATATGTTAGGAAATATGGTGAAAGTAAGACCGGCAATCAGTGGAATTAGATCAAAGTCACTGCGGTTGAAAAAAAGAAAACATCCAAGGCTTGCAGTCATGATGCCAGGGACAACCATACCTAGAAGAGTTGATAAAACTATATCTCTTTTCTGTTTTACTTTCTGAAAAAAATCTGGCGTCACAGTCGAAAAAGAAATCAGAGACGCAACAACTATACTTACTCCCCAGAAAAGCGATCTTGAAAAAGCTGGGCTGTAGTTTGAAAATTCAGAAAAAGATACTTCCTGCAGCTTTGCCCAAAGAAGATATATGATAAGGCCGAGCGACGACACGATTACAAAACTTTTGACGATTCCAAGCCTATGGAGGCTTAGAGCAGCCATACAAATCAGAATGAAAGTATAGAAAATTATACCCAGATCTGCTCGAGCGCCAAAAAGAGAAGCGAGAGACCTGCCTCCCAGCTCTATATTGATGGCTGCCCAGCCGATCTGACCAGCAGCTAAGACAAGCGGGATAATGATCTTGAATATCTTCGAATGAAAAACATCCGAGAAAATCTCTGAAGATTCTTTTTTATATTTAAAACCTAATCCTCCATATAAAATAAAAACGAGTCCGAGTATCGAGTAACCGATGAGAAGTGAAAAAAATGCTTGCAAAGGAGTTAGGAACTTGATGAGTAATCCGCCAACAAGAAGATTCCAGGGAGAGACGACAACGTCGGCAAATATTGGGGCAAGTGATTTCCAGCTAATTCTCATTTAGTGAGATCTATTTTACCATAAAGATCTATTGATCGATTGTTCAATAAGTTGACTTCTTTTGTGCTACAATAATTTCATGATACCTCTTGCGGAGCAACTTCGCCCCACCACATTAGACGAATTCATCGGCCAAGAACATCTTGTCGGCAAAGATGGCCCAGTCAGAAAAATGTTGGAAGGCGGAAAAGTAACTTCGATGATTCTTTGGGGTCCGCCCGGATGCGGAAAAACGACTCTTGCCCGACTGATCGCAAAATACGTAAATGCTGATTTTATCACTTTTTCCGCAGTGACGAGCGGAGTTAAAGAAGTGAGAGAAATAATAAAAAAAGCCAAGGAGCGAAAGACGATGTTCACGCAGGATACAGTTCTTTTTATCGACGAAATCCACCGATTCAACAAAGCCCAGCAGGATGCATTCCTCCCTCATGTCGAAGACGGGACAATCGTTTTGATCGGAGCCACGACCGAAAATCCGGGATTTGAGGTCAATGCACCGCTTATTTCCCGCAGCCAAGTATATGTCTTATATGCTTTGAATGATCAAGAAATCGAGAAGATTGTGAAATTGGCTATCAAACATTATCCGAAACATAAGTGGGAAAAAGACGCATTGAAACATTTCATCAAAAATAGTAATGGCGATGGACGAACAGCCATCAATGCAATTGAGCTAGCTGCTTCGATTGACAAAAATATTACTTTAAAGGTTGCCGAAGAAGCGATTCAACGAAAAGCCATCTATTACGACAAAAAAGGTGACTGGCACTACGATACGATTTCCGCATTCATCAAAAGCATGCGAGGGAGCCAACCCGACGCAACACTTCACTACTTGGCGCGCATGATCAAAGCAGGCGAAGATCCCGTATTTATTGCGAGACGAATGCTCATATTTGCGGCAGAAGATATCGGAAATGCTCAGCCAACCGCGCTTGTTCTTGCGACTTCCTGTATGCAGGCAGTCCACATGATTGGCATGCCCGAAGCCTCACTGATTTTGGCCCAGACAGCAACTTATTTGGCTACTGCCAAAAAATCAATCGCCTCGACAGAAGGAATATCAGTGGCCCTTTCAGATATCGAAGAAGAAAATCTTAATCCAATCCCGCTTCATCTTCGAAATCCGGCCAACAAAGTAATGAAGTCGTTTGGCTACGGCAAGGGCCACACTAGATATCCTTGGCAAGTTGAACAAGAAACAGGTGTGAAGGTGAATCAAGAATACATGCCGAAAAATTTGAAAGGTCGGAAATACTATAAACCAGATTGGAAGTAATGTAGTTTATAAAGTTAGAAGGTTAATAAGGTTCATAAAGATCTTCTTCATATTGTCTTAATCAATCCTGAAAGCATTTTTGAAATTACAATAGATCTATTTAGAATATCTTGATAGACTCTTTCGTTAATATAATTAAGATCTTTTGCTAAATAAATCATTGAACGGACTTCGGCGCAAGAACCTTTTGCAATATATAGAAATTTCTTAAACTCTTTATTTCCTTTTCTTTCAAATCCTTCAGCTATATTATTCATTATTGATACAGAGGCTCTATGAATCTGGTCTTTGAAACTAAAATCCTTACAATATTTGAACTCCTTATTGATAATTAAGGCTATTCCTCTAGATTTTTGCCAACAATGTATCTCTTCAAATGAATTAAATTTCACCTTTTTTAACTTTATAAACTTTACGAACTTTAAGAACTATTTCTTAGATTTAAGCACCTTCCAGTATCCTCCGCAGCCTTTAAATAACCAGTGGGCTACGCGAGTAACCGTGGTGGTAGAGACTCCTATTCGCTTCGCGATCCTTTGGTAAGATCCTCCCTCAAGCAATAACCTTGCTATCTCCAGCCTATTTGCGAATTCTTCGATTTCAGGTAGGGTAAGTAGATCTCTTATAAAATTGGAAATTTGTTCTTTTGTTTTTAGCCTCGAAAAAGCCTCGATTAAGAATTTCTCGCGTGAATTCCTCGGAGAATAGGATTCATTCCTGAAATATCCAGTTTGTTTATTTGTCATTTGGAATAATTCTATCATTCTATTTACCCCTTGACAATCTATATTAATATGTTAGTATATTAACACATTAATATAGATATTGAAATATATTATTAGGTTTTAACTTTATGAACTTTAAAGACTTTACGAACTTTACAGACTTGAGTTCTCATCACTCCTCGCCCTTCGGCGGGGTAATATTGTTGTAAATTAGATTGTTCTCTACCCCGCCTCACGGCGGGTTTTTTTTATGGAGTTAAATATTTAAAAAAATGGAATATATAAATTATCAATACGTAACTGAAACAAATAGGAGAGATGTGTCAGGTTTTATTGGAGAGGCATTAATAAAGCTTCAAAATGCGCAACGAATGTATCCTGATCTGATTATGGATGTCGTCAATTCAGGAAACCTATCCAGACAAATAGATCTGACGCTTGTGGAAAAGCAAGGGAATTCGCGTATAGACGGTACCCCTCTATCAAGCTCGGCTGGAGCATATTTTTTTAATGAAGAAGTTCTTGGCGGGACAAGAGAGAAGCAAGTTATTAGATATATTAATTCACTTGGCGGGATGATTTGTGACTGGCAGTCTCAACAAACAAAACTTAAATTAGGCCCAGGTATTGGTCTAATCGAAGCTCCTCCACTTTATCGGAAACTTGCCTATATGGGAGTAAAAAATCCTAATTTGACAGTAAATTATTCTGGTCCATCAGGAACTGCGGAAGCTAAAAGAGGCATTAAAACAATTATGGATTCACGTATTGATCCCGAGGGTGATTTTTTTCCTGAGGATGGAGTTTTTGTCACGGAGGGTGCAACAGAAGGTATTGATCTTTTTATGGAAGCGCTAGCAACCTTAGCTCCACAGTCACGAGTCGTTTTTCTGGGGCTCTCATACTACACTGGTCCCTACTCGGCAGCTCAAAAAGGACTAAAAGTCGATCGTCTGGTAACCAACCCCGTAGAGATTAATGGAAATACAAGATTTTTTCCGTCAGCGCAAGAAATAGAAAAGTCACTACCCATCGATACAAAAGCCTTAGTCATCACTATTCCTAATAACCCGAATGGAGAAACTTATAAAGATCAAGACCTCGCCGAAATAATTGGTATGGCTAAGGAAAAAGGTATCTATATTCTTTTCGATGGAATTTTCGAAAATATGTATTTTGACGATGAGGAAAATTATCGCTCTCGAATATTACAGATAGCAGCGGAACAAGGAGCATTAGAAAAAGTGGTGGTAGTTGACAGTCTGTCAAAAACTAGGAATTTTGCAGGTAAAAGATTAGGTTTTCTCGCCAGCGCTGATAGAGAAATGGTTGATACCATAACCAATATTGTTTTATCCCGCCGATGTAATCCCCCTTTGACAGTGGGACCGCTTTTGAGTTTTGAGGGACTGGCGAGAAAAGTAAAAGCTCTCAGGAAAAACACGCCAAATATCCCACTTGAGAGGATTGTTGAGTATGCCTTCGGCGAGGAGGATTATGCCTTCAGTAAGAACTCCTTTATTACTATGTTTCAAGAATGGAATGCATGGGATACTCAAGTGCTTGAGTACTATAAGGGTAACCTACAAATTGTTAAGGCTTTGTTGGCGAATTCTTCTTCTGGCTGGTCTCCCGACGAAGCTGCCTTCAATACATTTGTTCGTTCGGCAAAACCAGGTAGCGACATAAACTCTATGGATTTTCTTGCTAAATTGATGTTTACATTAGGCACCTATACCCAAGTTGGACCCTGCTTTGGGATTTCTCAAAAAACATGGGATAACGAACTTGGTATCTGGACTAGGATAAGTTATGCCTGTTCAAGAAGAGACCTAATCGAGGCTCTCACCAGATTGGTTATTTTCACTCAATTCTATCAAGAGAAAAATTTTGGAGATCCAAATAAATTTCCCGTATTACAAATGAGATTTGACAAACAGATATGAGTAGTTTAGCCATACCGGATAGGGAATATTTTCTGGATATAAAACGGATTTTGTTTGATGAAATTCTGAGCAAAAATAAAATCAACGAGTTCAATAATATCAGAAGATCTATTTATGGCAACGAGAAGATACTTTCCCTGCTGTCTAGAAATAACATAAGGCCGGGCCAGATATCATCTGGTGTTTCTGATCGTAAGGCTTATAAAGGATATATAAACCAAATCATATCCGACTTTAGTAAAGATAAATTTTACAGAGAATATTTCCCCTCGCGCGGGAATCCTGAGGCGAGGACTGCCCTAAGTATTTATGAAAGCTATAAATTAAGTACTTCAATATCCTATTCTCCGGAAGATTTCTGTCTCACCGAAGGATCAACAGGTGCAATAACCATGATATTCGAGTATTTTAAAAAAAACTATCCGGACAAAGAAATCCTGATTCAATCGCCAAACTACTATCTGTATAAATTTGCAGCCAGGTATTATGGACTAAATCTCAAAGAATTGACACCAACTCTAGACAATAGAAATCCCTTTTTTATTTCGGTGAATTCGCTTATATTCAATGCCTCAAAAGATACGAAGCTTATTATTCTTACCAATCCAGCAAATCCGAGTGGTGAAATATTCACTAAAGAGGCGTTAAGAAAACTGTTTCTTTTTGCGAAGAGACGAAATATTTTGATCCTGGTCGACGAGTTGTTCGCGGAGCTTGTCTTCCAACCTCAAGAATATGTTTACTCGGATCAAGTAGCATCAGAGTTGCAAGCCATGAGTAATTTAGTGATAGTAAAGGGTTTTTCCAAATCAAAAAATTTAGTCGGTTTGAGAATCGGATATTTATACTCTAAAAATCAGGAGTTGATAGAAGGAATCGCATTAATTTCTCAACAGCGAAGCTCTTTCTCAGTCGGTTCCAATTTTACAGGACTTATCTGTCTCGACGCATTCATTCAATCGGTTCGCTGGTTATCTCTCTATCAGAAAAATAACGATTATAAAAGACTGATAAAAAAAGTATATAGGGACTTTACTCCTGTACAATCCATTACTGAGAAAACCTATGTAAATTTGACTTGTGAATACGAAGCGTATCAAAAATATTTCGCTTCTCTCATGAAATTTTACTCCGAGAGATTTGACGATTCGCTAACTTTCCTCGTAAAAGATATTTCGGCTAAATTTCCCAAAATTTCAGCATTTAATACAATGGTCAAAATAAGAAATTTGGAAGGAGTTAATTCCTTTGATTTTATGATTAATTGTTTTTTTACTACTGGTCTTAAAACCGAGATAGGACCTTGTTTTGGCTTCGATCAAAAAACGTGGGATGATACATTGGGTTTCTGGTTAAGAATCACTTTCGCCCAAAATAAAGAAACATTCATTGGCGGTTTGAAAAAATTTGTTGACTTCAAAAAGATTTACCTGGGTAATCGTAAAAAATTCCTTGATTCAGGATTGTCATTTTAACTCTCGATCATGATGTCTCAAATAATTGCTTTAACTAAAAAATTTATTTCTATCCCATCTATCAAAGGAAACTCCAGAGCTCTAAAAGAGGTTCTGGATGCAGCTTTGGCAGAGGTTAAAGGTTACTGCGTAGATTTTTTTGAAAAGGAAGGTATTCCGAGCGCATTAATTTATAATTCAAAAGCAAGACGTACCCGTTTCAAAATTATTCTAAATGCGCACTTGGATGTAGTGGAAGGAAAAGATAAACAATTCACCCCCTTTGAAAAACAGGGTAAGCTCTACGGAAGAGGCGCTTATGATATGAAGACTGCCGCGGCCGCAGAGATCATACTCTTCAAAAGGATAGCAAAAAAATTAAATTACCCGATTGCACTTCAGCTTGTGACAGATGAAGAAACAGGAAGTAATGGAACAAAATTTCAAGTAGAAAAAGGGGTGAAAACTGACTTTGTCATTGCGGGAGAACCAACAGATTTAAACATTAATTTTAAAGCCAAAGGAACAATTTGGGCTAAGGTCAAATTCTTTGGTAAATCTGCTCACGCAGCTTACCTGTGGCAGGGCAGAAATCCCATCTGGAATTTAAAACGTTTCCTGGACAGTATCCAAATACTTTTTCCTCTTCCAGCAAAAAAAGCTTGGAGAACTACCGTCAATATAGCAAAAGTTGAAACTTCGAACCTTAATATGAATAAAGTCCCAAATAATTGTGAGGTGAGCTTAGATATACGATATGTTCCAGTTGGACAAAATAGGTTTTCTTCTATGAAAAATGCAAACTTCTATATCAAAAAACTGAAAGAAGTTTTACCTGCGAATGCCAAATTGGAACTTATGTTGGTAAGGACTCCTTACTCCATCAAAAAGGAAGATCCCTATATTGGAACCTTGCAGGAGGCGAGCAAAAAAATCACCGGAAAAAAAAGGAGGTTGGTTGGTGAACCGTATGGCTCAGATATTCGTTATTTCATTGAGGATGGCTCACGCGGCATAACATTCGGCCCTGTTGGAGGAGCAATGCACAGTGAAAATGAATGGGTAGATATTAAAAGTTTAGATCAGTATTGCAAAATACTCGAATCTTTCCTCCTGTTCGCACAAAAAGCCGCCTTCACTACTTAAGCTGAAAAATTCTCGCTAAGGCTATGAAGATAAACAGTAATGAAAAAACAATTCCAAAGATAGTTTTTCCTTTAGGAAATTCTTTATTCTTTTGGTATTGCTGCAAGATTCGAAGCAGCACTCCGCCAATAACTAAAACTGGAAAAGATATGATTCCAAAAATAAGAATGTCTACCATAAATAAACCTGCAAAAATATAAAATAAATATTTATTTTTCATCGTTTTGATTATAAACCAATTTTTTACCTTTTCCAACAATTTTCCACACATCTCCCTCGACGAGAACAGCTTGTGTATCGATGAGGGCAATAATTGGATATTTTGTCGTTTCTGCTGCTTTTTCTATAATTGGTCGATATTCTTCTCTATAATGCGCGGTAATTAGGAATGGCACGAGATTTAATCCAGTCAAATCTGTAACTTCATATCTATTTCTATCCTGATGCTCCCAAGTAGCCTGCTCAATAGTAGGACAGGTAATATAGCTGCCGGCGCTTATACCGATATACAATTTTCCTTGAGAAATATGTTCTTTGATGACATTTTCGAACCCAGATTTCTTCACCCACTTCAGCAGAAAAAAGGTATTTCCTCCGTTAACAAATATAATGTCAGTATCTTGTAAACTCTTATCTCCTCTCTTATATTTTTTGCCTCTCATATCCAGGTCCTCAATTTGCGTAATTCCATAATCTCTTAATTGCTGTCGATAAACTTCCAACCAAGTTGGGTTTTTATCGTCTCCATAGGCAGCCGTAGTAATAAACGCAACCCTCACCTCTTTTGCTGGCACTGTTAATAAAGAAAGAAAGGTTTCTTTTAACTCCGGTTGCAATCCCTGGGAGGTAAGTAGGAGTTTTCTTTTCATTTTCCTATTGTATATAATTCTGAATAGTTCATGAAGTCAATCAAGTGGAATAAATTATTCGTAGCTCTACTCTTATCACTTATTTCCTATTTTTTTGTCTCCCAAAAACTTCTTTCTTCATATAACTTTGATAGTGATTTTGCCCGCGACTTGATTCAAATCTTAGGGATCGCAAAAGGGAGAATTACTCTTATCGGGCCACAAACTTCTTTTGGAGGCTTATACGTTGGCCCTTACTATTATTATCTTTTTGTTCCTATTTTTTTTATTACGAAGTACAGTATGGGAGCAATTCTCTACTTCAATGCGTTCCTCTATTCACTTGCAGTTTTTTATTTCTTTTATAGAATCTACGTAAAACACAGTTTTTTGACCTCATTACTCGCTTCGGCGACACTCTTAACTTCGAATGTCTTTATTTATTCCTCTAGAAATCCAGGCAATGCCTTCTCTTATCTCCCGTTTCTTTTGTTTTTCTTGACATATGTTTCTTTCAGCAAGATCAAATACTGGTATCAAGGTCTGCTGTTGGGATTTGTATTTGGTCTTATACTTAATTTTCACTACTCCAATGCAATATTGGTTCCCTTTACTCTATTGTTTTTTATAAAAAATAGAAGGGTGTTTATCTCTTATCTCCTATCCTTTTTCTTAACGTTTATTCCACTATTTCTTTTTGAGCTACGTCACGGGTTCATTATGCTCAAAAATACTTTTGTTACCAGGTCCTTTACTACCTTTTTAGGAAATCAAAATTTAGCAGGAGCGGCATCAGGGAAGGAAAACATTCTTGAAAATATTCTGTTTATGAATTCAGAGATGAATAAATGGATTCAACCAATGCCTTTATTGCTATTAATTCTCATTCTTTTCTTTTTATTAAAGGGCAAACTCAAATTTGAGGAAAAAATCCTGGGTATTACTTCTTTAGGAGGCTTTCTTTTACTTTCAATTCTTTTAAGATTTCAATTTACTTCTTTCTACTTATTTCCTGTTGCGTTGACCTTATTAGTTACCTTAGTATTATTTTTATTGAAAAATAAGTACGGCTTTCTCTTGCTCTTTTTTATCTTCGTTCTCAATGTTTTGACATTTCCTACCTATTTATATTCGGATGCAGTGAGACCTTACACAAAATTTAGTCAAGCCGTAAAATTTGCAATAGAAAAAAATTTGGTTGGCAAAAGCGGATTTAATATTCTTCAGCTTCGTCCTGACACAATCATTGCGCCTCACGGAAACGAGTACCGCTATTACTTCATCAAAAAGGGCTATATACCTGATTTACCACATGAATATAATAATTCAACGACTCTTCTTATTTTTTCGGAGATTCCAAACTATACCATTGAGTCCTTAAACACATGGGAAGTCCAGCAGTTTGGAACTCAACATTTTAAAAATAAAAAAATCTTCACTTCGGGAGATGTTACCATCTTCAAAGTAGACAAAATCAACCCCGGGGGTTGAATATATTGATTTAACAGTCTATATATCATTTTCCATAACTTGTTTCAGTTTTTTTAAGGTTTCTAAAGTAAATGGTTCAGCAAGTTCGCCCTTATCCAACCACTCATAATAGGTAAATTCTGTTGAGGTATCACCAGTGGATGTAAAGCTATACCTGCAATGATAATTTTTATCTTGTGAAATCCATTCCACGAGCTCATTATTCTTAATATCTTTTACCGTGACTTCAAATGACTCTCCTTCCTTATTTTGTAGTTTGTAAATTGTACCTATGCATACTGGCAATTCATTTGTTTCCTCTTTTACTACAGATGCAATCCATTTTATGCTATTGGGTGGAGTAATTACAAAATTAAATACTTCAGGAAGTGCTTTGCAGATGGTAATTGTTAACTTATTTTCTTTCATTTTATTTATTTTACTATTATAATCGATCTATGATAGACGAGTCAGGAACTGGTCAAATAAGCGAGAAGAAAGAATTTTCTTTCAGTTCTAGGGTAAAACCTCTTATTGATAAACTATCAGTAAGAGCAGACACACTACCGCTTGATACTGAAAAATTAGTAAAAGAAGTCGGTGAAGAAAATGCAATAAAATTAATTGCCGAGCTTGTGGAACAGGGTGCAACCGGTGGTCAATTTTTCGCTGACGCTTTAGCTCTTATTAGATTTAATAAACTTCCAAAAGAAACAATGGATTGGTTTGAAAAAGAAGGCGTATTAGTTTTAGGCCCCGAAAACATCAAAGTTCATCTTCGACATAAAGATGACTTATGGGCAGCTGGATGTCACGAAGTAGGACAATATATTATTGATGGTACCCCTCGTGGTCAGGATTTTGATGTTACTACAAGCCCAACGTATATTGCAGCTCGCACTTTTACCCCTCATGAAATAAGCGGTAGATTTCCAAGAGGAGCATTGGCAGAAGTGAATATATGGGAAAGAGAGAATGCTCGATTAAGATTTACAGTTGCAGAAACTTACGTTGCCGGTGGTGGTCCTAATGCAAGAGGCATAATGGTACCTGCAGGAAATGAACCTGTTGCTTATCTGCATACAGCAAATTCCTTTGAATCTGGAAGAAATGAAAGAAATTTTTATATAAAACAAGCTGGAATGCATAAATATGCATGGTATGGACTTCGCGCTCTAGGAATGTATTTAAAAGGTCAAATTGGCGCAAAGTGAATCAATAGAGGTCGTGAACAAAGTTCTACTTCATGAGCGAACCGTTAAATTTTCTCTACAAAGTGGCTGGAGGGAGATTCGAACTCCCGACCTAACGCTTATGAAACGTGTGCTCTACCTCTGAGCTATCCAGCCTTGCTCCTTTGTACTTTGGCAGGCGGGTGAAACGAGTGCCCTACCGCTGAGCTACGCTAGCTTAAATGTTATAATTATACAACATGACCAAGCCTGATCTCTCTATCGTACTAGTCTCCTACAATACCAAAAACATCACTAGACACTGCCTCGAATCTATCTCCACCTCCCTAAAAAACTCGAAATTGACTGTGGAAGTAATCGTCATAGATAACGGATCGAAAGATGGGAGCATAGAGATGCTTAAAAAAGTTCAGAGTTCCGAGTTCATTGTTCATAGCGAAAATATTAAACTAAAAATTATTTCGAGTAATAAAAATCTTGGTTTTGGGAAGGCGAATAATCAAGGAGTAAAGGAAGCTCTATCGGATTATATTTTACTACTCAATTCCGACACTGTAGTGTTGGATGATGCTATTGAAAAACTCTATGATTTTTTTAAAAAAAATGAGAAAAAGGTTAATTTTGTAGGGGGCAAACTCCTCAACAAAGACTTATCACCTCAACCCTCATGCGGACCATCATATTCACTCAAGATGGTCTTTGCGCACCTCTTTTTGCGCGGAGACTATTGGGGACTGACGAGATATTCGCCGGATGTAGAAAAGGAAGTCGATTGGATTTCCGGGGCATGTATTCTGACAAAAAAGCAATATTTTGAATCACTTGAAGGTTTTGACGACAAAATATTCATGTATATGGAGGAAATCGACCTTTTCTATCGGGCCAAAAAACGAGGACTTACCGTGTTTTTTTACCCTGAGGCACGATTCATCCATTTAGGGTCGGCCTCGAGTGGTGCTCGAATCTACCCGATACTACAGGTCTTTAGAGGACTCCTCTTTTTTTATCAAAAACATCGATCGCGACAGGCGTTACTTCTTCTTAGGATTATGCTACAATTAAAGGCATTGGTAGGCTTGATTTTAGGGTACGTATCGGGTAATACTTATTTAAAGGAAACTTATGCAAAAGCTCTTGAAATTTCTCGGCTGGATTGACAACAATATAGTCAAACTACTTACTGTTGGATTCATCTTTCTCATCCCACTCTACCCAAAATTCCCTCTGAAATTCATCGACTACACCTATATTGCGATCCGTGTCGAAGATATATACGTTGCCTTGCTTGCCGTCGTATTTTTCGTCCAACTTCTGAGGCAAAAAGTAAAGCTTAACAAAAAATTCATGTGGCTTATTCTCGCTTTTTGGGCAGCTGTTCTCGCTTCCTTTTTGTGGGGAACTTTTGTGCAAAAAACTATCATCTATAAGCATCTTGGTTTTTTGCACTCCATACGAAGAATCGAGTACTCTCTTATTTTCTTCATTATCGTTTCGACTATCCGATCAAGAAAAGATTTTTTGCTCTATCTTCATTCATCCATCATAACGTTGATCATTGTTTCTCTGTACGGAGCAGGTCAAAAATTTTTGGGCTGGCCAGCTGTCCAGACCATGAACCCTGAATTTGCAAAAGGTCATATTCTCTACCTCACCCCTGAAGCGCGGATTTCCTCCACATTCGGAGGACACTATGATCTAGCCGCTTATCTCGTTTTCCTGCTTCCTTTCACGCTCGGATTGTTTTTATACGGTAAAAAGATTAAATATTTCATATCTTATTTTTTCTCACTGTTGGCTCTCACCCTTACCGCCTCAAGAAGTGGGTTGATCGCTTACCCTATAGCGATAGTTGCCTTTTTAGCGTATGTGCGAAAGTTCAAGTTGATGATTGTGATCGTCATAATTTCGCTTGTCCTGAGTCTTTTATCTGACAATCTATCTTCAAGGTTTGCTCAGACGCTTCGCATAAAACAAATCTATGTGAATGAACAAACAGGTGCAGTCGTCATACCTCAAAAAATATCAGTAAAAGAGTTGCCTGCGGGGACATTGTTTATGGAACTGGACAAACCCGTAGATCAAACAACGAGAAGTGCCCAGACAAATAAGTTGTTGACTGATAAAATTATTGCCGATCTTCAAGACGAGGCCAGAAAATCGGGAAAAACCCTGACAGACAAACAGGCAGCAGACATGGCGTCAACCATATCTGCCGGATTAAAGCCTATCAATACGGTTGTTTCTGATATTTCCATGGCAACGCGTATCCAAGTTGAGTGGCCGCGGGCTATCAATGCATTTTTGTCGTATCCTATCTTTGGCAAGGGACCCTCAACAATCACAGAAGCAACTGACAATGACTATCTACGCTGGTTAGGAGAGTTTGGATTGGTGGGGACTCTTATCTTTTTATATATCCTTTTCTCATTCAGCAAATTTATTTTTCTCAATAGGAAAAAATATGGAAAGAATGAAGAATAT
>Ga0209542_10009359_pt1 | contig 17995 bp, 30 predicted proteins | sample RifCSPhighO2_01_FD_184028 | JGI IMG/M metagenome (GOLD analysis project Ga0209542, IMG submission 184028) | Soil microbial communities from Rifle, Colorado - Rifle CSP2_plank highO2_0.1 (SPAdes) (version 2) | ecosystem: Environmental > Terrestrial > Deep subsurface > Rock core/Sediment ...
TTAACTGTTTCTTATGCATAAAAACAGTTAACCCATGCTTCTGCATGGGTTTTTCTCTAAATTTAAAAGTAGTAAAATTTATTTAGGAGATACTATATATCCTGCAAACGCGTAAAGTTTAAATATCAATTTCATATCTGAAATGAACATGGAAATAGGCAAAGCCAATATTCTTAGTGCAAAGTTGACTAAATATGACAGAAGAGCCAATTCTTTTGAGTATGAAATTCTTTTTGAGACAAATGGTGTTAAAAAAAAGATTGTTAATACTGGTATTCCTGGAAAAGTCGAGCCTATTGTTGCAGGTATCATCAAAGAGATTAAGGGCATGAGCAAGGTGAGTGTTGACTTATGGGATAATTCTTCGTTAGACACTTTCTCTAAGATAGATGATGAGATTATTGAAAATGCCGAGAGGAAACTAGGCTTATTCTTTAAAAGAGTCAATGACAAGATTGCAGCTGTTAAAACTAATAAAAGTGCTGATGGATATCTTAATACTTACACAAGCATAGCTGGATATTCGATGAATTTTTAAAAATATAAGAAAAATAAGAAGACTTACCGTCTTCTTTTGGATTTCTTTGCTGATGATTTCTTAGTGGATTTTCTCTTTCCACCTCGAGCCATTTTTGCTTCGCAAACATTTCCTTTACCGTCAACATAGTAAAGAAAACCTGGCTTTCTTGTTACAACGTTTTTTGCAACTATCGATCCCATTTCTTTTCACCCCCTTTTAGAAGATTATATCGACGATTATGATGATTAGCAAGTATTTAAATATATTGGAAATCGGGCATCTACGACGGGGTCATCATATTTTTCTTCTGTAACCCATTATCTCCCCGTTTTTACCTTCCTCGGTAATGGATTTCCAACCTAATGTTCGTGCTGCCTCGTCGAAATTTATCCTCAATATGCTCATAAGTTTTCCTTCTCCAGGATACAAATAAAGCACAGGATTATTGCGATGTGTGTATGTTAATATCTGTTTTAGTCCTAACATCGCCGCAATCTTCTCAGCTACGACTAAGCTACATAGTCCATCTGTTGTTCCTTCTGGAACTTTTGATCCTCTTATGTCCTGTATTTGAGAAACCACCATTATATCAGGATGTCTAAGATAGAAATTCATACCAAAAACAGGGATATCACCTCCATGATTTTGTTTTTTATATAGCTCTACTCTATAAGGTGCCGAAGAGATCAAGTTTCTTGTGGTATTAGGTCCTGTTCCAAACTCAGCCCTTAGATGATATCCTGAAAGGGGAACATATTTGTCTCCTTTGTGCCCTCCCAAAGTTGGAACCATAACCTTATGCAAGCTCATCCCTAACTCCCTATCTAAAGAAACGACACCCATGTGAAAAAGGTTCAGTCTATCAATATCCCCCTCGACAACATAAAGTCTTGCATATCTCTCTAGGAGAGTAGGATAAACTGAATTCTGGGTTATTGTAAAATCTCTGTTACATATCGGTTTTAGAATTTCTTCAACTAAATCTCCATTTTGAAGAAGTTCCAATTTATCAAAAGGTCTATTGGTCAAATCTTCGGTTTCAAGAAGTAATAATACCCTATCTTCTCTGGTTCTTAATCTTTCTGTAAGGTCTATTGCTTTCCCTACATTTTCGTACAGAGTTTCTCTCATAGCTTCAAAAATAAAGGGGATTAGAGCTATTCCAAAATTTTCTCTATTTCCGACTAATGGATCACCTCTTAGGGTGTCTCTTCTATTTAAAAAATAAGGATCTGTGACATCAAATAACGTTATGGGTTCAAACCCTCCACCCCATGCTAGGTCTAGAAAATCAGTTATATCCGCTTGGGTGACTATTGGCCAAAGGGGATCTTGCTTTATTCTCCTTATCTCTCTAGCAGTTTCGTAGAATAGTCCTCTTAATTCTCCGAACCTTCCTTCACATTTTGGAGTATGCTTCCTTTCCTTTTTTGTCATAGAGAAAAGTTTCTTTTTAGCTTTATAAGTTTTACCATTTGTTATTACTAAATAAGGGTTATAATCTCCAAAGAGATTTTACTTTCTTTAACTGCTCTCTTAAAACAAAGGCATGGGTTGAATTATTGAAACATCTGAGGGGCATAGCAATTTATGTACTACTTGTAAACAGAAGAGATCCTAATAAAGTTTTAGAGAGCGATTTGAAGAGTTTATTTAAGCCTTACAAACTTTTATAATAAATTAGTTCTTATTGTTTTTGTGGTAAAAGATTTTCGTAAGTTGATTTATTCTATACTTATTTGTGAATTAGCTGGTATTATCGGAAGTGTGTTTACTGCTTCGTCTGTTTCTGATTGGTATACTAATTTAATTAAACCAACTTTTAATCCTCCTTCATGGGTATTTGGGCCTGTGTGGGCAGTACTTTATTTTTTAATGGGATTTTCTTTATATTTTGTGTGGATTAATAAAAATAATTTAAAAGATGATGCTTTAAGATTTTTTTACATTCAACTATTTTTTAATGCCTTGTGGTCTATTTTATTTTTTGGCTTGAAAAATATTTTCTTAAGTTTTTTAGACATAATCTTATTAGGACTATTCATTATTTTAACTATGATTAAATTTTATAGAATTTCCAAGGAAAGCTTTTATTTGTTAGTTCCTTACCTCCTTTGGGTAAGTTTTGCCTGTGTCTTGAATTTTTATATACTAATATTGAATTAAAACTGCTATACTGCTCATAAGCAATAATCATTAAGCCTAAAGATATACCTGTGAGAATGAGAGCATTCCTTATCTTTCCTTCTCTCTTTGATAAGTCTGCGTAATAGGTTGTAAGATAGTGTTCTATATTCCTAGGATTTCGCAAGAATTCACGCTCGAAACCAATTCCTCTAACTGTTTTGATTGAGCAACTCTGGTTCCTGGAGCAGGGTATAACCCATGTTTGAAAAAATGGTCAAAAACTCCTCTTCTTACTAATGGGCTATTTTGAGCTTCTTCTCTAAACTCTTTATATTCTTTCTTGAGTATAAGCATGTTAATTAGAGATTAAAAAAGTTTAAAATGTTAGCTGTTTGGAAAGTATTATAACCTATTAAATCAAATGATTATCATGAGAGACATATATTGGAAGAAACTTTCTGGGTTTGAAAAATTCTTATTTGTTTTAGGATGGGTTGGTGGGTTAAATGCAGTTTTCTGGATAGCCGTGGTTATTGTTTATTATGTCAAGATTAATAAAAAGGTTGATAAGAAATATTTGTACTTTTTTAATCCTCATACTTACAAAGTAGTTTATGTTTTTGGATGGATTTATTTTGTATCATTAATATTGTTATTTATTCTATTGATAATCGGTATTATCTTTTTTGCTGGGCTTATTTCAAGTCTAGGCTCTTATTAATTTTTTTCTTTCATACTTTTGGTAGTTTCACTTATTCTTTTATTTCTTGTTTCTAATCTCTTGGCTCTTTCAATTTGATAAATAAATAATCTTTTTGAAGAAGGTGCTAAATTATTGAAATTGTTTTCTAAGTTATGTTTCTTAAGTTGAATCTTTAGATCTTCTGGAGTTTCTGGATTTCTTGGCAAGTTATGATCTATTGTTGGTTTCTTTAATCCTTCTTCATACATTTTTAATCCATGTATTGTCATTTTCTTTTCTTTTACTAATTGTTTAGCGTAAGATAGAGTATTATTGCTCCATCTGCTGTTTTTATTTCTTTTAACAAAACATCTTGAGTATGTATCATTGTCAATCTTTTTTATTATTGTATCAATCCAGCCAAAACATATTGCTTCTTCCATTGACTCTCTGTGACTTAAAGAAGGTTTTTTAGTATGCTTTTTATAAGAAATTAGGTAGACTATGTTTTCTTTTTTATGATTTTTTTTAAACCAATCTCTAAATTCTGTTCTATTCTGAGCAAAACATTTTGGGTGCATTTTAATTTTATTATTTTTTATAAATATTTTTATTCATTTTTACTTTCATCGTTTGATTTTGTTCTAGGAGCACACCATTATTTGATATATATGGCTCGGTGCATATGTTGCGGTTAAAACAACAAGGTCTTCGCTTTCCAGATTTTAACATAGCTAATGCGTTTTCTATTCGTCGCTTACACGTTTCCTGCTGCTTGGTTGATCTTATCCAACGGATCCAGTCCCAGCGAGCCATTGGTGTAATATCCATCATCTTGTTTGTATCTTTGGAGAAACAGCGAGAGCTTTCTTTAAATCTGTTGGTATCTTTGGTTCTGGCCATTCTTTAGATGGTTTAATCGTTAGCATTACAGTGTTGTCTGTTCCCGCGGCTTTGCACCTGGTTTTGTTGACTTTAAACCAGTGGCTTCCCTTACCGTCTGGTTCTAGAGCAGCTTGAAAATTGGAACCATTGATTGTTCCTTCAACCATTGTCATGCCTCGTGATGGAAGCTTCGTGCTTGCGTCCTTAGGCAGTCTAAGAATTGTCCATGAGCCTATTTTAAACAATTTAGCTTCAAAATTTATTGTAGACATATTTCCTTGTTCCTTGATAATTCTCATAATAATAACTAGCGAGCTAATTTGAAAACTATTTAAGTATTGCCAAAGGACTTTTTAAGTGGAACCAAATTAACCATTTTCATCATAAAACTCTTCTTTATCTAAAAGAATATTTTTTTGATCTTTCTTTTCTCTAAAAGCTCTTGGAACATAAATTTTTTCTTTTGTTAATGGATTCTCTTCCGTGTAATACATTGAAGTAGAGGCTGTTCCCGGTGTTGGTGTAAATACTTGTGTTAAGTTTACGTATAAGTCTTCTTTATTGCAGAATTCTTTTAACTTAATCATGTCTTCTTCTGTTGTTCCTGGATGAGCTGCAATAAAATATGGAACTAGGTGCTTATTGGATTTTTGTTCTTTGCTTACTTGTCTGTATAATTTTAAAAATTCTTTAAAGGATTCTGGATCAGATTTGTTCATTTGCTTTAAGACATTTGGTGAAATATGTTCTGGTGCAATTTTTAATCTTGCTATAAATTTCATTATTTTTCTAAACATTTCTTTTTGATCTAAGATGATATCATGTCTAATAGCGCTTCTTAATTCTAAACGTGTGTCTTTATACTTAAGTTGTAATTTTTCAACACCTTCTAAGATTGGTATTAAATCATTGTTTATTTTTCTGTATTTGCAGCCAACACATTGCTGATTACAGTATTTTGGTTTATTGTAGACTGTTATCTCTTCTTTTATAATTGGAGATTGTATTTTTTCTTCTTGATCGTATAAATAACAATATGAACCATACATGTTTAATGTGGGTAAGGTAAGATCATTAATCTTTTTTTCTCCTTTCTTGTATAAAGAGTCTATTTCTTTTATTATACTTTCTTTGCTTCTCTTTGCAACTTCTTTTCCTTGAACTAAAGGGATTATACAAAAAGTACAAGAACCCCAACAACCACGACCTATAGCTACAGAATTGTCTAATTTACCTAACATTTCTTTTTGAAATTCCATGTTTTTTGTGTTTGGGTGAAGTTTCCTTGTGAATGGGAGTTCGTAGACTAAATCCAATTCTCGTTCTTGTAAAGTATGAGAAGATCTATTGTGTTGGATTAAGCCTAAACCGCACGGCTCTATGAAAGGTGCATCTGGCAAGAGATAATGCATTCTTGTTAGTAATGTGAAATTATCTTTTTCTTTTACACAATCTTCATAAGAAGGAAGTTTTCTTATTTTTTCATTTATATTTTTTATTCTAAAAGCTATACCGTCTATTGTTTCTAAATTTAAAGAATCTTTTACTTTTTCAAAATCTGTTCCTTTTTCTTTTGGTTTTGCTATTTTTATTCTTTCTAATAAATTAAGAATTGATCTATCCCCATTGCCGAAAATTAATATGTCTGCTTTTGTGTCATTTATAATTCCCCTTCTTAGTTGGTTTGTTTTATAATCAAAATGCGTAAATCTTCTTAATGTTGCTTCAACCCCCCCTAAAACTGTCATGCAACCTTTGAATGCTTCTTTTACTTTTTGGGGGTAAACCATTAGTGCTCTTTCTGGGACTAGAACATTTTCTCTCTTTTTTAGCATTGGAGTATAATTTGCTAACATAGAATCTAATAATCCTGAGGAAATACAGAAAAAATATTTTGGTTTTTTACAGACTTTGTAGTCTTCGTCTTTTAGTGGTTGAGGTATTATTCCTACTTTGTATCCTTTTGAGTCTAATAATCTAGCTATAATAGAAACACCATTTAATGGATGGTCATAGTAAGGATCTCCTGTAATAAAAACTACATCGAAGGCTTCAAAATCGTTGTAATACGCCTTTCCTTCGTTCCACGTGGTCGGGAGGAAACCCTTTGTCATATTAATTTTCTTTTAATTGAGTTTATAAGCGTGTGGATTTTGGAAATAAGTTCGGGATACTACAGTAGACTATAAAAACAGAAGCTTTATATATTAATTATACATATAATTAATTATGATAAAAACAGAAACAAAACTAAAAGCCTGGGGGAACTCTATAGGGATAGTTTTGCCTAAAGATGAAATCCGGAGAGAAAGACTTTCTTTGAATGATGATGTAGAGATTACTATACGGAAAAAATCTAACTCCTTGAGAGAAGCCTTTGGTATTTTAAAGAATATTAAGCCGAAAATAAATAAATCAACAGATCAAATATTGAAAGAAATAGACAAAGAGTTTGAAAGCAGGTTTGATTAAAATGAAGTTTTTTCTTGATACATATGCCCTAATTGAGATAGTAAAGGGAAATCAAAAGTTCCAGAGATATCTAGAATCTGATGCTATAACATTAAAGGATAATTTGGCAGAGCTATATTACTATTTACTTAGATTATATGGTGAAAATTTTGCCAATGATGCATTAGAAAAGTTTTCTAGCATTGCTACTGAATATCCGATAGGAATAATCCCTAAATCAATGAGTTTTAAACATACTAATCACAAAACTAAATTTTCGTATATAGACTGCATAGGTTATACCTATGCTCTAGAATCTAAAAGATTTTTTTTGACAGGTGACAGAGCCTTCGGCGGAATGAAAAACGTTGAGATTGTAAGATAATTTTAAATATTAACTTTCTATTTTATTTCTATGAAATTATGGTTAGCGCCTCTTGAAGGGATTAGTGATTGCGCGTTTCGTACTCTTTGTTATAATTATGGTGCAGATCTTACATTTACAGAAATGATTAGAGTTGATGGGCTTGTGAAAAAGAATAAATCTACTCTTGCTCTTCTCGACTTGAAAAATGATACTCCTACTGGCGTGCAGCTTCTTGCGGTTAAACCAGAAATTTTAAAGAAATTTGTTCAAAATTTTTCTTCTTATAATATTAATCCTGTTTGTTTTAATCTGAATTTAGGGTGTCCTAGCCCTGATGTTATTGTGCAAGGAGGAGGAGCTGCTCTTGTTAAACGAACAAAAAGAGTTGAAGAGCTTGTTAATATACTTAAAAAATTAGAATATCCAGTGTCTGTTAAAATTCGCTTAGGAATGAATAATGTTGAAAAGGAGCATAAAGTTTATCTTAATTTACTTAATGAAGTTGATGCTGATGCATTTATCATTCATGCTAGACATGCGCGACAAAAATCTTCTGAACCTGCTGATTGGTCTGTTTTTCAAGCATGTTTGGATACAGGAAAGCATATTGTTCCTAATGGAGATATTTCTGCAATTGAAGATATTCTCTATTTTAAAAAACTTGGAATCAAAGAAGTGATGATTGGAAGAGCTGTTGTTAGAAATCCTTCTATTTTTCAATTACTCAAATCAGGTAAATTAGATTCTATTGATATTGTGAGAAAAAAATATCTTTCTCTTATGGAAAAGTATCATTCTTCTCCAAAATTTGTTAAAAATGTGCTTTCTTATTTGGGAAAAGATGTGCATAGCAAAAAATGGCTTATGTGAGAAAATTTAAAATTAAATTTATATGAACTTAAAAAGAATCACTTCATTTTTGAAAAATTAATTAAACTTGAATATGGATTGGATTAGGTTATTATTGAGAAAGATTGATATTGGAACTGGTTAGAAAAGCATTGATTATATCTCGAGCTTGTACTCATTTATATAAGGTGTTTCATGAGGATAATTGTCAATTTTTTCTGGATTTTTACACGAAAGATTCTTTATCATTCTTTTGTACATATCTTTAGAAAATTTGTCTGATCTCTTCAAACTCTCTTTGGCATTGGCAAGAAGATCTTTTCTTAGCTCATTCCATGCCTTAAATGCTCCCTTGTAAGTTTGGTGCATACTTGCTATACTATTGTGTTCTGGCCCCTGATCGCCTACAACATAAACTATTTGATTAATGTTCACTTATATCTTTAAATCTTTTAAACCTTAATTATGTCTTGTAATGGTTCTTGATCTAGCCTCTTGAATCGGCCTTTTTTTAAATCTTCTAAACTGCTACTAAATTGTCTAATTAAATTGAAGTCAAACTTTTCTAACTTCTTAAGACGCTCATATTCTTTTTTTGAAATTGTTACTGTTTTCATCTTGCAAGTGTAATCTCAATTCCTTTTTTACTTTTGGTTAATAATCCTTGTTTTCCAGATTTTATATTGTATTCGTCTGCTAAATTTTTAGGGATTCTTACTGCTATGCTATTTCCCCACTTTGCAAATGTTACCTCTTTTGCGCTTCTTAGCTTTCTGTATTTTGTTGCTAGAACATTGAGTTGCTTCATATCCATTATTTCTTCACCGCATTTTGAACATTTATAAGCCTCAAATTCTATTCCATCCTCTTCCATTATATCGAGTTTTCTTTCCATTACACCTTTGTTACAAATTGGACATTTCATTTTAATTGCCTCTCTCTATTGTTTTTATTATAATGATTTGACCAATATCTTCCCCTATACAGATTATTGATCCCCTCTTTGATTTTTTGATGAATTTTATACCATTTTTTCCGAATCTTTCTACTTTGCCAGTTTTTAGAACATTATTGACTTGATCGGGATAGGTTATATCTCTTTGTCTGGCTCTTTTGATAGTGTGAACCGTGATAAATATCGGCTTGTTTTGGAAATAAACTCATCCATTAAGTATCTACATGGATATACTTGTATATAAATATCTTGTTTTTGTTTTATTTTAAATATTAACTTTAACTTATTCTTTTTAGTTAAAGATATTCCTTGGTATGACAGACCCGGTGAGAGATTAAAACAGAAATGTGTTGAAGTTTTGAGCTGCCCGAGAAAATTATACAACTGAACTGACTGCGTAGATACTGAACTTCTGTTAATGGTCATTCAACCATATTATTTTCTGTTACTTTTCAACAACTTTTTCAATTCAAATACAAACTCAGATGCACGTTTGAGTGAGGTTTGTGCTTTATTCTCTTTTGTCTGCTCAAGCATATTGTACTGAAATCTTGAACGTTTACCGAGTTCAAGTGAATATGACTCTATGACTGATTCTGCTTTAGTACTTGCTATTTCCAAAGCATCTTTTTGGATGTTTTCATAATTTTCCAGAAGCTCTTTTTTTAATTTGTCAAGGATGAGAACTATTAAAGCATCGCTTGTTACTTTATGCGCTATTTTTTCCTGAGTTTTGTAGCCATATTGAAGAAGAATAGCATTTGCCATATAAAACATTGAATAATATGATGTTACTATAACCCAAAGATAAGGCTTGAGAGGACTCTGCATAAGTTCCTGCGCAGTCTTGAGAGAAAGATCTGCATTTTCGATATATTTGCTTTTTGCAAGCTCGTTGGTTTCTTTCTTTAGAAGCTCTTCTTGCAAATATCTTGTGAAATTGCTCTGTGCTTCTTTTTTTCTTTTTTCGTCTATCATAATATCATCTCGTAATATGCTTCTATTCCATAGAGAATTATGTTGCTATTTATTGCTTCTGATCCTACAGTAATCTCTTTAGAATTTCTCATAGCCTTAAAGTCAGTTTCACTGAATATGTTGATATGAATCTTTAGAGGAAGTGTGCCAGCAATGCTTTGAATTTCTTTTTCCATTTTTTCTTCTTCAGCATTTGGAACTATAAACATAAGATCAATATCTGAGTGTTTTGTCTGCGTCTTCTTTGCATAACTGCCGAACACTAAAAGAATGAATAATTTAGAATGTAGTCTCTTGAATGAATCGTGCATTATATCTATGTTTTTATTTTTTAGCAATTCATTTCTTCTGGTGTATTCTGCTTCAAAGATTAAAGGATGGATTTTGCTGAGCAATATTATTCTATGTGATTTGCCGAACTTTTGAATGTTTATTAATTGCATCTTAGCAAGCCTTGTTACCATATTGTGGACATTTTTGTAGTCTTTTTTCAATAACTTGGCAATTTGGTTTATGCTTAGCTCCTTATCTTTGTTTTCTACAAGTGATTTTATTATTTCGACTTCCTTGCTTTTCATGTAAATATCACCATAATATTATGTAAGTATTGCCCTATTTAAATGTTTTTGTTTTTAATATTAACTTTGATTTCTTTAATGAAAGTAAAGGATATTCCTTGGTTTGATAGACCTGGAGAAAGATTAAATTAGCTGCTTGACATAAATTATTTAAAGAAAGATGATTATTTATATTATGTTTAGAGTTTTTCGTTCTGAATGGTATGATAAAAAATTAAAAAAGCTTGATACGGCTGAACAAGATAGGGTTTCTGAATTTGAGCAAGATCTGAAAAAACAACCTTATTCTGGAAAGCCTCTTGGCTATAAGTTTTTTAGGGAGAAAAAGTTTGATGGCAAAAGAATTCTTTTTCTCGTTTATGAAGAACACTCTGCGATATTCATTATTACAATAACCAATAAAAAAGCCCAGCAAAGGGAAATAGATTTAATAAAAACAAATTTAGAGGTCTATAGAGATGTATTAGAAAAAATGATTGGAAAACTTTAAACTTCCTTTACTTTTCCTTGTAAAATATCCTTTATTCCAGTAGCTATGTCTTGTAAAAGCTCTTGATCTACTTCTTTAAGCTTTTTTAACTCCTGATATTCTTTTTTTGAGATTGTTATTGTTTCCATTTTAAGATAACTTGAGGATGTCCATACTAATGCGGTTTTTGACATTTATAAGTTTTTTTATTCAATTTTTTAACAGTATAGTTTTAAATATTGACTTTAACTTATTATTTTTAATGAAGATTAAAGACATGCCGTGGTTTGACAGGCCCGGTACAAGATTAACACGAAAAGGTGTTGAAGTTTTTGTGTTTTTTACTTCATAGCCAGCTTTTCTATTTCTTTACTGAATTGCTCTGCTCTATCTAATGACGTTTTTGCTTTAGCAAACTTTATTTCTTCTGTAGATTCATATTGAAAGATTGAGCGCTTTATTCTCTCAAAGTCGTAATTTTGCAGAATATTATCTGATAAAGTTAGTGCCTCATTACTTGCTAATTCGTAATCTTCAATAAGATTATTTTTGATCTTGTTTCTCACAAATACTATGAGTGCATCAGAAGTTACTTTATGTGCTACTTTTGGACCCACCTTATACCCGAGTTTATAGAGAAAGGCATTAGCGATATAGAACCTTGAATAATAGCTTATAACAACAACCCAAAGATTAGATAGATTCTCATTAAACAGTTTTCTGGCTATAAGTAAAGATTCCCTGTGATTCCTAATATAGGTTTCAAAGACAATGCTTCTAAACTTTTCTTTTTTAAGCAATCCTTCTGCCAAATAGGATTTGACGCAGGCTTCTGCTTCCTTTATTCGTTCATTGCTTAACATTGTTTACAATCTCGTAAAAACTTTCAATTCCATGTAGGATTATATTATTTTTAACTATTTCGTTACCTACATTAAATTCCTTGCTCTTTAACATGGCTAAAAAGTGTTCTGAACTAAAGTTCTGCAAGTGCACGTTTATTGGTGTTACGCTAAGTATTGATTGCACTTCTTTGTTTATTTCTTCATTATCGGTAATGATGCATATATCAATATCAGAGCCTTTTTTGTTTGTTCTGTTTGCATAAGAGCCGAAAAGAATTAGACAGTAAAACGGACTCTTGACTTCTTTAATTCTGTTGTAAATTAGTTTTATGTCTTTATTTTTGAATAGTTCCTGTTTTCTTATTTCCTCGATTTCAACAATTTTACTGTGATAGTTGTGATTAAACATGCATACTTTTGCATTTCCATGTCTTGTGATTTTTATTAGGTTATCTTTCTCTAATTTTGTTATCTCTTCGTAGACAATTTTATAATTTATTTTTAGAGCTTCCGCTACTTTTTTAATAGTGAATGACTTATCTTTATTATTCACGAATAAATTTAGTACTTTTAGATTGTTCTTCATTCTTTTATTACTTATTTGTAATATAGCTATTACTTTTTAGTATATAAGATTTTCTATTAAGAAATTTTAAATATTAACCTTAATTCTTAATTTTAAATGAATGTAAAAGATTTGCCGTGGTTTGACAGGCCTGGAGAGAGATTGACTCAGAAAGGTGTTGACTCTATAATCTTCTTAAATCTTCAAGAAAAGACTCTACTAATTCTTTTTGGATATACTTGTAGACTATCCCCCCTTATTATTGATTCTTTTATCCAGTTTATTCTTAATTTTTTGAATTGTTCTTCTGTTACCATATTTTAATGGTGTATAAGGTTTATTTAAGAATGATCATCTGAGGTTGAAACGTTTATATACTTTAATCAATTTTTTTATCTTAATGGGAATCCTAGATTTACCTTGGTTTGACAGGCCTGGTGAGAGATTAAAACAGAAAGGTGTTGAGGTTTTGAGCAGTTCTGATTTATTGGCTATTTTACTTGGAAAAGGCAAAAATGAAAGTGTTATGGCTTTGTCTAGCAGACTATTAAGTAAATATGATTTTGATAATCTTGAAGGTTTGAGTTTAGAAGAATTGACTGTTGAATGCAAAGGCGATAAAGTTTCTGCCTTAAAAATTTTGAGCCTTATTGAAATTAGTAAAAGATATCACAAAAAACTAGTTGGAGGATATGGCAAAAAAATTATTACTTCTGCAAAAGATGTTTATAATATGTTTTCTGATGAAATGAGAAACTTAAAACAGGAAGTTTTGAAAATTGTTTTACTAGATACTAAAAATAATGTTATTGGTGTAAAAGAAGTTAGCAAAGGAACTTTAAATGCCTCTTTAGTTCATCCTAGAGAAGTTTTCAAAGAAGCCATTAAAGCTAGTGCTTTTTCTTTTATTTTAGTGCATAATCATCCTTCTGGTGATTGTAGTCCTAGTGATGAAGATATTTTGGTTACTGAAAAATTAAGTAAATTAGGTGATGAATTAGGAATTAAAGTTTTAGATCACGTTATTGTTGGGAAGGATAAGTATTGGAACTGGAGAGAAAATAACTAATTTGCTTGCTAGCATATTCTGCCGAGAGATTATATTGAACTGCAAAGATATATCCTGTATATGTGTTAAAATCTTATGATTCAACCCTGCATTATGCTTACATTTTTCTTCTAAAGTTCAATCGTTAACCACTGTATATCTTCATCAAGGATTTCTTGGTTATCTTTGTTAATTAACTGTGTTTTAATCCATAGTCTTGTTTGACTGTGTTGCGTAAAACCCTGTACTTTTATTATTTTGACCCCTATTTGTTCGCCTGGTTGCAAAGTATCTTCAAGACTTCCAGGATATGAAACCCTCAGAAGATTGGAGTCTTCTGGTATGATATTTAATAGGACATTTGATTCTTTGTTTCCTGTATTTTTTCCATCAACCATAAGGGATATTGTCTCCCCATTTTTGATAAAATTTTTTGTTAACTCAGCTTTTACCACTTCTCCTGTAATTTTATCGCCTCCGCAAGATATTACCCCGAAGATTAGCAATAGGAAAAGTGTTGTTAAATAAATTTTTTTCATTTTGACCCCCTATATTTTTAGTTCTTCCAATCCCCTAATTATATCCTCTTCTAATTCTAAAATCTTTTTCTTTAGAACTTCTGGCTTTTCGTATTTAATTTCTTCATATTCAACTTCCCTATATTTTGAAATGCTCAAATCCCAATCTCTTTCTTTTATTTCTTCAGTTGGAACAAAAAAGAACTTCTTTTTCCTGTCTATCGGGTTTTCTTTATTTCTTTTTTCAAATTTTTCTATAATTTCTGGAATGTCTCCTTTTCCATCAATGAATGTTCTTTTATCATCTAAACTAAAACCGTCAGCTTCCATTTTGTAGAACCAGACTTTTTTGGTTTCTTCCCCTTTTGTAAAGAATAAAACTGCTGTTGAGACACCCGCATAAGGTTTGAAAACTCCTGAAGGCATTGAAATAACTGCATCTAGCCTACATTTTGTGAGTAATAACTCTCTTACTTTTTTATGTGCATTTGAACTTCCAAATAAAACTCCTTCTGGGACAATAACAGAACATCTTCCGCTTGGAGCTAGGGAATGATACATTAATTCTAAAAATAATAATTCTGTTTTTTTTGTTTTTATTCTGAATCTTTGGCTTATTTCTGCTTCATTTAAACTTCCTTTAAAAGGTGGATTTGCTAGTATTACATCATAAACATTATCTGGAATTCTTGGTTCTGCATCAGATAATGTATTTGCTCTTCTAATATTCGGTTTTTTAATTCCGTGCATCATTAAGTTCATTAGAGCAATTCTTGTCATTGTTTCATCTATATCATAACCGAAAATTGACTCTTCATCTAACATTCTCTTTCTTATTGGCGTTAGAGTGCTTATTTCATCTTTTTTATTTGCTTGCAAGATATGCTGGTAAGTGTTAACTAAGAAACCTGATGTTCCGCAAGCTGGATCCAAAATTTTATCTCCAATTTGAGGATTTGCTAGATCTACCATCATATTAATTATATGCCTTGGTGTTCTAAACTGCCCATTTTTTCCAGATGTTTTTAATTCAGATAAAAGATATTCGTATAAATCTCCTTGTGTGTCTTGATTTTGTTCTTTTATGTGCATGTCATTTATTATGTTTACAGCTTCAATTAACAATGAAGACGTTGGAATGCCGAAATTTGCTCCTTTCATATACTCTTTGTATAAAGAGTTTTCATCACCTAAGTTTCTCATAAATTGGAATACTTTATCCCTCACATGATCAAGAATACTTTCTGCTGGATATGTTGTCCATTGGCTCCATTTGCAGTTTTCATTTCCTTTGAATATTGATTTATATTTTTCTCCTGTAAAATTTGATTCTTGCTGTTTTTTATTGTCTTCATCTTCTAACTTTTTCATAAAGATTAAGTAAGACATTTGTTCTATTGCAGTGATTGGATTAGATAAACCTCCAGACCAGAATTTGTCCCATAACTTATTTATTTTTGATTTTATGTTTGTGTCTAACATTTTAAATATCCTTTAAAGAAAGCCTGAAGGCTTTTTCTTGTTTGGTTAATTCAGAAATTTCTTTATCAATTTCTCCTTTCCTAATTGCAGGACCCAGCTTAAAATAATTTATGGATGAAAACTTATCATAAAGCCCTTTATCTTTAATTAGATTTACAATAAGAGTTTTATCTTCTGGATAAACTACTTTTATATATTCTTTTATAGAGCATTTTTTATTACTTCCAAATAAAACTGAGATATTTTTCTGTTTTGCTAGCTCAATGATTTTGATTTTTAACTCTTGTTCCTTTATCTCTATTTCCTTTTTTAAATTGTAAAGCTTTTCAAATTCATCAACAAGACCATTATCGTTTGACATTTTTATTTTTCTCCTTAATTCTTATACCTTTATTTTTTTGCTTTTTCCACTCTTCCAAAAATACTTTTTTTATATGTTCGCCATTCTTTCTTGAATAGCAAGCTACATTTCCGTAAAAGAAATAATTACCATCTAACCTTTTTACAGGAATAGCATAAATGTACTCTTTTACAGATAATTTCGCAGGAAAGTTGATAGTTTTTACAGTGGTGACATCATTATTAACAACATTTTTTATGATATAATCTTTTTTATTTTTTGAGATAGAAATTATTTCATATAAGCCTTTTTTGTTATCAAGAAAATTGCCAACCATTTGCAATTCTTTCTTTGTAAAATAACCGGCTGGATTCCCTGAAATAAATTCCATTGGTGTAAATTTTCCTTCAATTAAATATTTCAATAAAAACCACGCTTGAAATCCGCGAGCAAAATCTACTTTAGTTCGCATTAAAGGAATCTCTTCCTCTTTTTCTTTCTTAAATTTAGATAATGCTTCTGCTGTTGCTTTTGGAAAATAATAATTTATAACATCTTGAATTTTTTCAATTAACTTTGTTTCCCATGGTTTTTTCTTTTTCATTTTATTAATTCTCCCTTGAAAGCTTTTTGCATTAGTGAATTAAACATTTCGTTAATATATTCTTTGCTCTTCTTCTGTTTTTCTTTTAATTTTTCAACATTCTCAACAATTGAGGCAAATTTTTTTTGGAGTTCTATTGGTGGAAGTGGAATTTTTATTTTTTTAATCTCAATAAGATGCAAATTAGTTATAGTTCCTTTTTTTGAATGTGACATAGCTTGCCTTAAGGCATATGGTGTATTTAAGAAGAACTCTAGATATTTAGGTATTAATATATCCCTATTTGGTTTAATTAAACATAAACTAACAAATATACTAAATTCATAATCCCAGTTGATAGTTTTAGCAACTCCAATTGTCCCATTTTTTGTGTATAACAAGTCTCCTTTTTCAGGTTTACATCTTTTTATTAAATCTTTGTGTTCTTCTTTTGAGATAAATTTTTTAGAGTTATTACTTTCAGTTAAATCTGTAACTCTTAAAAATGGAATCCCTCTTTCCGTATACTTAGGAGTTACATGTGCCCCATCAGTGATTTTAATACAGACGTCCATTAATTTTTTTTCATAGATTCCTTTATTCAAAAACATCTCACTAAAAATACTTTTCAAATATTCATCGGTTAATTTATCAGCTTGCTCTCTTTTTTGCTTTAAAGCTTCTGCTTTTTCTAAAATTGAAACGATTTTTTCCTGGGTTTCTAATGGTGGAAGTGGTACTTTTATTGAACCAAAATTTCCTTTTGTAATGTGTTTCATTGTTGAGCCATGTGTATCTCTTTTGAATAAATCAATGCTTTTTTTTACAAAATAAAACAAATATTTGTGATTGAGTAATTTTTTATCTTCTTTCACCTTGAAAATATGCTGGTTTAACCATCCATCTCCTTTGTCCCATAGAAAAGCATCTAATGTTGCAGACCACGAAATCAATAAATCTCCTTTTTTCACCAAATATTTTTTATCAAACTCTTGAGAGGTATAATTTGGGTTTGTAATTGAACCTGTTAAATCTTGAATCCTTATAATTATCTTACCTTCATTCTCCCATTCACTTGGCCTAAATGCTCTTCCATTTATGAATTTGGCTACCTTTCCGAGTTCAACTTCTTGCCAGAATCTTTCTTCTTTATTTCGCATTTTATTCTGTTGTGACATTTAAAAAATTCCTAGGGTTACCTAACCCACATTTAATTTGTATCATTCCGTCAGTTCTAGTAACTAGAACATTTCTATCTCCTTTTTATCCTGCTGACCTGCTAAAAACAGTCCACCCGCTAGCTAAACGAGAATATTCAGATACTGCACTAGTGTCTGTTTTTGGACCATCGGAGACAATAATCAATTTTGGTCGTATATACTCAAAAAGTGACTTGTGAAACCCACTTTTTCTGCCATGGTGGGAAGCAATGAATATATCTGTTCCATTTATTTCTTTTTTGAAATCCACCCTATTTAGTAATTCTACCCAAGATGGTGGTTCGTTATCTCCAGGAACTAACACTTTACTACCTGCGTAAGAGATTACTGTGACAACACTATGATCATTAAGATTATTCTTATTACAGTTAATAGGAACAAATGTTTTTATTTCAACACCCCCATTTACTGATGGGTTTGATGGGCAAGTAGAATAATCAGAGACTTGGTTGTATCGGTCAGAAAGATTAAAGTAAGTCTCGAATAGTTCTTTATCACTATCACTTATTGAATTCCAATCTAAATCAGATTTA
>Ga0209542_10009360_pt1 | contig 17990 bp, 17 predicted proteins | sample RifCSPhighO2_01_FD_184028 | JGI IMG/M metagenome (GOLD analysis project Ga0209542, IMG submission 184028) | Soil microbial communities from Rifle, Colorado - Rifle CSP2_plank highO2_0.1 (SPAdes) (version 2) | ecosystem: Environmental > Terrestrial > Deep subsurface > Rock core/Sediment ...
TACTGCTTTGTTGACCCGCAGTGAACCTTTAGTTATCCCTGAAGAAGAACGTTGTGCTGGGCTGACTTGCTTTACTCTTGGTGAACAAGTCTTAGATGAATTTTTATCTGGACAATTACGCTGGGATCAACCTAAAAATTACCTGACAGTTACTCCTGAACAACTTTACGGCGCTGATGAAATGGTTTTCACCATCCTCAGTTTCAATCTCGCCGGTGTTCCTGCTGAAGAACATCTTCGCATCATTGAAGATTTACAGATGATGGGGGAAACAGCAAATCTCTCCCAGCAATTACGTGCTAATCTTGAGCCTACCTTCCGATAAACAAAAAATAAAATGCAACCACGACCATGAAAACAAGAACCAGCAAAACCATCTGGAATTTTGCAGGATTATTTATCATGATGTTAGTTCTCAGCATGCCCCTGTATTCTGCTAGCTCACTGGCTGCTGCAGTGCAGATAACCAAAAATTCCGGTGAGGGGGGAGTTGAAACTTATCTTGATGCTGAAGGAGATGTCTGGACAGTTGAAGCTTTAATTTCTGTTTCTGGCTCGGCAACTCCTAATAATGGAACCGTTAATCCTGCCAATGTTAAAATAAAAATTGGTGACAGTGAAGCTCCTTTCAGTTCCTGCACTCAGAGCGCTTTGGGAAATCTCTGTGAATATATAAGCCCACTAACTGATGGTGTCCAGGAAGGAGAATATGCTTTTCAAGTAATTTATAGTGCCCTCAATGCCTTAGGTAAAACTGAAACTGCTTCCAATGGCGATGTTATCCGAGCAGATGGTTCTGCTCCGGCTATTTTCTTCGCTCCCGGCGATGTAAAACAAACTAGTGCTGGAGAAGTGGAACTGGACTTTACTGTGAATGATAAGGTTAGCAGTGGAGCTCCTTCGGTCGGATTAAAACAGGTCGATATCCTTGATGCTGATACTGGTCTAGTATACCAATCTATTACTGTAGAAGGTCAAGAAGAATTTAATTATATTTTAGACAGCGAGTTAGGCGGAATCCTTGACGCTGATTGGAGCGGTGAAGGTCTCAAAAGAATAAAGATCAGAGCTGAAGACAGATTAGGCCACAAAGCAGTAAGTCAATCTGTGTCTTTCTTTGCCGATTTTGTCAAACCGGAAATCGGCGGCAGTTTGAATTTTACTCAGTTTGGACAATTCATTGGACAGTTTACCGGAACAACTGATATTGTTGTAGACATAACTGAATCAAGCGTGCCAACAGTAAAAGGATATTCAGATCAAGCTAATTTCAATGGCCAGGAAGCGGTGTGTGAAGCAGATGATGATATAGACAAACTTTGGCATTGCACTTGGAATAACATTGAAGTAAAGCCGCAAAGCAGTATCACAGTTTTAGTTGTTGCCGAAGATGAAAAAGGAAATACTGCTGAAAGAAGTATTGTTACCTCATTTACTGTCGATAGTTCCCCTCCGGAAATAAAATTCTTCGGAACCTTACGGCAGTTTGAAGATAAAAGCTATATGAAGAGCGGCGAAAGCAGGATTATCTTACGCGCGGAAGATCAGGGAGCAGGCATCTCGAAAGAAGGAATCCGCGCTAATTTAGGCGCATTTGATTTAGGCAGCGCCGCTGAACCTACTGCTTGTGAAGAAGCAGCCGGTGTTATTGAATGTTACTGGGAAATCGACGATAATCTTGCAGAAGGAGTGCAAACTTTTGGCTTATCCACTTTTGAAGATAATGTCGGTAATGAAGGAGTCGCACCAGAATTTGAATTCTTAGTGGATAACACTGGTCCAAAAGTAGAAGAGTTAGAAGTGTTTGGCGTTTCAGAAGCAGGTGATAAGAATTATTTCCAAAGCAATGACCTCTTTAAGATCGTCTTGAAAGCTTCTGAAGCCAGCGGCTTGAGAGTGTTGGTAGATGTTAATGATCTGGTCTTGGATGCGGAAACAAAATATCCTGAGAATTATACCGGGATTAATTATGTCGATGAAGAAGGATGGCAGGTATTTACCGAAGATGATTGCCAAAAAGTGGAAGGCCGCTGGGAATGTATGGTACAGACAGATTCCATCAAGAGCGGTCCTGATTCTAATGTAGAGGTCGAAATTAAGGTTCAGGATACTGCCGGTAATGATGCAGTGAGCTGGCCGGAGATTGATGATGAACCTAAGAACGTAAAACGATTTAAGACTGATGATAATAAAGCAGAACTGACTATCGATTTACTTGGCCTTGCTACCGAAGATAATCCAGATTACTGGGAAGTGCAAAGTGTTCTTGCTGTTGGCGGCGCCGGTTCTTTTATAGATTTAGATACTGCTCCTTTAACTTATACTCGTCTGCCGTTTAAGATTGTATTAAATTCAGATCTTGATAATGTCCAGGCCTTAAATATCGAATTAGCCAGCTGCGCTCCTAAAGAAGCTGAAAAGCAAGGAGAAGAAGCGCCAGTTTCTAGTACTGCTCCGGCAATTAGCCGTAGCTTATTGTATGGTGGAACTTCTCCAACTGGTGATTATACTCCCGCACCGAATGTTATAATTGAATTCGAACCATTTGATGGACGAGGATTGTTTAATATTCAAGAATTTGCAGAAGGGGAATTTAAACATCAAGAACCTTATACTTGTACACTGAAGATATTCTCACAAGTTGGCAAGAATGCTATCAGGGCGGCTGAAATTCAGGAAGTAGAAGTGTTAGTGCCATTTGCCTTCTCTTCACTTGGTGCGCAGGATGAGAACTTAGAAAAGATTATCGAAGATGCAAAAGACGACATCAACGCAGCTTGGGATGTTATCGGGGTCATGGCCGAAATTCTGAAGTGGGTAGATTATTTAGTGCAGATCTACCGCATTATAGTAAGTATTATTGAGATTGTTGAAGGGCCATCAAAGTATTCAAGTGAAGCATTGAAAGAAGCACCAGGTGGAGAAGCAGCAAGAATTGCCTTTTGCTTTGGTATGACTGGGGCTACAGAAGGCGTGGATAATGGAGTAAATATAATAGATCAGATCGTGCAAGTTTTATCTTGCAGCCCGAGGGGAAAAGCCGATCTTGGATGGTATGGGCAATGGCAGTCATTTATATTATCGTTGTACAATGTGGAAGTCTTGAATTTTGAAGCGGTCGGCAATCCAGATCTAGTTGGCTCTGGACAGTATCGGCCAGCGCGTGATATACGCGAAAATCTTTACCTCTCCATCGCAGGATTATGTATCCCGGGAATTATTAAAAATCTTGATGAGATCAGACAGATCAAATGCCGAAAAATTGTTTGTTTGCAAAATGAAGTTCGTTCAGGAGTGGCTACGGTAGCCATGTGCGAAGACTTGGAAGATTTATTGATGTGTAAATATGTACTGGGAGAATTGTGGTACATCCTGCCCTTCTCACAATTTTACGATACCGTTATCAATGCTTTGTACAAAGCCTTTGGCGATCCTTTTGCCATCGCTCATACTGTGACTATTTTAACCTGTGGAATTTACTGTACAACTAGCAGCACTGTTTCAGGCGCTTGTACTTATGCCTATTTCATTTGGGATATCATTGGAACGCTAGAAAGTATTGTCGGATTTGTCACAACTATCGTTGCTGAATTTGAATCAGGTGGATTGAACTATTGTGATGCTGCTGATGTGGATGTGATTTAAGATGAAACGAATCTATCATTTACTTGTACTCCTCCTTTTACTTAATTCAATCCTTGTGGTAGCGCAGGAAACAGACGACATCTATGAGGAAGAAACTGTTGAAGAATGCGGTATTGGTTGTAAGATTTGGCAATTCTTATTTGGCAGCAAAGAAGCCAGAGCTGGCAAGGCATGGTGGGATCGAGGAGCGCTGGTTGGAGAAGGAATATTTGGGCCAGATGTAAAAAAATACTCAAGTGATTGGCAATGTACTGAAGGAAATATCGATGTTTGTCTTTGCACAGCAAGTTCATGTCTCCTAAATGGTCCTGGCACTTCAAAAATAGATTTTAGTGCAGGAGATTTAATTACAGAGGTTCCATATGATCAGGATCCAGCAGAGTTACCTTGGACAGAAGCCATTGCTCCTAGAATTGCTACGGGAAAGATTACAAAACCACTATCGCACAATCTCTACCAGCCAGAATTCAGGACTCAAAAATGGAATGAGCTCGAGCAGGAAGCTTTCAAAGTAGTGCCAAATACCGCATTAGAAGTTCTTAGAGAGCAGGAAAATGAGTGTACTGCTGGTGATTCTGATGCTTGCGCAGCTGCAGCAGATTTCTATCAAGCTGGTGAGGTAGTTCAACAAGACGAACAAAAAGCAGCTGCTCTTGACAAAAAAGCTGAGGAACTTGAATCTGGCGTACAACCAACAGCTGAAGCTCTAAATAATGATGATTGGAATCTTGATATAGATGAAGGGGTGTATGTTTGTAAAAATCCTAAATGTGTTCATGGTGGAAAAGAGTATAAGGAAGGAGATAAATTACCCGTTTCTTCTGGAACAACAACCGCACCATCCACAGCACCAGCTACCCCAACTGCAACACAACCAGCACCAGCAGCAAAACCTGCAACACCAGCTGCAAAAGCTCCCGCTCCGAAGCCAGTATTACTTAATGAAGAAGGAGTAGAAGATAACTTAAAGAATGTTTTAGGTGCTAATTTTGAAATTTATAGAAAATTCATAGGAGCAAATGAGTTTTTTACTGGCTTTGAAGGACAAATAGTAATGAGGAGGTCAAATCCAACTACGGGAAAAGTTGAAGGAAGCTTATTCCTAAGCTTAAATGAAGACACTGGAGTTTGGACTGGAGAAGTAACTAAAGTAGCGCCAAAAGGCGGCGGTTTCAAGGAAGAAACGATTTTTGTTAAAAATCAACAAGTTATTGCTACAAAAACTGCGCCAGGAAAAATAAAAGTAGGTAATGAGGATCTTTCTGTGGACAAGGATGCTACCGGTAAGGAAATCTTTTCCAAAGAAGGTTTATTCTACCAAGTTGAAGATGAAGAGGACGGCGGAAATATTAAATATGATCCCGAAGATGATACCAGAACGGTCACTAATTATATAGACGAAACCCAAGATGTTTATGATACTAAAACCGGTGAGCAATCTAAATTAAAAGGAGATTCTTATATTGATGGAGAAGGTGGCTGTAAAGAAGATCGATGTTTTGTACCAACCGGCGGACATGAGACCAGATTAGTCGGCAAGGATAAAAAAGAAAAACCAATTTATGATTCATATTTAGTAGATTATGATTACAGAGATTTAACTGGCGCTGATAGAATAGAATCGCTTGAAGCTAAAGGATATTTCAATCCCCGTAGCGGCCGAAAAGAAGGGGAAACATTTCATCGTCAAACTGAAAAAGGCGTGGAACTAACTACTGTGGTTGCCCAGCGTGAACATGATGAAAAAGGAAAAGAGACTGGAAAGTACACTGGGAAAATGATACTGAAGGATGAAAAAACTGGCACAGAAATTATTGTTCAAAAACAAGGAGATCATTTTGTTCAGGACGATAGGGACAGTAGCCCTGGGTTAGTAGCTGTGCAGCAGCAATATCAAATTAAACAGCAACAATACCAAGCTGCACAGCAAAATCATCAAGCAGCACTCAACAAACTGTCAGAAGCGCAGACCTTTGAAGATAAGGCAAGAGGCGATCTTGTAGATCTTGAGAGAAGTATTGAGGCAAGAAAGAAGTCTAGCAATAGCAAGGAGACAACCGCTGAAGAGGGAAAACAATTATTACTACTTAAGGCAGAATTTAATGATGCCCAGGATGCTCGTAATAAAGCAGAAAATGAAGAGGCGGAAACGCGAGAAGATGAAGAAGCTCTTTTACCTGGATTAAATGATGCATTAGGCCAACTGCAACAAGAAGAACAAGCACAGGATGAACTTACAGCAGATCTCAACGAAGGGATAGTAAAAGAAAAACTAGGCGATAATTATTCCAGTTCCCAAGGAGGCCTGGCAACAGCGCAAACTATTCTTGAATCAATCTATGCAGTCTCTTCACAAGTTAAATCCTACCCAGCAATCAGCAATTTATTATTCGGAGAAGCAGAATTCTATCAAGACTGGAGAAGAGCGCAGGATGCAGCATTCGCTCCCTTGCTGGGAGAGAACTGGTTCCCATCTTTACTATGTGAAGATTCAACCTACCGCTGGCTGGATAAGGAAGCGGAAGGGAAGGCAGTCATAAAAACTGTGTCAGGAACCTATCAGGCTGTTGCCAGCATCCAGATGGAGCGTTCAGCAGAAATTTCGCCTATTCTCTGCCAAAAGAATCCAGACCAAGAAGCAGAAGAGCAATGGATCTGTGATCGGCATCAAATTTGTGTAGATGATAGTTTCTGTTATGCTGATAAAGATGACGATGATGAAGCCGATAACGATGAACCATTACGAGGCCATTTCTACAAAATTACCTGGGCAGTTTCTGCTCCTCAAGATGAAGCTTATACTCCTTTAGTTGATGAAAATGGGGTTGCTGTTTCTTTCAATATCTGGATAGACCAGAACCCTGACGGCCAGCTAAATCTTGAAAGCGGAAAAGCTATCTATAATTTAGCTGGGAATACTGCCTCACCGATACAACTGCAGAATGGCGCATCGGATAGAGATGCTATCATAAAATATTCTCCAAATCTTTACGAGGAAGCCTGCATAATTTGGAATCAGCCGCCTAGGACAGTAGAATCAATTGACTTGGGAGCGGCTCTTACTTTTGGCGTTGCTGGAGAACCAGGGGATGCAATTGGCCCAGTTTGTTATGGAGCAGGCGATCCTGGATTTACGTCGGCCGTCGGAAAGGTCAACTGGGAAAATGCCGGACAGCAATCAACCAGCGTTTCCCAGAATAAAGGAGAAATTAGCCGGAATACGGATTGGTAAGATTTATATAACTCATAAATGCAAAATGATTATGAACAAATATCTATCCTCTTTTGTAAATTCCTTTAAATTAGGAAAAGACTTTGGATATACCTTTGCTGTCGATGCTATTACCTTTTCTTTGCTCTATCTTATTCTTACGATAGGATCAAGCTGGTGGCTTACCAAACTTCAAGCCTTGCTAGCTATCGTTCAGGAAGCAAGTGTTCTCGGCGCAGGACAACTTCCCGCAGTAGTACCTAGTCCGACTGGAACTCTATTTCTGGTCTTTATCCCCCCAATTGTTCTGGTAATATTTTTTCTGTTTCTCTTTTCCTATTCTCGAGCAGTTATCTGGAATCATCTTCAGGGAAGGAAGGTAACCCGAAAAACGTATTGGCGCTGGAATGTGCTTAATCTTAGCCTACTTATTCCATTATTTTTATTTGGCTTAGTCTTGGTTATCGCCAAAATTATACTTTCATTCTCTCTCAACCAGATCATCAAATTATTTCCTTTATTCTACATCACCCATACCGTTGCTGTTGATAATGTTCGCTTGGTATTACAATATCTCTTGAATTTTTACTTGCTTCTTGTTTTCATTTCTCTAGTTTTCTTAATTTATCATTCTTTCGCCAAGAGTTATAAAATTTGGAATTCTATCGGAATGGGATTTTCCTTGTTTAATAAAAATAAGAAAAGATTGCTGCTTGCACTTCTCTTAGCTCTAATTCCGGCTATTATTTTACCGCTGATCACTATACCCCTCTCAACCCAACTATTGTATGCTCCACCTTGGGTTTCTGTAATGCTGTACATAATATTGTTCTCTATCTACCTGGCATGGCTAAGATTATATCTGTTGAAGATAATTTCCCATGGATCTCAATAAATTCATAAAGAACAATCTTCTCGGCCTGAAAGTTATTCCGCATTCCGGAAGAACCGAATTAAAAGAAGATAATGGAAAACTAAAATTATATCTCAAATCTGCTCCAGAGAAAGGAAAAGCTAATACCGAATTGATCAAATTCTTTAAGAAAAACCATCAGCTTTCTGTGCGCATAAAATCAGGAGAAAGTAGCAGAGAAAAAGTGATAGAAGTAATGAGATAAATTTTAATAGTAGTGTATTTCTGATTAAATTATGGAATGGATTAAACCCTCCGCTGATAATAAAAAAGCTCGTTTGCTTTTTGTGGAGTATTGGGCTAACTATTGTAGGACACATCCAGATAGCGATTGGGGCGCACAACAAAATATCCTTATTAACGCAATGATGCAAAGTGCCAAACATTATCCTTTTAGCGCTAAGAAATATTTAGAGATGAAAGGAGAGAGAAGTTCGCGATAATCATTCTAAATCTGCGCTTCCATCAATGCCGGCTGCAAGATTTTTTCCAGCAATTTTTGACTGTTCATTTGCGCGCGCGATTTTATTATCTGGATCGGAGAAATCGACAAGCCTCAATGCTCCAGCTTCTTCAACCCATGGATCTCGAGCATGTACTTGCCTAACCATTTCCATAACCATACTTCGATAACTGAAATGTCCTGCTTTTTGGGTCCGCAATTCACCTAAATGCTGTAATTCTCGCAAGTTCATGCCCATCATAAAGCGTAATCGGTGGTTAAACAATGTTGCATATTGTGCAGCTTCACCTAAACCAGTTTTTCGTAAATCTTGATTAAGTGAGCGCATCATCCCTTCTACTTCCTGCACTTTTTCTTCTAAACCGATCTCGCCCATCTCTGGCGGAATAATGAAACCAAAATCAGTAGTTAAAGCCTGCCGTTGCTGGGTAAGTATCCTATGCCGTTCTAAATCCCGGTACTCAGCAAATCCCCCAACTAAATCAAATGTTAACGGATATCCTGCTTCAAAACCCCTGCCGGTCCTATCACGCCTATTTTCCCGATCTCCTTCGTACGTTTTTAGAATTTCCACTCTCTGGTCTTTAGATAAGAGCGTAACTATTCCCGATATTTGCGCTAAAGAAAGATTAGTATACGGAAATAAGCAGGCGGCAACCACTTGGGTAAGATGGGAATAATCATCTGAGAGCAGCGTTACTTTGTTATCTGAAGGGGTTTGGCTCCTAAATAATTCAGCAGCTAACGTTTTCATATTCAGATTAATTTCTGCTTTTTTTGGATTAGCTTTGTTTCGTTTAATGTAGGTGGGAATAACTTTATTCAACTCCACTTCCAATGCTTCTGCTCTCTCTCGAGCTTCTGCCAACTCACCGCTCTTAAGATGATTCAGTAGATTTGTAAAATATCTGCCGTTTCCGAATACACCCATATGAGTTAGAGCTGAGGAAGGCAAAACACACCTACCTACGTCTAACGCTGCGCAGCGGATGGTGAAATTATAGCCGTCTCTGAAAGCTTTTCTTTCATCGTCATTATGTAAACCTTTCTCTCCCACTTTTACTTTCTCCCCATCTCGTTCTACTTCAATTTTGAACTTATCTAGTGGAAAATGTTTCTTGAAATAATCCCGTAAAAGTCCTACCCCTTCACTATATACTTCAAAGGCCTTATCATTAACTTCTTCGTATCTCTGTCCCAAACCGGCTTCCATGATCTCTCTAGGACGTAGATATCTCCATTTCCCTTGGTCATCTTTTTGGTCATATACTACATATCTTGTCGATTGTTCTATCGGCGATCCGCCAATCCTTCGATCTTCAATTTCTTTGGTCAACAATTGGCTAATATTCTCTAATCCAACATGAGCTCCTTCTAATTCGCCAACGGACTCATCACCAAAAGCATTCAATACTCGATCCATTAATTCTGATCCCTTTTGTGCAGAAGGTTCACCATTTTCATCTAAGAATTCATTGACAAGGGTTAGCTGTATTCCCGTTTTTGCTCTGGAATATCTTGCTAATAATGCGCCGGTCAATTCTGAGGGTAAACCTTGTATAACAAATGTGTCTCCACCGACATTAGTGAAATATCTCCCCAGTTTATCTAGTGTTTCTGCAGGAACTTCCCTCAAAGAAATGTACTTTGACATAAAAATCCGTCAAATCAGCTTCCTTAAATAGATTATTCTTCTTGATCATTTACATTTGACAATACAAATATTTTTTATACCATTACAAAATTCTCTCCCTAAGAGGTGGAATGATGAAAAGAGGTAGATTTGTTGTTGTTGATGGATTAGACGGTGTAGGAAAAGGTGTTTTTCTGGATACTTTTGTTGAAGAAGCTAAAGCGGATGGAAAAAAAGTATTTGATGTTCATAAATTCTGGAAGAGTCATGACTTTCATCCCTCACCAGCTGATGTAGGCAACGCTGATGTTCTTATTACTTCCGAACCAACCTTCTGTGGAACTGGAAGATATATCCGAAACGAATTGATCGCTAAAAATGATCGTTCTTACTCTCCGCAGGCAGTAGCCGAAGCGTATGCTCTAGATAGGCATATTCTCTATGAGCAGCTCTTGCTTCCTGCACTCGAACGAGGAATTGACGTCTATCAAAGCAGATCTTTTTCTTCTTCAGTGACCTATCAACGGCAAAGCGCTCTGGATCAAGGAAAAGATTTCAGCATTGCCGATATCATGGCCATTCCAGGAAATTCCTTCTGTGCTGGTTATCCTATGAATCTCTTGGTTATTCCCACGATTACCGATGTAGAAGAAGCAGTGCAACGCAGTAAAGGGCGTGATAAAGATGATAACTGTAAATTTGAAAACTTGGCTTTTCAGCTCAAACTTAAACCACGTTTTGAAAGCGACGAATTCAAACACCTCTTTGCCTCATTAGGAGTTTCAATCGTATATATGGATGCTGGTGTCAGCATTGAGCATTCACAACACCAAGCCAGAGAATTTTATCAGAAGCACTTAAGATAATCTTTAATCTTTTTCTTCTTTTTTTTCTTCTTCTGTAAAAAAATCTCCTAATTTCTTGCACTTCGCCTGTCCTTTAAAAGAAATTTTTTTAGCAGTAGATTTAGACATAAAAGATCTATCACCTCTTTTTTTGAAAAGTTGAAAGGAGATTATCCTTCCATCTTTCCCTACTAACATCTATCAAGAAAAAAGAAATGATCAAACTATATAAAGACTGTTGATATGAAACTATACTGTTAGAAATTTACTGTTAGAATTGTTACGCTTGAAAAAAGAAATTGTAATTCATTTATTGAAAATGTTACTGTCCTCTGTCAATCAAATCCATGCTCAAGTGAGAATCAACCGCTCCGGTTTCTGCATTGATCTTAATATTAATGAATTTAAGAGCTTTGGTGATGAAAGTAAAATTCCAAAGTGATTTCCCTTCTAGATTCTGGAGGATCACAAAACCATCTCCTCTGCCTGCTTTAGGAAATAATTCCTCCACATGCTCAGCGAATACATCTACTGCCTTTTGGAAAGGCACTTTTACTGATTTTATATCTAACTCCTCTACTTGCTGCTCTGGTTTTTTGAAAACATCATCTTCATTCTCTTTCACTGTCACTATCTCGCCACAAGCAAAAACAGTCATCTTTCCCGAATCAGCATCATAAAAACCGATTTCCCAGTCACTCTTCAATTCACAGTCAGTTGTAATTGGACAAAAAAAATGAGAGAGATATCCTCCTTGATGTTTTTTCTTCCAGCTCTTAAATTCAGTGTTGTCTTCTACTTTTTTTAAGAGTTCAGCAGGTGTAGCCATCACGCATACTCTCGCCAGGTATAATTACACTTTGTGCACTTAAAGAATCTGGTCTCAGGCTCATCTGCTCCACGGGTTTGCTGGGTCCAGTAATAGGCAATCTTATTGTCACATTTAGGACAGGAAGTTTTAATCTTAGGATGAGTTTCAATTTGCTCAACCACTTCTATTTTTTTAGCTCCTTTTACTTTCTCTCGCAATTCAGCAGTTTCTTCATCAGGCGTTTTGCTAAAGCCGCAGCTGCAAAAAAGAACCTTTTTACCGGCCTTATCCTTGGGCCTTAATATTGAACCGCATGTTGGACAGAACATTCTATATTGCAAAAATCAGCTTCCCCTTTAAATACTTTACCGCTGTATAGTCTATGTATCTGCATTTAAATCAGAACTACCGCTGTATATCCCATCCTAAAGGTCTTACTAAATCCACAAACAATATCTTCACCCAGCCTAAATACGGCAGCCGCAGCACCCCTTTACCATAAATACGTTCTTCACTAATCTTGGTCTCTTCTAAGCCGCCAGCGATACTGTCTTCATTATGGTCGCCTTTGGTTTGGTAATAATATTCTCCATTCTCCTGCCAAACTTTAACCACACGATGAATAATCGGCTGCGCTTTATTAGCTTGAAATACCAAAATTTCTCCTACTTGAAGATTCTCTCTATCTGCTCGCCAGAGTACAATTACATCCCCTTTGTCAAAACCGTTCTTAAATCTGAAACTTTCGAATTGCTCTTTACTGATACCCTGTCCCTCATACCAATTTCCACAGACTTCCCAATAATTATCAAATGATTCCTTGAACTCAACAAAATATTCCTGACACAGTTTTCCATCATGCAAGCCATGCTCCATGCTTTCACTGACTACGGCCACAATAGGAAAACTAGTGCCTAACACTATTCCCAAGACCGGGTAAAAAATAAACCGTATCAACAAAAAAGCCACCACTACATTCAGCGCCCAGCTGGTGATCGATTCATCATGCCAGAAGAAATTCCAAGCCTTCTTAATGGAATGTTTCCAGTTTTTTTCCATAGCTTATCCATTCTCTTCCGCTTTAAAAAGCTTTTTATAACCAGAAGTATTTGTCTAGAGTATGTTAGGGAAAGAAAAAATAGCTCGCTTAGTACAAGAAATTACCAAGAAAAAAGAATTACAAAGTATTGATAATCAGTTTGTAGAAGAACATCTTAGCAAATACCTACGGCAAGAACCTAAATTGATGAAGTCCCTGTACCTCAACTTTAATCCAAAATCGAAAGCATACATCTCAGTCATCAAACAAGTTCGGTCTCAATTGCGTAGAGTATATGGGTTGTTTAGAGACGATTCTAAAGAACGAAAAAGATTAGTCCGGGAATTGTTGGATAGCCAGCTCCCAAAAAGAGCAGAAATACTGGACGCCATTTTAGCGACTCACTCTTCTACACATGAAAGAATGTCTTTTTACGATACACTTTACTATAAACTATTTTCTCTTACGGGAAGACCAACAACCATTCTTGATCTGGGTTGCGGCATTAATCCATTTTCCTTTCCTGCTATGAAACTGAAAGAATGCAGCTATTTTGCATATGATATTAATGCAGAAGAAATAGGATCTATCAACTCTTATTTTCAACTTTTACGCCGAGAAAATTCTTCCTTCAACGGAAAGGCGGTCGTTGCCGATATAATGGACATTGCCTTTCCCCGCGCTGACCTTTGCTTACTTTTGAAGATGACCGATGTTATTGATAAAGGCAAAGGGCACAAGAAAACTGAAGAGCTGCTCAAACGGATCCCTGCCAAGTATGTCATAATAAGTTTTGCTACCAAGACCATGAGTGGGAAAAAAATGACTGCTCCCAGGCGAAGCTGGATGGAATGGTTGTGCAGACGCTTGGGATATGAATATACTATTCTTGAATTTGAAAATGAGATCTTTTATGCAATAAGAAAATAAAAAGAAATTAAACAAGATAAAATCAATACTGCAGCAACACTTCCACATCTCTGCCAAAGATTTCTTTCAGATTCTCGAACAAAGGCTCCTTGACAAATACTCTCTTAGGAAATTTCGCTTTAGCTAATTCTTTCTCGAATTCTTCAAGGCTGCTTTTCTCAAGTGTACCTAAACTTCCATCGGCTTTTATTACGGCTTTTTCAATCTGCTGTTCTTTAGCATCTATGTCATGGATAACAAAAGCCACGCTTTCCAACAAGATAACTTCGCCGAACTTCTCTCCGTGTTTTACTCTTACTCTTGCCCTCTCTAATTCCTGTCCGCGCTTGCGCTGCATGTACTCAATCAAGAACTTGAACAAACCAGAACTTCCTTTGCGCGCTTTTTCAATATCAGTCTTGGTAAGCTTCTTCTGATCATGCTTTTGTTTCGCTTCGATTATTTCATTTAAGTCACGCAAATATCGAGCTGGGACCTTTCCGGTGGTGATTAATTCATCTTCAAACAATTTGATCAGTTGTGAATCTTGTGCTTTTTCGATTCCTTCTAACTTAAGCACATCCCTGATGATGGTCATTACCTCGTCATACAACATCACAATGCTTTTTTCATCATGCCGGCTTTCGATCTCAGTAAACAATTCCTTAATCCTTTTCAGAAATTTTTCTGCATCAGTGATAAGCTTGTCTAATTCTGTTCCAGTCAATTCTTTTTTATCTCCATGTTCTATTTTCTTACGGATATCGACATTGTTTCTCAAGATCTTCACATACTCTGCTTCCAGCATTTTTTCTTTCTTGACAAAAATTTCCTCTAACACGTCAGGAGTTTCTCTTGGCGTTGGCGGTGGAAGACCATACAACATGATCGCTGCCTGTGAGGGAGTTAGGATAGAATAATATGTGTCCTCCATCCCCATTTCTTTCAAGCGACCTTTTACTCTGGTAATACTTTGTTCTCCGGTACTCATGAATAAATCAATCGCTTCTCTGCTGGGCTTTATTCTTCCCATTCTTAGCAGCTGTTTCCAGGGCATGAAAATGCCGCGGTCGTAAAATGGAACGCCGTCTCGCAGCAAGGTGAAAATAATCGGATTTGCTTCTTTCAGTGATTCCCAGAAATCGGTTAAGATATACACCTGAATGTTCAGCTTATTCTTAATGCCAGTCATTTCACCAGCTTCAGCTCCCATACCGATGATGATAGCACGTAATTTATCCTTCAATTCTGCCCGGCTCATTTTCTTGACGTCAGTATCATCAATCACGATCCAGACATCAATATCAGAAGTTGGTGTCGCTTTTCCCTGAGTTAAGGAACCGGCTAACACATAGCTTAGAATATATTTCTCAAATTTCTTGATAACCATGCTCTTGTGAATTTCCGCAATCTTGATCGCTGCCAGCATTCCTGTATCATGCAAAGGCGCGCTCATGGAAATCAAACGGTTAAAATCATATTTAGCATCATAACAATTCTGCCATAAATCTGTAAGAAGCGCACATTGGGGAGTAATTTCTTTATCTACCTCTTCTCCGATCTGTTTGATTGCTGAAGAGAATTTGTTGAATAGCTCATCCTTGGTCATCTTTTGAGAGGTGGTATCGTCAACTACCACCAGAACATGAATTTTATTTTCATCACCTTCTTTCTTTTCCTGTTTTTGCTCTCCTTCTTTTGCTTCTCCTTCCTTTGGTTTTTCAGGAGGCAGAAGAGCAATTCCGACAATATAATCGCCAAATTTTTCAAGAACTTTCTCTTTAAATTTGTCTAACTTTTCTTTGATGACCTTGAGCTTCTTTTCCATCTCCGGGGGCAAATTGGGCATGCCCGGAGGTATAGGTAATCCTCCCTGAGCTGGTTTAATTTCTTTAGGTTGCATAGATTTGGACATTTTTTTGGACATAGTCGTTTCCTCCTGTGACAAATTTATTCGGTATTTAAGCTTATACTTTAAATACTTATATTTATTTCTTTTGGAAGTGAGACATTTTAGTCAATACTGTTTATTCCGGTAATGTAACTACTACTTAGTGTCAAAATAATCGAAAAGTTTATATAGAAATCCATTATTTTACTCTAAAAATGGGAATAGCAGATTATGTTTCGACCTGGAACAAGGGACAGAAGGTAAACGATACTCTAGTCCAAAAAATGTTTGAGGGCTATGTTGCTTTAGGCAAAGCTATCACTGGCGATGACGGTTTAGTTGATAAAACAAAACTCAAACAAAAAGAGGCCCAAGTTAAAGCTGCAGAAGCATTCTACAAGTCAATGACGGACCACTCTCTAGCTGTTTGGGGTTCTACAATTACTGATCCAGAACAACAAATGGAATTAGCTTACAGAACCTTCGGTTTTGGCTATGATATGGTTGAGGATTTCATTGAAAATGCTCAACAAAATGTAGATCCAGTACAATTAATCGGCTCACTTCAACAAAATTCGGCATATAACCACTTTGAGGGAAGAAACCAAAGTGGAGCCGCAAAATCAAAATTAAAACCTGAGGACACTGACGAAGCTATCCGATATACCAAAATAGAAGGAAGAGTAGACAAGGCTAAGTTAACTATTGATGATCTAGCTGCATTACTTACCCAATATATTAAAGATGGAGTTATTAGTGATAGATTCCTCAGCAATAAAAGATATGCTATAAGGCCGGCTCAGCCTACTAATTAATTTTTTCTCTTTTTAACATAATCTAACTATCTTTTTCTTTATCGAAAAGCTTTTTAATCAATCCTTTCTATTAAGTGCTTATGAGTAAAAAAGAGGAAGTCCCAGATTATATTTCTAAACATAAGAAATTGTATCATCATGCTAAAAAGTTAACTGATACTATTGGGCAAGCTCATACTGAGGCCTATACTGCTGCTGTAAACAAGCACCTCTTGGATGGTGGAGAAGTAGATTTTGATAAGCTCGATGATTCTAAAATCCAAGAATTATTCGTCAAAACTATGTCTGATATGTATATCAATAAAGCGAAAGCTCATTTTAAAGTCTCTAAAGATCTGGATGATCTGGAAAAAGAGATTCTTATGCAAGCCTATTCTGGAACAACCCAGCAGCAATTAAAACAAACCGTTAGCAGATATGGAAAGAGGTTTACTCATCAGGTTTTTGATAGTGTTAAGGCTCAAATCACCAAAAATGTAGGTGAACGTCTCTATGGTTCAGCGGGTGCGCATTTGAGTGACGAACATGTCAAAGACATCGTCAAGCATGTAGGATTAGAAGACAAAGTTGATGCCGGAAAAGTCAATGTCGATGAAGCCCGGGAATTATTGGCTGCTTTCCATGAAGAAGGCGTGGTCTCTGATTCTGCGTTGAGGGAGAACTTGCCCAGCTATAAGCTCAAGAAAAAACAAGAAAAAAAGAAATAAAAATCTATTGAAGGAAATCTTCTATTCCAGCTCCATCTGCTCAATCTCATCTAAGCCAAGATCGGTTTCTTCTTGCAGGGAATCAATTTCTTCTAACTCGCTCAAGCCATTATCCACAGCCTGTTCAGTTGGAGTCGCTCCTTCTGTAAGAAGCGTTCCTGGTTGTTGAGAGATTTCCTGAGCAGCTTTGCAGCCGCTAACAATCGCAACTCCTAAGATGAGCAGCAATACTGAAATTCGCAGTATTTTCATTCTGTCTCACCTTATGCAGTTGCTTCTGCGTTTGCGTCAGCTTCAACAGCAGTATTGCTTTCAGATTCCTCAGAATCTTCACTTCCTTCTCCTTCATTCTCAGATTCTTCTGAAGCATCTTCTGTCTCGCTCAAGTCTTGCTGCACTTCTTTATACTCAGCCAGGAAGTTTCGCAGTATTTTCTTAGTTTCCTGCAAATCTTTTCTGACTGCGTGCTGAGCTGCTCTCAATTCACGATTGAAGAGGTCGAAGTCTTCTGCATCTTTAGCTTCCATCCATTTTTGCTTAGCAGCTTCATAATCCTGTTCTAATTCAGCTACTTTAGCATCAAATTCAGCTAAGATTGCTTCTAACTCAGATACATCAGCACCAGCTTCTGCTGCTGCATCAATGCGTGCTTGCATACTGGTATGAAGATCTTCATGTTTTCCTACTAAAACATGAAGCTTAGCATTTACTAATAAGCCAACCAATCTTCTCTGCAGCTTGTGCACTTTCTGGTTTAACTCTTTCAAGTCTTTAATTGCCGCTCTTATTTCTTCTTGCGAAGTTTCGTTGGTAAAGCTGTCAATCTTTGCTTTCTGAGCATCTAATTCAGCTTCAAAGTCTGCAATTAAATCTAGCGCATTTTGCTTCTCTTCTTCAGATAAATCTTCCATCTTTTCAACTGTCTTGGTCAACTTCTCCAAAGATCTTTCCACTACCTGTACTGATTTTAGTAAGTGATTCTTTACGCCTAGACGTAATTCTAGCTTTAAGGCAGCGCAATCTTCATTTTCGGCATTACATCGCCGTGCTTTTTTATGTAATTCTAATACTTTCTCGCGGTGTTCGCGTTGCTTTTCCTAGAATTACG
>Ga0209542_10009361_pt1 | contig 17988 bp, 21 predicted proteins | sample RifCSPhighO2_01_FD_184028 | JGI IMG/M metagenome (GOLD analysis project Ga0209542, IMG submission 184028) | Soil microbial communities from Rifle, Colorado - Rifle CSP2_plank highO2_0.1 (SPAdes) (version 2) | ecosystem: Environmental > Terrestrial > Deep subsurface > Rock core/Sediment ...
ATAAAATATTTCCGAAGCGGGGTGCCTTCAAAGATGCCTGCGGGAGAACCGGGAGGGCCTGATTCGGAAATATTTTATGATTTTGGAACAGAACACGACCAGAAATTTGGCGTAAATTGCCATCCGAATTGCGATTGCGGCAGATTTCTTGAGATTGGCAATTCCGTATTCATGCAGTACAAAAAGAATGAGGATGGCACATTCTCCGAGCTCCCACAGAAGAATGTGGATTTCGGCGGAGGGCTGGAGCGCATCGTAGCGGCATCTCACACGGACGATATTTTTAAAATCGATACCATCCAAATAATCGTCGCAAAGCTTGAGGAGCTTTCAGACAAGAAATATTCGGATGGCGCATTCATGTCCGCATTCAGAATCATCGCCGATCATATCCGTTCGTCCGTGTTTTTGATTGGCGACGGCGTATTGCCTTCTAACACCGAGCGCGGATACTTCGTGCGCCGGCTTTTGCGCCGAGCCATCAGATTCTGGGACAAGCTTGGGATTCCCAATGCTGGCATATCGGAGCTCGTCTCTCCGCTTTTGGGATTTTACCGAGATGCGTATCCGGACACATTTGCCAAAAAGGATTTCATCATTGAGGAAATAAAAAAGGAGGAGGAAAGATTCAGGAAAACACTCGTGCAGGGAATCAAGGAATTTGAAAAGGGTAGAGACCCGTTCGCGCTGTTTTCCTCCTACGGCTTTCCGTTTGAGCTTACGCTAGAGCTTGCGAAAGAGCAGAATGTCGAGGTAAATCTCGAAGATTTTCTGCTAAAAATGAAGGAACACCAGGATATCTCGCGCAAAGGAAGCGAGAAAAAGTTTAAGGGTGGGCTCGGAGACACGAGCGACAAATCGCTCCAATATCACACAGCCACACACCTCCTACATCAGGCGCTTCGTGATGTCCTGGGAGACAAGGTGGTGCAGAAAGGGAGCAATATCACGCCCGAGCGCCTTCGCTTTGATTTCGCTTTTGACAGGAAGATGACGGACGAAGAAAAAAGAAAAACGGAAGATATTGTTAATAAGAAAATAAAAGAAGCACTCCCGATGCAAGCGGTGTCGCTCTCGCGAGAGGAGGCGGAGAGGACAGGTGCCTTGCATTTTTTTGGAGAGAAATATGGAGACACTGTTTCCGTCTACTATATCGGCGAAAATATTGGAAATGCATATTCCAAAGAATTCTGCGGCGGCCCTCATGTCAAGAATACTTCGGAGCTCAAAGGCACTTTCAAAATCCAAAAAGAGGAAGCAATATCAGCCGGAGTACGGAGGATAAAAGCGGTATTGGTATAAGCATGCTTGTAAACGGCCCCAAATCCGTAATATAATGATTGGGATGCAATTCTCTTTTTTTAATTCTAAACCAGCCGCCTCTCCAATAGCAGTGTTTTCCATAGAAAGTGGCTGCATAGTTTTAACCATAATTGATTTTGATAAAGACAGGAAGGGTGAATTGGTCTATATATCACGAGTCTCCTTGGAATCAGATGTCAAACTAGCCCCTCAGGAATTGCTAAGATACGCATGCCAAAAAATAGACGGCATGCTAAAGCGTCTTTTTGATGAAAAGCATACTTACGCTATAGCAAGAGCTAAAGTACTGGTCATCTTAGGCTCCCCTTGGCATATTTCTTGGAGCGATAAGGTTTTGGTAAAAAAGGAAAGGAACTTCCGTGTAACGGAAAATCTCATCAACGATTCAATTAGCGAGTCTTTTAACACAACACATAAAGGAATGATTATTTTAGGCAAGCGAATTGAATCTGTAAAAATGAATGGTTATCAGATGAAAAATCCCACCGGCAAGTCAACAGCATCACTGGAGTTGGATGTTTACATTGAGTCTGCGCCGAGTGAGGTATTAGTTTCAGTCAGTGAGGCGATAAGAAAGCATATTCCTCACGCGAGCATTAGTTGGAGCGTTTATACTTTTGCCGCCGTATCTGCCATAAAAGAATGTCTTGGGGTTAAGGATTTCCTTTTGGTGATTCCAGAACATGAAGTCACGGAGATAGCCTTGGTACAAAATGGAATTGTGCAGGCAGAAGCTTCGTTGCCGTGGGGCAGCTCCTCGCTCGCTCGTAATCTTTTCGGAAAAAAAAGCTCTGGTATCAAAGAGGCAATATCAAAAACGAAACGTTTTATTACAGGAACCCTTTCGCAAAAAGATCAAAAATCCACTTCAATAGCTATTGAAGCAGAAAAGAAGAACTTTTTTCTGAATTTTAGAAATATTTTGTGGCAGATGAACACCAGCGTTCTTTTCCCAGATACGGTTTTCATTGCTGGAAAGACAATCGCCGGCTACTTCGCGGCGGAATGGATAAAAAAAGAAAATTACTCTGGCGAAACTTTTACTATTGGCGGCTTTAAGTGTACTGTGCTTGGCGGCGGAGACATTGGAGATTCGCTCCTTAGACTAAAAGAAATGAAGTCTAAGTTCCCATTTGTATCGGCTGTTTCGGCTCTTGCCGCAAAATCATTTGAAATGAGCCTAAAATAGGGTAAAATAGTGGGATGAGAAACCAATTTCAAGATATCATTCCTCCTGACAGGCGTTCAATACGTAATATTCCCTTGCCGAATGAGAAATCTTCTGGTAAAGAAAAAAAAGAGGGTAAAAAAAATACTGGGTATGGGGAAGCTGAAGCTGATGCAGGCGAAAATACGGCTAGTTTGGAGGTAGAGTTCGCGGAAAAAGAGATTCTGACATACGGTGGCAGGCCAAGGGTTGGCGGCTTTTCGAAATTCGTGCTCTGGCTTATCACACTTGGATGCGTCGGAGTTTTATTCTTTGCTGTCACATGGCTTTTTACCGGAGCGAACGTTACCGTAAAGCAGAAAAAAATGGATGTTGCCTTTTCCGGCCAACAGGAATTTTTTGTTGATCCCGCCTTCGGTGAAGTAGGGTACTCCGCAATTACGCTTTCTGAGAGTCTGTCTGTTCTTGTCCAGGCGACAGGTGAGAAAGAAGTCAGCGAAAAAGCGTCCGGAACAATTATGGTCTATAACGACTTTGGCACTAGTGCGCAAAAATTGGTTTCCGGGACAAGGTTTGAAACCCCAAAAGGACTTATCTATAAATTGGATAGCGCGATAAGTGTGCCCGGCAGACATATTGAGGCGGGTAAGAATATTCCCGGTAGCATAGAAGCCAAGGTTACTGCCGAAAAAGCGGGACCTGTTTACAACGTGGATCTTACGGATTTTACAATTCCTGGTTTTGAGGGAGGCGTAAAATTTGATAAATTCTATGCACGCTCTAAAACAATAATGGCCGGCGGCGTCATAGGCAAGATCGCCACACTTGATGATGCAGTTCTGGCGGCAGAGACGGATAAACTAAAAGCAGATCTCCGCTCAAAGCTTGCTGAAAAAATAAAAAAGCAAATGCCTCCAAGCCAGACGTTAATTGAGGGTCTAGAGGAAGCTTCCTTTTCTGTTGCTTCACCTAAATCGGAAAATGGCAAAGCAAAAATAGAGGTTACAGGCAATGTTAAATATTTTACAGCAGATACTCAAAGCCTTGCGCGGTCGCTTCTTACAGCGCAGAATATTCCACTCGATAATAAGGAAACATTTGATGTTGATTCAAGTAATGTAAAGGCCTCTGGAGTCACCGAGAGTGACAGCAGATTAAACGCCAAACTTGAGGGAAATTTCGAAGTAACTTACCATCTTGACATTGACAGTTTGAAGAATGCTTTAGTTGGGAAGTCAAAAAACAGCATCAAAAAAATTGCCGAAGATTTTCCCCAGATCGTTTCACTTTCTACTGAGCTTAAGCCGTTCTGGAAAGTATCCTTTCCAAGCAATCCGGACAAAATTGACATAACTACTGAGTAGCTATTGACTTAATACCTAAACTTCATCTATAATGCTTTCACCTGATGGAAAATAAAAAATCCCTTGAAGTCAAGACCGGCTCTGTCATTGAGGCATTGCCGAATACCATGTTTAAGGTGCGGCTTGGCGATGATAGTGTGATTTTGGCTTATCTTTCGGGTAAGATGCGTCTCAACAGAATAAGAGTGCTTATCGGAGACACAGTCGAAATGCAGATAGATCCATACGGGGGCAAGGCTAGAATTATCAGGAGAAGTTAACATAGGCAAACGTCAGCCCTTTACTAAAAGGGCGCGGTGTAGTATGCTACATGCCGTTTTTTGTGTATATGAAAGTCAAAGCATCAGTTAAAAAAATTTGCGCGAAGTGCATGATAGTCCGCAGAAGCGGCGTTGTTAGGGTCGTGTGCAAATCAGTCAAAAAACATAATCAGCGGCAGGGATAGGCCGCTTTATTTATAAAAATGCGTTTACTTGGAGTTACAATCCCGGATGACAAGAGACTTGAAATTAGCCTGACGGCCATTTATGGAATCGGTAGGCCGAGAGCGCGAATGATTCTTTCCAGCGCAAAAGTGGATTTTGCAAAGTGTGCAAAAGAGCTTTCAACTAACGAAGAAAACGATATTAGAAAAATAGTTGAAACGCGAAAACTTGAGGGCGAGCTTCGCCGCGAAGTGTCAGGTAACATCAAACGGCTGAAAGACATAAAGTGCTACCGAGGAGTGAGGCATCAGAGAAAACTTCCAGTCCGAGGCCAAAGAACAAGGACCAATGCCCGCACCTTAAAAGGTCCTAAAAAAACAATGGGTAGCGGAAGAAAAAAAGCCGATAAAAAGTAGTTAATAAATTAATAAGTTACTAGGTTGGCAAGTCTCAGAACCTTAAAACCTACAAACTAAAGCGAGCGTAATTTTTAAATTGATAAAATGGGGAAAAAGAGAATTGTAAAAAAAGAAGAGGCGTCTGAGGATTCAAAAAAAACTGAATCCTCAATTTCAAAAAAAAGGGCTGATGTCGGCGCCTTACATATTCACTCTACCTACAACAATACAAAAGTGGTGCTTACAGATGCAAAAGGCAATGCCCTAGCTTGGGGATCTTCCGGTAATCTTGGATTTAAGGGCGCAAAAAAGGGTACCCCCTTTGCTGCGGCAAAAGTCGGAGAAGCACTTGGAGGAAAAGCACAGGCAATGGGTATGCGACAGATTGCTGTTGTTGTAAAAGGTGTAGGAGCAGGCCGCGAATCAGCAATTCGTGGCTTTATTTCTAAAGGATCGTTTGAAATTTCTTCGATAAAAGATATGACACCGATTCCTCATAACGGTCCGAAACCAAAAAAACCCCGAAGAGTCTAATTTACACATCACTCATAACTTTTATATGATCATCGGACCAAAATACAAATTAGCAAGACGGCTCGGAGCAGCAGTATTTGAGAAAACTCAGACTCAGAAATTCAATGCTTCCAAAGAAAAGAAAAATGTAAAATTTTCGCGCCCAAAGAGCGCCTATGGTGCTCAGCTCAATGAAAAGCAGAAGGCGAGATTTATGTATGGTGTAGGCGAAAAACAATTCAAAAATTACGTGAACGATATCCTTGCAAAAAAAACTGGAGACCCTCAGCTGAAACTTTTTGAGGCGCTTGAGACTCGCCTTGATAATGTGGTTTGTAGAGCGGGCTTTGGAAGAACCCGCAGGGAGGCACGCCAGCTTATCTCGCACGGACATATCAGCGTGAACGGTAAAAGAGTTACTATTCCATCCTACAAAACCAACAAAAATGATGTCATAGCGCAAAGAAAGCAGAGCGAGGGCAAAGGCGTTTTTGCCACATTTGATGAGAGGTTCAAGGATTTGACGATTCCCTCATGGCTTTCATTCAATAAGGAGTCAAAAGAAGTCACGGTTATCGGAGTTCCTCAGCACAATCAGGGAGAGTTGATGTTCGATTTATCGTCAATTATTGAGTATTATCGAAGGTAATCGCATTTTTTATAAGCTAATTATTCATTTTTATTTTTAAAAACATGTCAGACACAAACATCGTACTGCCGTCAAAGCCGAAAATTATAAAGGAAGAAGGTAACAGGGGCATATATGAAATTGACAGTCTTTATCCTGGCTATGGGCACACACTAGGAAACTCATTGAGGCGCGTTATTCTCTCATCCATTGAGGGTGCATCAATGACCTCTATAAAGATAAAAGGAATAAACCATGAGTTTTCCTCAATAGACGGTGTCAAGGACGATGTGATAATGATGATCCTTAATCTAAAAAAAATACGGCTAAAGCTCCATGGCGATGAGCCACAAACTCTCAAGTTGTCGGTAAAAGGAACGAGAGTTATTACAGGTAAGGACATAAAGGCCCCGACTCAAGTTGAAATCATGAATCCTGAACAATATATTAATGAAATTACTGGTAAGAACGGGGAAATTGAAATGGAAATAGAAGTTCGCAAGGGACTCGGGTATCTTCCAAAAGAAGTCATACAAAAGGAGAGAGTAGATATCGGCTCTATCGCGCTTGATGCAATATTTAGTCCTGTGAGGCGAGTAAATTATGAGGTAGAGAATATGCGTGTCGGCAACAGGACAGATTTCAACCGTCTTCATATAACTATTGAGACAGACGGCAGTATAAGCCCTCGCGAGGCTCTTGAGCATGCAATTTACACAATAATCTCACAACTCAAAGCAATTGTTGGTTTTAAGGAGGACGAAGTGCCGGAAGTGAAAATAGTGGAGGCTCCTAAGGCAAACACATCTATAGACAAGGATGCGATTGACGATATCTTGAAGACCCGAATAGAATCGCTCGATGTATCACAAAGAACGATTAACGCCCTCATGAATGGCAATATCAGAACACTCGGAGGCCTCGCCCGCAAAAAGGAGCGTGATCTTTTAGAAATAGAGGGACTCGGAACAAAAGGTATAACCGAAATCAAGAAAATTCTGAAGGAGTACGATATAGAACTGAAGTAACTCATAACTCATCACTTTTAACTCATAACTGAAGTATGCGCCATCACAGCAAAACAAAAAAATTCGATAGGTCAAAAAGCGCCAGAGCGGGGTTGTTTAAATCACTAGCAATTTCTCTCGTGTCTCTTGAAAAAATAACTACGACAGAGGCAAAGGCGAAGGCGCTTCGGCCATTTGTTGAAAAGCTTATAACAGAAGGCAAGAAAAGCACTTTATCATCCTTAAAAAATATCATTGCAAAAATTGGAGATAATAAGGAATCACGAAAGATCCACAAGGATCTCGCAGAAAGATTTAAAGGACGTTCTGGAGGATACACTAGAGTAATTAAAACAGGAAGACGAGCCAAGGATGTAGCATCAATGGCGATAATTGAACTCGTAAAATAACTATAAATTAATTGAGTAAACTCAATATGCAAACCATAGATGCAACAAACGAAAAGTTAGGACGAGTGGCCACAAGAGCTGCTGCGATACTTATCGGTAAAGATAAGACTACTTTTGTAAAAAATAAAATTGTTGGAGATAAAGTAAAGATTATAAACGCCTCCAAGCTTTTAATAGATGAAAAAAAAAGAGTAGAAAAAACATATGCAAGATATTCTGGGTATCCGGGAGGATTAAAAAAACCTTCTTTGGAGATGACAGTCGCCAAAAAGGGCTATAAAGAAATTCTGCGCCATGCCGTGTCAGGCATGCTTCCGAAAAACAAGCTTCGCACTAAGTTTTTACTAAATCTAGAAATAAATGAATAAATAAATCAAAGGCTAAATCTTGAGATTCAGATGTTTAAGGTTTAGCCTTGGAATAAATCAAAAATGGAAAAAACAAACAAATTTATAGAAGCAATAGGAAGGAGGAAGGAAGCAATCGCAAGAGTGCGCATCACGGAGGCGGCGAAGAATTCTTTTGTCATAAATGGTAAGTCGATGGCAGAAACGATCAAAGTCAAGGAGCTAGAGCAAGTAGCTACAGAGCCTCTAGCACAGGAGGGTGTAGGGAAGTTCTCTATTTCTGTCGTTGTGCGAGGCGGAGGCATCGCAAGTCAGGCAGAGGCAATTCGCCTTGGCTTATCACGCGCGCTAATTGAATGGAATCGAGACCTTAGAGGAATAATGAAGAAAGCAGGATTTCTAAAGCGTGATGCGCGAGTTAAAGAGCGGCGCAAATTCGGCCTCAAGAAAGCAAGGAAAGCACCGCAGTGGTCAAAAAGGTAATTTTAAACCCCTCAAAAGAGGGGTTTTCTTTTTGACACTGTGGTGTGAGAAGGGGGTCGGCGGAATGAAAAACAAACTGCTTTGTTTTTCATCAGATTCTGTTTGTGGAAATTTCCGATGTCGAGCACAGCGAGACAGGAAATAGGGCTAGGTGTCCCCGTGGAGGAAGGCACGGAACGAAGTGACGGTCGGAAAACCGTGGGTTTCCGAGGTAGCGGAGCGTCCGTATTGGTCAAAAAAAGGTAACTCGAAAATCCCTCCACCTGGGGGATTTTTTGGCCACTGAATTTACCACGCTGAAGCCCAGAGAAGCAAACCGGCAGTCCAAATAATTGTAACAATGAGTAAAATGGCTGTAAGAATTTTCACAAGCTTATTTTGAAACCCTGCTCCAATTCTGTTTAGCCAAATAAGAGAAATCACCCATCCTATATACAAAACAAATTCATTATTCATAAGCGCCGAAATTCCAAAAGCTACAATCAAGAGAGTCACAGGTAAGAGATATTTATAAAATTTATTCATAAAAGCATTATACCATAGTACATCTTGATTTAATCATAAAAATCGCTACAATTGGTGCTTATGACTAACGAAGATACTCAAAAAGACGACCTTGATACCGCAGATTCTGATGAAATGGTGTTGAAAAAAGAAATCGATGATGAATCTGAGGATTTTGAATATTCTGACGAAAACCTTCAAGATACCGTAAAAAAGCTCCGGGAAAAGCTAAAAGAGGCGAACAAGGAAAAGATGGAGTATCTGACGGGCTGGCAGAAGGATAAGGCGGAGTTTGTGAATGCGAGACGCAGGGATGATGAGGCAAAGATGGAATTCCTCAAATTTTCCAAGCAAGGCGTAATAGAAGAAATCCTCCCTGTCATAGATAGCTTTGACCTCGCAATGGGAAATAAGGAGGGGTGGGAATCCGTCTCAAAAGAGTGGCGAACGGGAGTGGAGAATATCTATAATCAATTTTTGAATATCCTATCCAAGCACGGCGTCGTTGCTTTCGGCGCGGTAGGGGATCCTTTTGACACTGCTCTGCATCATTCTATCGGCTCTACGAAGACAGAGAATAAAGATGACGACCACAAGCTAGCCGAAATCCTCCAGCGCGGGTATCAAATGTCCGGCCGCACCATCCGCCCCGCTCTGGTAAAGGTGTGGGAGATACAAGAAGTACCATGACTATAAAATGACTCTTCTGCATTACGAATCAATTCCAATCAATGAATCCTGTGAGCCTCTCGTAGATTTAGGCGAGTATGATTTTGTATTAGAACCAGTATATTTTAAACAAGGATTATCAGATGATCAAAAAATGTATCTGCGCAAATCTGTAGCGGATAAACTATTAAAAATTCAAGAAAAACTGGGAGGTTATAAATTCAAGATATGGGACGGTTGGCGCTCGAGAAAAGTCCAAAACTCCATCTATGAGAAATATTGGAATGATCTCAAAGAAAAACATCCTGACTGGAACGATGAGAAGCTTAGGAATGAAGTCGGAATTTTCGTCACTGATGCAAAGAATCCAAATAAAATCCCTCCACATGCGACAGGCTCTACAGTAGACCTTACTTTGGTAGATGAAAACGGAAACGAGCTTGATATGGGGACAGTTTTTGATCATTTCGGCCCAGAGGCAGCCTCATACTATTTTGAAGAAAACAATGTAAGCGAGCAAGTCAAAAAGAATCGTAAGATTTTACGAGATGCAATGACGTCAGAAAATTTCAGTATTGATAAAGATGAATGGTGGCACTTTGACTTCGATAACCAAAAATGGGCTAAGGAGCTCGGAAAATGTGAAGCGTCATTTGGGGAAGTTTATCCTTCCTAAAATTCTTGCGAAGACCCTTGGCAAGGCGAAATCTTGACCACTTGGCAAGGCGAAATCTTGACAAATGGCTCTTGTTTGGACCCTACCTGTCATAAGATATGTTTTGCCTATGTAAATCCGTCGACGTGGCACGTCGAAGGATTTACGGCGTAATAAAAAAGAGCACTGATTTTAGATTAGGCTCATATTGCTACAATACAGATATCCACAATGAGGTAGCGCAGAAGATTTACTGTGCTACAATTCTCCTAATTTATGCCGACTTGGAATCTGAAAGAACAATTTCTGGAGAAGGTGAATGAACAAGGCGGATTTGTGAATTGTCATGGACATTTTGATAAGGCCTTCTATATTACCAAAGACGGCCTTGGAAAGAGCATGGTAGATATGGAGGTTAAGTGGAGAATGAGCGATGACATTAAGAAAAATAGTACAGAAGAAGACATAGCGGCTCGTATACGAGCCGCTATTGTTATTATGGTTGCGCAAGGATGCAAACTTACAGCAAGTTTTATTGACGCCTATGACGCAGTGGGACACAAAGCAATAGATGCCGCTATTAAAGTAAAAGAAGAATACAAAGACAAAATAACATTTCTAACTTTAACCCAGCCATTAGGAGGTCTTGTCAATAAGAATGCACGCGACCTATTTGAAGCAATTTCCTCAAAAACAGATATGGTTGGAGGCTTGCCATCAAAAGATCGCCCGAGAGACGACGAAAATTTTGACTGGCTGTTCTCAATTGCTAAAAATTTGAATAAACCGCTTCATGTCCACATTGACCAAGAAAATAATCCTAATGAACGCGACACTGAAAAGCTCATCAAATACACTCTAAAGCACGGTTATGAGGGAAGAGTCGTGGCAGTGCACGGAATATCTGTTTCTGCCCAGCCAAAGGAATATAGAGCTGATATCTACAAAAAGCTTAAAGACGCTGGTGTTGCCGTTATCGTCTGTCCATCTGCGGCTCTTTCAATGCGCCAACTTGACCAGTTTGAATCTCCGGTCCATAACTCAATTGCTAATGTGCCTGAAATGCTTGAAGCAGGGGTATTGGTGGGGTTAGGCGTTGATAACATCGCTGATTTCTATATGCCGTTTGTTGACGGTGACATGTGGACTGAAGTCAGGGTTTTGCAGGAAGCGTGCCGGCACTACGACTTTGACGCCTTAGTGGATATAGCCACAACAAACGGTAAAAAATTATTAAGCATGGGTTCACCCGACAAAAATTTATTACATAATAATTACAATATGGACATCAAGGAAACTGGTAAAAAAGCTAAATCTGTATCAGGTCTACTAACTAAAATTTAGGCGGATAAATCTATGACAAAGCTCTGGCAATCAAAATTAACGACACTACATCCTCTGGTAGAAAAATACACGGTAGGGAATGACTATATTCTTGATATGAGACTCTTACCTTTTGATATTGAAGCCTCAATGGCTCACGCGCAAGCGCTAGTGAAAATGAAGATTCTTACACCAAAAGAATTCAAGAAATTAAAGAAAGGGTTAAATGAGATCTTGTCACTCCATAAGAAAGGTAAATTTGTGATAAAGCAGTCTGATGAAGATTGCCACACAGCCATAGAAAATTATTTGACGGAGAAATACGGTATTTTAGGCAAAAAAATACATACTTGTAGGTCACGAAACGACCAAGTTTTGGTCGCAACCCGTCTTTACACAAGGAAAAAATTGAAGCAGATAAGCCATGAGCTCGTAGAAGTCCAGAAAGTATTTCTTGCTATGGCCAAAAAATATGAGTTCATGCCGATGCCGGGCTATACGCATACAAGGCGAGCCATGCCATCAAGCGTCGGCCATTGGGCATCTGCGTATGTTGAGGAGCTTATAAACGACCATATGATACTTGAGTCCGCATATAAGCTGAACGACCAAAATCCTTTAGGTGCCGCGGCGGGCTTCGGGATAAATATGCCTCTTGATAGAAAGCTTACAACAAAGCTTATGAAGTTCGGCCGTGTGCAGGTAAATACTCTGTATTGCGTAAATAGCCGCGGACCGTCGGAAAGTTATATTCTTTCCGTAATTACAAAAATTATGATGACACTAGGGCGCCTTGCAAACGAGATGATATGGTTCTCAACGCCGGAGTTCAATTTTTTTCACCTTCCTCATGAATTCACGACTGGCTCCTCAATAATGCCTCAAAAGAAGAATCCTGATGTTTTTGAGATTTTGAGAAGTAATGTGAATGTAATCGTCGCGCTTCAAAGCCAGATAAAGGATATTTCTAAAAATCTTATTTCAGGATACAACAGAGATACCCAGCTTACTAAGGAGCCATTGATAAAAGGACTTGGCATTACGAGAAGAAGCCTAGAAATTGTGGCGCTTGTAATGAAAAAAGTGACTCCGAACAAGGAAACGCTGATGAAATCAATCGCTCCAGAATTTTTAGCAGTGCATGCGGCAAATAAGCTTGTAAAAGGCGGAATGGCATTCAGAGACGCATACCAGCATGTCAAAGAAAATCTGGATAAGCTCACAGTAGAAGATCCGGTGAAGCTCATAAAGGAAATAAATTCGCTCGGAGGTCCGGGAAATTTGCGCTTAAGGGACTACAAGATAAGTAAAAAACTTTAAAATAAAATTTACCATTCAATGGAATTATAATATGTATCAGTATTCTAGTATACTAGAATACTGATACATATTATTTGAAATAAAAAACCCACCATCAGACGACAGAAGGCTCTGCCGCGTGAGGGCGGGGTGGTTTGGATTCCAAATCACGCACATGAAGTCCCACAGGATGAGGGTAGCAGATGTCGTTGACGAAAACGACAATCAACGCGTCTGCGTTCCGCTCGTTGACCCTGCCTGTGTGGTCAGCGTTGTGCATATGGGTGTTGACCCAAAGCAGTTCCATTGCTCTCGGGATGAAATTCTCGAGTCCCGCGCGAAGTTTCAGAATACCCGGGTGAAAGAGTTCCCGAGTCTTGATGACTTCGTCCACGAACGGCTCGAGGATTCTCATGATGACCTTCTCGATCAAATTTCGGCCGACGAGCTCTGGCAGAATCATCGTGAGGAAAACTTGGTTGCGGAACCTGATGGCGACTTCCCTGAGCAGGTTGGCGAATTGGCTTGGGTGCTGGAACGTGGACATGGGTGTTTCGATGTTTTGGATGTTGATGGAAGGGAGAAGCACAGCTTCTCTGACAATAACTCGGACAAAATAACAGTATAAAGACGAATTGTCAACTTAGATTGCGAATTGTTTCCCGTTTAGGTAAAATGATAAAATGCAGATGAAAAAATTTCCAGGATTTATTGATGCCCATGTGCATTTAAGAGAGCCTGGCGCTACACAAAAAGAAGATTTCAATACAGGGAGCAGAGCCGCTTTAAAAGGTGGCTTTACTTTTATAATAGATATGCCGAACAACCCGACGCCGACAATCTCAATGGAACGATTAAATGAAAAGATAAAATTGTCCACTGAAAAATCTGTCTGTGATATCGGATTTCATTTCGGGACTAATGGCAAGAATACTGCTGAATTTCTTGAGGCAGGCAACTCTTCTTATGTATATGGCCTTAAACTCTATTGCAATCACACAACCGGTGAAATGCTTATTGAGGATTTAGCGCTTTTGGAAAATGTTTTTCTTGCATGGAAATCAGATAAACCTATTTTGGTGCATGCCGAAGGTGTGCAACTGGCCGCCGGACTTGCGCTTGCGAATGTTTATGACAAAAAGATACACGTTTGTCATATTTCACAGGCAATTGAGGTTGAGTTAGTCAGACGCGCTAAAGCAAAAGGCCAGCAGGTAACTGCAGGAGTATGCCCGCACCATTTGTTTATGACAGGAGAGGCGCGGGAGAAAATGAAGGGCTATGCGGTCATGAAGCCGCCACTAGGCTCTGAAACTGACAAGGAAGCCCTCTGGCAAGGCTTAAACGACGGTACAATTGACATTGTTGAGACTGACCATGCTCCGCATACCAGAGAAGAAAAGGAAAAAAACCCACCCGCATTCGGAGTGCCTGGACTTGAGACAGCCGTTGGTCTTATGTTTAAAGCTGCTAAAGAAGGACGGATAAAAGAAGACAATGTAGTAAAATTTCTATTCATAAATCCCAAGAAAATTTTCAATATTCCAGACCAACAAGACACCTATGTAGAGCTTGATCCTAATTCCGAATATGTTGTCGGTAAGGATGGGTATGAAAGCAAGTGCGGATGGTCGCCGTTTGATGGATGGACACTTAATGGCAAAATTGAAACCGTAGTTTTCAAAGGCAAGAAAGTGTTGGAGAATGGAATGATCACCTAAACCAGAAAGGTAAATTTTATGCTTCAGAAACCATTTTACGATCCGGAAAAGTCATACGAAGAAAACTTTGAAAAAGGGCCGTTCGGTTCATTTGCAGATAACGAAGTAATAGAATTTGAAGGGGAGCCCGCATTTAATTTTTTTAACTTTAAAGTCAACTCTCCGTTCGGTATTCCTGCAGGACCGCTACTGAACGGTAAATTTGTGCAGGCCGCACTTGATAAAGGATTTGATGTTGTTACATACAAAACAGTGCGCACGAGAAAATATCCTTGCCATCCTTGGCCGAATGTGCTTTCTATAAATGTAGAAGGCGACCTAACGCTTGAAAAAGCGGCGGAAAAGCTTATTGCCGATACTAATTATCATGAGCCTCTTTCAATCACGAATTCATTCGGTGTGCCATCGTTTGAGCCGCAATTCTGGCAGAAAGATCTTTCATCAGTTGTAAAAAATACGCGCAAAGGCCAGATTGTTGTCGGCAGTTTTCAGGGGACGAAAGAGGGCGACGGCAATGTTTTGGCTTATATAGAAGATTATAGAAAGGCATCGTGGCTACTTTTGGAAACAGGTGTGCATGTGATTGAGGTAAACTTGAGCTGTCCAAATGAGGGCACCGCCAATCTTTTGTGTTACGACACAGAAAGGAGCAGACAAGTTGCCACGGCGATAAAGGAGATAGTAGGCAAGACACCTCTTATCATAAAAATTGCGTATTATAGCGATGATTCAGCTCTCAGAAATTTTGTGAAGGAGTTGGGGCCGATTGTGGACGGGATTTCAGCAATAAATACAATTCCCGCAGATATTGTAGATAAAGATGGCAAACAGGCGCTGCCTGGAAATGGAAGGCTGAAAAGCGGAGTATGTGGTCATATTATCAAGTGGGCCGGGCTTGATATGGTTAAGAGATTAAAACGGCTGCGAGATGAACTAGGATTTTCGTATACAATAATAGGAGTTGGAGGAGTCACAACGTCCAAAGATTTTAGCGAATACAGACAAAACGGCGCCGATATCGTAATGTCAGCGACAGGTTCAATGTGGAATCCTTACTTGGCAAAAGAGATAAAAGAAAATTTAAAATAAACATGACGAATGTTATAGAAATACTAAAAAAAGTAGGAGCACTGTTGCCTAATGGTCATTTTGTCGGAACAAACGGCGGTCACATTGATACTTATATAAATAAAGACATGCTTTTTCTTCATCCAGAATTGACATCCAAAGTAGGCAGACTTTTTGCTGAAAAATATAAAGATACTGATATTGATGCCGTGGTGGCGCCCGCTCTCGGGGGTATAATTCTTTCTCAATGGACCGCATATCATCTTTCAAAATTCAAAGGAAAGGAAGTGCTTGCCATTTATACAGAAAAAACTTCAGAAAAAGATCAGGTATTCACGCGAGGTTATGATGCGTTCGTAAAGGGAAAAAAAGTGCTTGTTGTTGAGGATCTTACTACAACAGGTGCATCGGTTATGAAGGTTGTAAACGCTGTAAAGAGAGCCGGAGGCGTTGTTGTAGAAATATGTGTTATGGTTAATAAAAATCCTGGAGCGGTAAATTCAAAGACTTTGGGAGTATCATTTAGTGCCCTAAGTGAATACCCAGTTTTTGTGTATGACATAAATAATTGTCCGCTTTGCAAATCTGGTGTGCCAATAAATACGAAAGTAGGCCATGGCAAGAAATTTTTAGAAGTTCACCAGCCAAAAAATAACAATGCAAAGTGAAATAACAAAAAAATATGATAAGAGAGCAGAAGCGGTTAACTCGCTTCTTTGCGTTGGTTTGGATGCGGATATTGCAAAACTTCCGAAGAAATTCAAGTCGCTTCCCAACCCTCAATTTGAATTCAATAAATGGATAATTGAGCAAACTCACGAATACGTAGCAGCATTCAAGCCGAACAGCGCTTTTTACGAGGCTAGGGGCAATCAGGGCATTAAAGAGTTAAAGATGACGATGGATTATTTAATTAAAAATCACCCTACAATTTTTACCATTCTTGATGCCAAGCGCGCAGATATCGGGAATACCAATAGCGGTTATGTTTACTCAATTTTCGATTGGCTCGGGTTTGACGCGATGACTTTGCATCCGTATCTTGGTTCTGAGGCGCTTGAGCCGTTCTTGTCCAGAAAGGACAAATGCTCTATCATTCTTGCGAAGACTTCAAATCCCGGCGCGGGAGAATTTCAGGATATAAAAATAAGTGAAAAAGAAACATTATGGGAGCATGTGGCAAACGAGGTTGTGAATAAATGGAACACGAATGGTAATTTAATGATGGTAGTCGGGGCTACATATCCAGATGATATAGCAAAGGCGAGAAAAATTGCCGGAGATATGACATTTCTTGTGCCGGGAGTTGGCGCTCAGGGAGGAGAGGTCAGGGATTTTGTGAAAAAAGGAATAAATAGCAAAGGGCGAGGACTTATAATAAATTCCGCAAGAGGTATTATTTTTTCCAGTAATCCAAAAAAGGAGGCGGAAAAACTTCGCAACGAGATAAGAGCTTTTAGCTAATAGCTTCTAGCTTTTAACACATCCAATAAAATATGAACGAATTATCAAACAAGAAAATTTTCCTAACAGCTAACAGCTACAAGCTATAAGCTCTCCATGCGTCACATCATCCACTCAAAAGATATAACACGTCAGGAAATGGAAGCACTTTTTACCGATGCCAATAAGCTTGAGAAAAATCCAATGCCGAATCTTCTACAGGGTAAAATTCTGGCGTCGCTTTTTTTTGAACCGAGCACCAGGACACGATTCTCATTTGAATGCGCCATTTATCGCCTTGGTGGTTCTATCATCACAGCGGAGAATGCAAAAGAATTTTCTTCAGCCGCGAAAGGCGAAAGTATAGAGGATACTATCAGCACAATGTGCGCTTATGCCGATGCTATCGTGATGCGTCATTATCAGGAGGGTGCGGCGTCTTCAGCGGCTAAAGTTTCGACAGTGCCTATAATAAATGCAGGCGACGGCATAAGTCAGCACCCGACTCAAACCCTTCTTGATCTCTATACTATAAAGAGGGAACATAATCAGATAGACGGAATATCAATTGTAATAGTGGGGGACTTGAGGAATGGCAGAACTGTTAAATCACTTCTCTGGGGATTATCAAAATTTAATGATGTAAGCGTAACCCTTGTTTCTCCCGAGGGCTTGCGATTACCGAAGGAAGCCGTGAATGAATTTATTGGAGCCGGACTCGAAATCAAAGAAACAGACGACTTGATTGGAACGATTGGTGACACAGATATCGTTTACCAGACAAGGATCCAAAAAGAGCGCTTTCCTGATATGGCGGAATATGAAAAATATGTCGGATGCTACCGTATTGATGTAGCGCTCGTATCTAAAATGAGAAAAAATGCACTACTTTTGCACCCTTTGCCTCGAGTTGATGAGATAGCTCCGGAAGTTGACGAACTTCCGCAGGCTGCATATTTCAAGCAAGTAAAATACGGCGTTCTTGTGCGCATGGCAGTGTTGAAATGGATCATGAGTTAAGAAAAACAATCCACCCCGCTCATGTGAAGTGGCCCTTGGCAAGGCGAAACCTGTGGCCCTTGGCAAGGCGAAACCTTGACAAATGTTTGATGCAATAAAGTTCCTCGGGGCAAAGCCCCGAGGTATTGTTGGAACTCGCTTCACTCGTTTATTACCGCGGCAGAGCCGCGGAGTATTGAACTTTGTTAGCTCCTCGGCTCGGAAATGGAAAAGAGTACTT
>Ga0209542_10009364_pt1 | contig 17985 bp, 15 predicted proteins | sample RifCSPhighO2_01_FD_184028 | JGI IMG/M metagenome (GOLD analysis project Ga0209542, IMG submission 184028) | Soil microbial communities from Rifle, Colorado - Rifle CSP2_plank highO2_0.1 (SPAdes) (version 2) | ecosystem: Environmental > Terrestrial > Deep subsurface > Rock core/Sediment ...
ATCCACTTTTTTGTCCTTGGTAACCGCAAGCACCTTCTGCAAAATGCCTAACGCATCGCGGAATGACCCTTCGGCAAGGAGCGCGACGAGTTCCGCGGCGGAGCGCTCGAGTGAATACCCTTCCTTCTTGGCTATGTCGGTGACGATACTTGCAAGAATTTCGCGTGTCGGCTGTTTGAACGTGTACACTTCGCAACGCGATTGTATCGTTTCCGGCACCTTGTCGCGCTCGGTGGTCGCGAGGACGAAAATCGCGTGCGCAGGCGGCTCCTCGAGCGTTTTCAAAAAAGCGTTCCATGCCTCTTTGGTGAGCATGTGCGCCTCGTCGATGATGTAAAACTTGTACTTCGATTCAAACGGCATTGCATAGACGCCTTCGCGCAATTCGCGGATGTCGTCGATACCGCGATTTGATGCGGCATCCATTTCGTAGAGGTCCTTGTCGCTCACGCCGAGCTTAGCCGCGAGAATGCGCGCCACCGATGTCTTCCCCGTCCCGCGTCCGCCGGAAAAAAGGTATGCGTGCGCGATTTTACCGTTCTTGATGGATTTCTCGAGCGTATCGGTCACTTGTGCCTGCCCACGAACCTCCTTCCAGTCAGAGGGGCGGTATGCACGGTAGAGCGTCGTATGCTGAACCTCTTTTGCCATTACCCAGCAGTATACACAAAAAGAATCGGCCGGCGGAAGTGATTCCGCCGGCACATATGCAACCCCATTACGTAGGGATCTTTTCGGTCTGGTTCATTAATATGGCCTGGTCCGCCCCTCCGAGTCCGTTGAAGAAGTTCCTCATGGTTTGCTTAATAACCCCCACGGACGCGCCTGCGGCGGAGAGCAACTCTGCTTCCGTAAATCGCTTTTTTTTCGCGACGAGGCGATTATGCGCGTCGATAAGCGCTTTGCGTTTCTGCCCCCATGTCGTTTTGCTTTTCGGGGTAGCCACAAAATCACTAAGTAAACCGTCGACATCCTTGTCGGTCTCGCGCTCCTTTTTCGACTTCGGTCGATGACCGTTGACCTCATCTACGAGGTCCACAACTTCGTCGTCACCGTTATCCGGTTCTTCAATTTCAACGGCATTGACCGTGCGGTAGTGAGTGCCGCTATGCCGCCGCTGCACGAGACGCATCATCGCCATAGGTGAACCGCGAATAGCCATGGGAACCCCCGCGAGTTGTATCTGCGAAAAGAGTATCCAATCACGTGCACGAACACAAGCCAGATATGAAGAGAGGCGCCCCGCCTCAGGTTTTGAAGCGGGGACGTATAGCGCGGTTTGCACACCAGTGACCGGACTTGATTTGTCGTGTGGTGGGTAACTGTACCGCAGGAGAACTAGTTTGGTGGCAATAGCCGATAGCCTTCAATTCCTCTATTGACATTGATTTCAATACATCTTCAAGGTACATCCTGCCCTCCGGTACATACAACATCGCTCGTCTGGCAACAGCAGTGAATGTCAGCTTTTCATTTCCTTTTAGGACTTTCACCGCTCGCTTGAGCGCCTCGTTAATCTGCTCCGGGCTACTTCTTGGCTTCGATGACTTCTCGCTCATGAGTCTGCCTCCTCGTCACACTGTACCTAAACTCTTATACGAGGCAACTCGGCCGAAAGAATGTCCTTTGCCATTTCGAGTGTATCGGCCTCCATCAGGCGCGTGCGCAATTCTTTGGCGCCGTCCCAGCCCCCGATATAGGCCTTGAAGTGACGCTTCATGACGGCGTCGTTCTGATATCCGCTCATCATCTTTTGGAACAATTCAATGTGCTCGATAAGCGTCCGGATTTTCTCCTCCTGCGACGGTTCATCCGTGCGATTCGAGAACAGCCACGGATTGCCGAAAACGGCGCGGCCGAGCATCGCGCCGTCGGCACCGGTCGCGGCACATTTCGCGCACGCATCCGCAATACTTTTCACGTCGCCGTTGCCGATGATGAGCGTCCGGGAGGCGTCGCCTCCCGGATTTTGGAAGGTGTTGCGGATCTCGACGGCACGCGCGACACGCTCCCAGCGGGCGGGCACTTCAGACATTTCTTTTCGCGTACGCGCGTGGAGGACGACCGCAGCGGGTTCCTCCGCGAGAAGCTCCGGTAACCACGTCTCAAGCTCGTCTTCGTTGTATCCGATGCGGGTCTTCACCGAAACCGGCCCCTCGAAACCGCGCCTCGCCGCACGGATGAGCGCGCGGGCATGCGCGGGGTCTTTGATGAGCGCGGCGCCGCAATTCTGCCGCTCCACCTCGCGCGCAGGGCAACCCATGTTGATATCGAAGCCGTCGAATCCGAGCTCGCGGCACACCTGCGCCGCCGCCTCCATGTGCTCGAGATTCGACGTGAACAACTGCGCCACGACGGGACGCTCGGCGTCGCCGTACTCAAGCTTTTTCAAAATCTTCCGTTTACCTTTTTCATCCGCCAGAATGAGTCCGTCGGCCGAGGTGAATTCCGTATAGAAAACACGCGGGACTTCCGGCGAAGCATATTTGGCGATGAGCGTGCGAAATGCGACGTCGGTCACGTCTTCCATCGGCGCAAGCACAAAAAAAGGCTTCGGCAGCTTTTCCCAGAAATTCACCCCGTTAGAAATCGGACGATGTCCCGCTCTTTGCGCGCTCGACTTCAACCGTGTAAAAAGAGTATCTTTTAGTTTCAAAAACATGGCTGATTGTATCGTGCGCTATTTCTAACGGGGTCCATAGTGAACGAACAATACCACGATTTGACATTGACAACATTTATGGCGCGATGTACTGTTGCTGGCGGAGAGGTCTGACTTACTGCTCTCCCCAATCTTCAAGAAACTGGACGGAATGAAATGGCTAAAGCTGAAGACGATCCTACCAAGAAGGCAGGTACGCCTTCCTACGAGAACTTCTGTGCCAATATGCGCCACCTCACAGAAGCCGATCTGAACGACCCGTTCGTTCAAGCCGAGCTCACAAAAATTGCGGCGGATAACCATTTCCCGCCGCGGGTACGCGAGCTCGTGAGACAGTTCATACGTCACCCAGCGAAAGGCTGACTATGCGGGGCATCAATCAGTACTTCCAGACGGAGTGCAAACCGCCTGCGTATCCGAGCGATTGGCGCGGAACGCCGGACTTTAGCACGAGCATGTGTGTCGCGATCTCCGGGCGTCCGCCTTGCGCGACTCACGAAACGTCCGGAACCATACGACCGGTTCGGGAAAAGAAAACCAAACCGCTATTCCGCACTGTTGAGTAAGCGGATGAGCGGCAAGACATAGGGCGGCCGCGTTGGCCGCCCTTATATTTTTATGCTTATTGCGTTGATGTTGCCGACTCCCCTTTCAATTTGAAAAACGCTTTGTTGCCGAATCGTAAATCCACGTACTCAATCTGTGACACTTTGCCCGTGAGCGTGTCGGAGCCGAGTACGAGTTTGAGATTACGCGCGAGGGTGCCCGCGTCCGCGCCGAACGACGCCTTGAGCGAAAACCCTTCTTGAAAATCCACCGAGAAATCCTGACCGCTCGCGACCGACACGCTCAAAGGTGTCAGCCCGTTTTGCTGTTTCAAGACAGAGAGAAGCGCGAGAAGTCCGCGCAGGTGCCCCGTGATAAACACCTGACCGACCGGCTCCCCGGTGATTGCGCCGGAGAACAGATACGGCTCCGCAAATATACTCGACGGGGTCGTCGAGGCATCGGCGGATGCGAAGACAAAGCCGGTCGCATCCATCTGATAGCACTCATCGGCACTTTCACCCTTGGCGGGCAGGCACCAGCGCGCGTAGGGATGGCGTTCTTCGACAGTGACGACCACCGTACGAGAGAACAACGACTGGCGCGAGACCGCCACCGATTTTATACGCGGGAAAAAGGTGACGACATTATCCTCTATCGCCGACTTCGGATACAAAAAGATATTGCTTTGCGAGAAAAAACGGTACGAACCGTCATTGAGCCTGCTCTCGACAAATGTTTGCACGATCTGCGGTGGTAGCTTCTCGGCGCCGACAACCGTTACTTCGGAGACGTTGAGAGCCGGCAGGTACGAGACCCAGTGCACCGCATATACGACGGCGGCAATTAAGAGCAGTGCAAGGAAGACAATCACCGCACGCACACGCCTGCGGCGCGCGCGCAACGGTAAACGTTTTTGCTCCCGCGGCGGTAGCGTGCCGACCGGAGAGGATCGCACACGCCCCGGCTTCTGCCGCAAATCAACGATTCGATTTGATGACATCCTTCCCCATGTATGCCCGGAGTGCCTCCGGGATTTCAATCGTGCCATCTGCTCGCTGATTGTTCTCGACTATCTGGCAGAGAATGCGCGGCATTGCGAGCGCCGTATTATTGAGTGAATGGACATAGCGGAGTGTGCCATCATCGTCGCGATAGCGGATGTTGAGCCGGCGCGTCTGGAAATCGTGGAAGTAGGAAGAAGAGTGCGTCTCACGGTACTTCTTCTCGCTCGGCATCCACGCTTCGATGTCGTACTTTTTCACCTGCCCCAATCCGAGGTCGCCGCCGCAATTTACGACGACGCGATACGGCAGTCCCAACCCTTGGAGAAGCATTTCGGAATTGGCGGTAATCTCTTCGTGAAATTTCACCGACTGTTCGTGGCTCGCTTCACATAGTATGACCTGCTCATATTTGATGAATTCATGGATTCGGAAAATGCCTTTCGTGTCTTTGCCGTGGCTTCCCGCCTCGCGACGGAAGCACGGGGAGAATGAAAAGAATTTTACGGGCAATTGCTGCTTGTCGAGGATTTCCTCCATGTAGTAGCCCATCGAGGCGACCTCAGCCGTGCCCGCGAGATAATCGCCGTCCTGCGTCTTGTATAGGTCCTCCTCGCTTTGCGGCAGGTAGCCTGTCCCGACGAAGGGTTCGCGGCGAACCATCGAAGGCACAATCATCGGTGTGAAATCTTTCTTTGAAAAACTCTCTTCTACGAATCGCTGCAGCGCCCATACGAGCCGCGCGCCGTCGCCCTTGAGGAAGTACCCGCGGAAGCCGGCGGCCTTGGCGCCGCGCTCGTAATCCGCCATGTCGTGCATGAGCAGAAGTTCGCTGTGGCTTTTGGGCTCGAAATCGAATTTCGGCAATTCACCCCACGCTCTCACCTCTTTGTTGTCGGCATCGGAATCGCCGTCGGGCACGGAAATGTCGGGGACGTTGGGCACCTGCACCATGAGCGCGCGCCATTCCTTCATGATTTCCTGCATGGATTCTCCGGCGAGCTTCAGTGTTTCTTTCACGCCCTGCATGCGTGTGATGAGGCTCGCGCGCTCTTCGGGCGACGCCTTGGTTATCGCGTCGGAAGCGAGATTCTGCTCCGCGCGCTTTTCATCGATGGATTGCTGGAGCTCTTTGCGCTTGTCGTCGACGGCGAGGAGCTTGTCCACATCTATTTCAATGTGCTTCTTTTTTGCGCCCGCGGCGACGATATCTTTATTCTCACGAATAAACTTGATATCTAACATGCTACGATAATACCACATGAGCGACGACCTCAAACACGCGTTGCCGGCTGATTTTCCGCCGCTCCTGCGCGAAATTCCCGACGCCCCGAAGCAACTCCACATCCGCGGCGAATGGCCGAGCTTTGAGCATAAGTGGCTTTCGGTCGTCGGCTCGCGCGCGATGACGACCTACGGCAAGCAGGCTGTGCGGCATCTGATAGAAGGACTACGGGGGTACCCCGTCGTTATCGTAAGCGGCCTCGCATACGGCGTGGATGCCGAAGCGCACAAAGCGGCTCTTGATGCTGGTCTCACGACTGTCGCGGTCCCCGGCTCTGGGCTCGACTGGGACGTGCTGTACCCGCGAGCCAATGTCGGGCTCGCGCGCGAAATCCTCAAGGCGGGCGGTGCACTGCTTTCCGAATTCAAGCCGGAGCAAAAGGCGGCCGACTACACATTTCCACAGCGCAACCGCATTATGGCGGGCCTTTCGCACGCGACTCTCGTCATCGAAGCCAAGGAAAAGTCGGGTTCACTCATCACCGCGAAGCTTGTCACCGAGTACAACCGCGAACTTCTGGTTGTGCCCGGCTCCATCTTCAGTGCCGAGAGCAAAGGCACGCACCAATTTCTGAAACTCGGAGCGACGGCCGTCACGGACCCCGAAGACATTCTCGTAGCGCTCGGCATAGCCAAACGCGAAGGCCCCGTCTCGCTCAACGAACTCCGTGACGACCTTTCCGAAGATGAAGTGCGTGTGTTCGAGATATTGCACTCGCCCGTCTCACGCGACGAACTCATCGCGGAACTCGCGCTTCCCGTAACCGACGCAAACGTGCTGCTTTCCACGATGGAGATTAAGGGGCTGATACTAGAAGAGCTCGGTGTAGTACGAATCCGTTGACGGTTGCCTCGAAAGGCTACGGATGGCATAGTGCCACGGGACATAGGTATTGTTGCATGTAGTGTCGCGTAACTCCATTCATACAAAAGGAGAGCGACTATGACTGCCCGATATATGTGGAAAGGACTCAGCGCGGACGAGCGACGGCTTTACGTGCGAATTCTGAAGCCGGAGCACTCTGACGAAGTTATCGCGACGTTCTTGCACACAACCAAAGGGACAATCGTCGGTTTTCGTCACCGGGAACTGCCGGAATTGACCGGTGGCGCAAAGGCATCACGGGCCAGAGTCGAGCCGGAGTACTTCGAATCACTTCTCGCAAACACGGTCTCGTTGGCGCCAGATGTGCGAACCGCTGCGGATACGCCATCCGAACATGTCACCGGCTTTTGTCAGTGGCCGCTATCCTCTGGCGGCTCTCTCAAAAATCCAGCACGGTGCAACAAACCTGCGAAAGATAAACTGTGCGATGTGCACCTTGCGATTGTGCGGAAACTTGTTTGAAGTCGCATCGGGCTGCTAAATCTCCGGGCACCGCGCCCGGAGATTTTTTTGACTGTGAAAAACTCGCACGTTTGACATATGATAGGCTACTGAGGTATCAATGCGCTTCATATGAAATTAGTTATCGTAGAGTCACCGGCTAAAGCCAAAACAATCGAGAAATACCTCGGTGCGGGTTTTGTGGTGCGCGCATCGGTAGGTCACATCCGCGACTTGCCCAAGAGCAATAAGGACGCCGTGGATGTGGAGGCCGGATTTGTGCCGCGCTACATCGTGGTGAAGGAGAAGCAAAAGATTATAGATGAACTGCACAGCGAGGCCGCGAAGGCCGACGAGGTGATACTCGCGACCGACCCCGACCGCGAGGGTGAGGCCATCGCGTGGCACTTGGCCGAGACTATCGGCCTCAAAAAACCGAAGCGCATCGTCTTCCATGAAATCACCGAGAAGGCCGTTAATGAGGCGCTCGCCCACCCGCGCTTTATAGATGACGAGCTCGTCCGCGCTCAGGAGGCGCGCCGTGTCTTGGACCGGCTTTTCGGCTACGACCTCTCGGGCCTCATTTGGAAAAAGGTCCGCTACGGGCTTTCGGCGGGTCGCGTGCAATCCCCCGCCCTGCGGATACTGATGGAGCGCGAGCGCGAAATACGCGCATTTATACCGGAACCGTTCTGGGTCATCAGCGCCGATGTCAAGACGAAAAAAGGCGAACAGTTTACCGTGACCTGTGTCGAGGAACCCAAGACGGAAAAGGATGCGGAGCGGATTCTCGCGGCCGCGCAGGACGGCGCGTGGAGCGTGAAAGGCGTGGAGGAATCGGAACAAGCACGTACGCCGCGCCCTCCGTTCACGACCTCCACGTTGCAACAGGCGGCATCCACGCGCCTCGGCCTTTCGCCTTCCCGCACCATGGGAATCGCGCAAAAATTATACGAATCGGGATTCATCACCTACATGCGCACCGACTCCACCAACCTCGCGAAAGAGGCGCAGGACAATTTACTCGCCGCGGCACGAAGCGAGTTCGGTGAAAAGTACGCCGAAGCTCGCGTTTACAAAACGAAAAGCAAGAGCGCGCAGGAAGCGCACGAGGCGGTGCGCCCGACCGATCCGAGCAAGCGCAGTCTCGGCCACAACGATGAGCAGAAGAAATTGTACGCTCTCATCCGCGCTCGCGCGCTCGCTTCGCAGATGGCCGATGCAAAGATTATGCGCACCAAGATACGTGCTAACATTCGACCGACTTCGGAATCCGAAGAGATTCCGGACTTTGCGGCCAATGGTTCGCGCATAATGTTTGACGGCTGGCTCGCAGCCGACCCCGATGCACGCGGAGAAGACGTCGAACTCCCAAAAGCATGTCAAGGCGACGCTTTGACATTGACAGAGGCGCGAAGTGAGGGCAAAGAAACGCAACCGCCCGGCAGATACTCAGAGGCGGGCCTTGTGAAAGAGCTTGAGAAACGGGGCATCGGCCGGCCGTCTACCTACGCCTCTATCATCCGCACGCTAGAGACGCGCGGCTACGTGGATAAGCAAGGGCGCACGCTTCTGCCGACCGCCACGGGCGATGTCGTATCTACATTCATCGAGACAAATTTCGCGGATTACATCAGCGATACCTTTACCGCAGAAATGGAAAACGAACTCGACGAGATAGCTGAGGGGAAGCGCAAGTACGAAAAGACACTGAAGGATTTTTACGGCCCGTTCAATAAGGCGATTAAGAGCAAGAATAAGATAGAAAAAATAACGAATATGGGCGACGCTCCGAAAGAATTCCTCTGCCCGCTGTGCAACGGCCCGATGGTCTACAAACTCTCAAAATCCGGACGGTTTATGAGCTGTGCCAACTTCCCCACCTGCCTCGGCGCGCGCAAAGACGACGGCTCGGAAATCGCCCCGCCCAAGGATATCGGCGAGGCATGTCCGCAGTGCAAGGACGGCAAACTGATGGAACGCGAAGGGCGTTTCGGCAGATTCATCGCGTGTTCCAATTTTCCGAAATGTAAATACGTGCGTAAGGACCCGCTGGAGGAGGCGCGCACGAAAACCGGTGTCGCCTGCCCCGTGTGCAAGAAAGGCGAGATGCAGGAGCGGCGCGGACGGTTCGGCATATTCTTTTCCTGTTCGAATTATCCTGAATGCAAGAACGCAATAAAATCGAAGCCGACCGGGCGCATGTGCGAGATGTGCGGAAGCCTGATGATGGAAGGCACAAAGACTATTCCCGAAAGGTGCAGCGTCAAGACCTGTCCGAATCACAACCCTCACAAGCTCGCGGGCGCTAAAAAATAAGCGACGCCTCCCCTAGGAAGGCGCCGCTGCTCGTCAGGAATAGCGAAAGTGCCACCACTTCTTTCCGGCTCGCCAGAGAGCCGCAAAGAAGTTCGCTCGCCTCATCTCGTGGACGCCATTCAACGGTGTAAACGAGAATCGAGTGTTTCCGCAGCCCACAACCGGACACTGCTGCGGCTCATGTTTACAGTAGAACTCGTATGGCCCCGCGAGCGAGCCATCACTGCTTACGTGCGCTTTTTTGCACGTCCATTTGCCGTAGCCGGGTAACCTGTGCATGGGCGCCTTTCCATGAGCTGGCCAATTTTTGCGAACAGTCGCTACAGAGAGTATCATCTACCCTATGACCTCCGTCAATGCACGTCCTCTCCCCGAAATCCTTGACGCCATGTCGGGCAAGACCGACGCGGATATCGCCATGGTCTCCAAGGCGTACGAATTTTCGCGCGACGCTCACAAAGACCAAAAACGCTACTCGGGAGATGCCTATTTTGTCCATCCCGCCGAAGTGGGTTTTTTGCTCGCCACGGCCGGTATGGATGCGCAGGCCATCGCGGCAGGACTTTTGCACGACACCATCGAGGACGCCGGCGTAAAGCCGAAGACCATTGAAGAGCTGTTCGGGCACGAGGTACTTTCGCTCGTCGAAGGCGTGACGAAACTGGGGACGCTTCGCTATCGCGGCATGGAGCGGCACACGGAATCTCTGCGCAAACTTTTCGCCGCGACCGCCAAGGATATCCGCGTGCTCATCATCAAGCTGATGGACCGCCTGCACAACGCGCGCACGCTCGAGCACGTCCCGAAGATAGAAAAGCGCACGCGCATCGCGCTTGAGACGCTGGAGATTTACGCGCCGATAGCGGACCGCCTCGGTATGAGCGTCGCGAAGCAGGAGCTTGAAGATGCGGCATTCCCCTATGCGTTTCCGAAGGAGTACGAGAAGACGCGCCAACTGCTCAAAGAGCGAAAACACGAGAACGAGGAGCGTCTGGAAAAAGTCGAACGCGACCTGAAACGCGAGCTCGGCGACGCGCAATTGCGGACGTTCCGTACCGAAGCGCGGATAAAAGGCTTGTACAGTATGTTCAGGAAACTTGAGCGTAAAGATTGGGACATGTCCAAGATATACGACATGCGCGCACTGCGTGTCATTTTCCCCACCATCGCCGATTGCTACTCTGCGCTCGGAATCATTCATGCGCATTGGCGGCCGGTGCCGGGAAAGATAAAGGACTACATCGCCTTTCCCAAACCCAACGGCTACCAGAGCATCCACACGACCGTGTACACGGGCGACGGGAGCGCCCTTGAGATGCAATTGCGCACCGAGGCACAGCACCGCGAAGCGCAGTACGGTATCGCATCGCACCTCACCTACAAAGAAGTTCAGGAGGGTATGCGTGAAAATAAGCGCGGGAGCCTTGATTGGATACGACAATTTTTCCCCGGCCTTCGTCGCGGCGCCTCGGAAACGCCGTCCGACAGCGGCACAAAAGATAACGTGCCCGCGTGGCTTGAGGAGCTCGCCCACGTGCATCACGGCGCAGAAAAATCGGAGGAATATCTGGACACCCTAAAGTCGGATTTTTTCAGCCACCGGGTGTTCGTTTTCACGCCGAAAGGGGACGTCATAGACCTACCTATCGCCGCGACGCCGATAGACTTCGCTTACGCGGTCCACTCAGATCTCGGCAACAAAATGTCGGGTGCGCGCGTAAACGGCAAGATGGTCTCTCTTGATACGGCACTGCGCAACGGCGACATGGTGGAGGTAATCACGCGCCCGTCCGCAAAACCTTCGCGCAAGTGGCACGACATCGCGAAAACGAACATGGCCAAAAAACACATCCGTGCAGCGCTCGCCGCGATGGAGACGAAAAAGCATCTGTGACCGGCGGTACAACGCCCTTTTGCCGTCCATTGTCGATTGCTTATAACTCACCATGGTGAGTTATAAGCAACGATGCTACACGCTAAAGTTTGAGATGGAATAGAGGTCGTCTTCCTTTTCCTGCGTGGGAGCCGCATTACCGCTCTGCTCAGGCGGAGCTTCGGCCGCGAGCGGCTCTGCGTCTGCTGGCACTTCTGCGGGCACCGCCGCAGGTGCGGGTGCGGCATGCACTTGTGAATTATTCCTCTCGCGAGAAAGCATTGCGCGGATATGCGCGAGGTCGTCGACAGAAAAGAAATCGATGAGGACTTTGCCGCCCTGGTCTTTCTTTTCGATGCGCACGCGCGTGCCCAAGGTCTCGGTGAGCTCGCGCTCGAGGAGCAGGAGCTCCGGCGTGAGATCCGGCTTGCGCGCCCGCTCGGTAGCGATGCGGCGCGCAACCTGCTCGGAATCGCGCACGGTGAGGCGCTTGGTGAGTATTTCCTTGAAGAGGGTCATCTGCTCGGCCGTGCGGTCCATGAGCATAAGGAGCGGTCGCGTATGCCCTTCGCTAATCTCGCCCGCCGCCAAGGCGTCGCGCATTTCCTGCGGAAGCAAGAGAATGCGGAGTGTATTGGAGACGTACTCCCGGCTTTTGCCGACACGCTTGCCAATCTCGATGTGTTTGAGCCCGAATTCTTTTGTGAGCCGTTCAAATGCGACGGCACGGTCAACGACATTCAAATCCTCGCGCTGTAGATTTTCTATTATCGCGAGCTCGAGCTTCATCCGGTCGGAATCCTCTCCCGTGCGGATGACGACCGGCACTTGCGCGATACCCGCTATCTTTGCGGCGCGCAATCTTCGCTCGCCCGCTATCAATTCATATTCCACATATATCCCCTCCTCAGGACGCTCTATTTCTTTGCGCGTGACCGTAAGCGGCTGCAGGACGCCGTATTGACGGATAGATTCCGCGAGCGACGTAAGCGCCGCCTCGTCGAATATCTTGCGCGGCTGGAACGGGTTGGGCTTGATGCGCTCAACCTCCACCCAAAATATAGAATCCCCTTGGTATACGCCTTCCATAATCGAATTATATCATGGCGCTCTTGTGCCGGGAGAGGGACTCGAACCCTCACGCCTTGCGACGAACGATTTTGAGTCGTTTGCGTCTACCAATTCCGCCATCCCGGCATTGCCTCGCCGCAGCATTCGCGGAGGCGGGCTTAATGGCTATAATACGCCAGCAATGAAGAAGAAACAAAAGATTCTCATTATTGTCGGTCCAACGTCATCGGGCAAAAGCGCTCTCGCGGTTGAGCTTGCGCGCCGGTACAACGGCGAAGTGATATCGGCCGACTCGCGACAGGTCTACCGCGGGCTCAACATCGGCACCGGCAAAATCACCAAGCTTGAGATGAGAGGCGTGCCGCATCACTTGCTGGACGTGGCCGCACCCAAAAGACAGTTCAGTGCCAACGACTTCGTACAGCGCGCGCATATCGTCATTGCGGATATCGCTTCGCGCGGGAAACTCCCGATAGTGGCGGGCGGAACGGGATTTTATATAGACGCCCTCGTCGGCCGTATCGCCTTGCCTGAAGCGCCCCCAAATCCCGCATTACGGGCGAGGTTCGCTCGAAAGTCCACGGCGCAACTGTATGCGCTACTGCAAAAGAAAGACGGCGTCCGCGCACGTGCAATGCGCTCCGCAAGCGAGCGCAACAACAAGGTCCGCATTATCCGCGCACTTGAGATAGCAGCGGCCCTTGGCCGCGTCCCTGAAATTATGGATGTCGGACATCCATATTTTGACACGCTCTGGATAGGGATTGCGCCGCCGATGAAAACGCTCGAAAAGAAAATCAGCGCGCGCTTGCGCGCGAGGGTCACGATGGGGATGGTCGCGGAGGCGAAGCGCCTGCACGTGGCCGGGCTTTCATACAGAAGGATGGACGAACTGGGCCTTGAATACCGGTCCCTCGCCCGCTTACTCCAAGGCACGATTACCCGCAAGCAGATGATAGAAGAGCTGGAGAGCGCTATTCGCCGCTACGCAAAACGGCAACTCACCTACTGGAAGCGCAACAAAGACATCCTTTGGTTCAGAGATTCCCGCCCATCAGCAATGTCAAAAACGGTAAGAGGGTGGCTTAAAAAGTAGTCTCAGGCGGGCGATGTAGGAATCGAACCTACGACGTCGGTTTTGGAGACCGAAGTTATACCATTTAACTAATCGCCCAACGGGCTGAGTATATCGCACCGTCAGAGGACGCGCGACTATTTCTTGGCTTCTTTGTGCTTGGTATGCACTTTGCACCACTTACAAAACTTCTTGAGCTCTATTTTGCGCGTGACGAGCTTGCGGTTCTTGCGCGACCAATAGTTGGTGCGACCGCACTTGGAGCACGCCAATTTGAAAATTTGATCTTGTGACATACCGCGAGACTATAGCCGAAACACCGCTCAAGCGCAACTTTTAAACGAACGCGGAGACCTGCTGTACGAAGAGTTCGCAGATTTTGTTCCACGGCCCGAAGCTCCCCCCGTTGCCCACAAGCGTCCTCATGAGCGTATCCACGATAAGCCATCCGGCGATAATAATGACGAGTCCGATTGCGACATTCTTGAACACCTCGACGGCCTTGCTGTGCTGGCCGCTGCTACCGACATTGGTGAGGTACAAGAACCCAGCCCACGCGAAAAGTACCGCCGAAAGAAATACCGCGAGGTAGATTGACGTGTTCAAAATATTTTGTGCGATGGTCGCAATGTCGCATACCGATTTGCATCCTCCGGTGGCGTTGCAGTCTTGCGGAACTATCTGACCGGGAAGCACGTTGGCCGCGAGCACCACCGAAGGCGCCACAATGAATACGAGGAGGAACAGTACTGTCAGTCGTACCACCTGTGTTCGGGTCATGGCAATAGTTTACCACGGGAAATCTCTGTGCGCCGGGGAGGATTCGCCTCTCGTTGCTACTGCAACTCGAAACCTACGGCCTCTCTTCGAGGCCTGCGGCCCGCGGTTCGAATCGCCCCCGTCGCATATACGAACATAAGAGAAAGCCGATTTTATTACGTGTGCGCCGGGGAGGATTCGAACCTCCGTAGACCGAAGTCGCGTGGTTTACAGCCACGTGCATTTGACCGCTCTGCCACCGACGCAGTCCCGATATTATGCACCAACGACGGTCTTTGCGCGAGAGCGCGCACTGCGGTGCCGTTCGGGGCCCTTGCGCACGTCAAACGTGAAGTCTCCTTTGCCGTCTTTGCCGGCCTTCTCGTCAAAGTCGACGGAAACCGAGCCGCCCTCAAGGACGCCGCGCGCGACCATCATATTGGCGACGGCGGTCATGATTTTATTTTGAATAAGGCGCTTGAGAGGCCGCGCACCGTACTGCGGATTGTAGCCTTCGGTCGCCAAGTGCTTGAGGGCCGCGTCGGAAAGCGTGAGGGAGATGTGTTTCTCCTCCAGCCGTTTCGCGACTATGTCTGTCTGCATGCGCACGATATCCATGATGGCTTCAGTGGACAGGATGTTGAAGAGAATTATCTCGTCCAAGCGGTTCAAGAACTCGGGGCGGAAGAATTCTTTGAGCGAACTCATGACTTTGTCCTTCACCTGCTCGTAGCGCTCGCCTTCGGTCTTCGAGAGTCCGCTGCCGAATCCGAGCCCCGACATCCGGTCAATGTGTTCGGACCCGATATTGGAAGTCATGATAATGACGCTGTTCTTGAAGTTGACCGTGCGCCCCTTGGCGTCGGTGAGGCGGCCGTTGTCGAGGACCTGCAGGAGAATATTGAATACTTCCGGATGCGCCTTCTCTATCTCATCGAAGAGAATGACCGAGTACGGACGGTGCCGGACGAGCTCGGTCAAGCCGCCGCCTTCGTCGTACCCCACGTAGCCGGGAGGAGAGCCTATCATTTTGGAAACGGAGTGCTTCTCCATGTACTCCGACATGTCTACGCGGATGAGCGATTTCTCGCTGTTGAAAAGGAACTCCGCGAGCGAGCGCGTAAGCTCGGTCTTGCCGACTCCCGTGGGACCGAGGAAGAGGAACGAGCCGACGGGGCGATTGGGGTCCGATATACCCGCGCGACTGCGCTTGATGGCATCGGCGACCTTCTGCACCGCCTCGTCCTGACCGACGATGCGTTTCTTGAGATCGGCTTCCATGCGCGAGAGTTTTTCGGCCTCCTCCTCGAGCATCCGTGAGACCGGCACGCCTGTCCAGCGCGAAACGACCGCAGCAATATCTTCTTCGGTGATGTCTTCTTTGAGGACACGCCGCGTCTGCTGAAGTTTCTTCAGGCGCTTCGTTGCGACGTCTATCTCCTTCTGGAGCAGTGGCACTTTGCCGTAGCGTATCTCGGCTGTTTTTGTGAAGTCGGCGGCGGCTTCGGCTGCGTCGGCGTCGATGCGCGCCGTCTCCAGCTCTCCCTTGGCGCGCTTTATTTCGGCGAGCGTCTCTTTCTCATTTTTCCATTTCATTTCAAGCTCGCGTGTGGAATCGCGCAAATCGGCAATCTCTTTCTCGATGGATTTGGTGCGCGTGCGCGCCTTGCCCTCGCTCGCCTCCGCCTCCTTCTTCAGCGCTTCGCGCTCTATCTCAAGCCGCGACACTTTGCGCTGTGCCTCTTCCAACGCCGGCGGCTTGTTCTCCAGCGAGAGCCGCAGAGCCGACGACGCTTCGTCTATAAGGTCTATCGCCTTGTCGGGCAAGAATCGCTCGGTGATGTAGCGCGCGGAAAGTTGCACCGCGGAAATCATGGCGTCGTCGGTGATGTGCACGCCGTGGTAGAGCTCATAGCGCTCCTTCAAGCCGCGCAGAATGGCGATGGCGTCTTCCACCGACGGTTCATTGACGTACACGGGCTGGAAACGGCGCGTGAGCGCGGCGTCGTGCTCGATGTGTTTCTGGTATTCCTTGATGGTCGTCGCTCCGATGACGCGGATATCGCCGCGCGCGAGCGCGGGCTTCAGCATGTTGGAGGCGTCCATCGAGCCTTCGGCGGCGCCGGCGCCGACGAGCGTGTGCATCTCGTCTATAAACAGGATTATCTTCCCTTCCGAGCGCTCCACTTCTTTCATGACCGCCTTCAGACGCTCTTCGAACTCGCCGCGGTATTTCGTGCCTGCTATCAAAAGCCCCAAGTCGAGCTGGACTATTTCTTTGCCGCGAAGGGATTCGGAGACGTCGCCCGCGGCGATGCGCTGGGCCAAACCCTCGGCGACGGCTGTCTTGCCCACGCCCGCCTCGCCGATGAGGATGGGATTATTTTTCGTGCGGCGCGAAAGTATCTGAATGACGCGCGTAATCTCCGAATCACGGCCTATCACGGGGTCGAGCTTGTTCTCACGCGCGCGGTCGGTGAGCGAGCGAGCGAAGCGAGCGAGCGCACGAGGCTTCGCGGGAGCGTCCGTCTCGCGGACTTTGCCTTCTTTGATGTCGGTAAGGACGCGCGCGAGTGCGGTACGGTCTATGCGGAAGCGCGAAAGAATGTCGGAGGCCGGTCCGGGATGCTCCGCGATGCCGAGGAGCAGGTGCTCCGGCGAAACGAACTGGTCGTTGAACGACGCGGCGATGCGCGGCGCGGCTTCGAAGACGCGCACGAGCTCGGGCGTGAGGTAGAGTTGGAACGACGGAGATACCGCGGTGTTGCCTGAAGCTCCCTCGATGAGCTCGAGGACGGAGTCGCTCAAATGCGTGATGTCGGTCTCTATCTGCTCGAGCATCGGGACCACCATCGTCTCCTCCTGCATGAGAAGTGCGGCCAAAAGGTGCAGGGTGGATACCTGATTGTGCCCACGCTCAACCGCGAGCTGGTGGGAGCGGTGAATCGCTTCCTTTGCTTTGGTGGTGTAATTATTGAATGGAGCCATACACGAGTGGCTAGTCACGTACTGCGACTAGGAACCCGCATTATATCATACAACCCGAAAAATCTATTTCTTACTTTTTTTCGGCCGGCGGCATGAGAGTGGCGGCTGTGATAAATCCCGAGGGAGAAATTGCGCGCGCGACACCCGTACTCATGCCGACCAGCGTGCCGTCGGTATTGATGAGCGGTGAGCCGGACATGACGGAGTCCGCTGCGATGTCTGTCTCAATGACTTGCGGCGCATTCTCCGCTGACGGCGCAAACGTGGTGATGATACCCGCGGCGATGCGCGAGACCGTTTTGCCCGCCAGCATGACGACCGTTTCGCCTAGGACCGCATGGTCGCCGGAAATAGTGAGAGGCGTCCACGCCGTAGGCTTGCCCTCGGTGGTCGTGGTCGCGGCGACGAAATACGCGATGCCCGACGCGCTGTCGCGCAACGAAACGAATATGCGTACGTGAGTGCCATCGCGGAGTTCCGCGACAGCATCACTGTTATCGCCGAGCGTCTCTATGTCGCCCGCGATTTTGCCCGACGTATCCAGCACAAGGCCGAGTCCGAGAAAGCTCGGGCTCTCCGTGTTGGACGTGTAGAGCCGGACGAGCGACGGATTGACGCGATTTATCGCCTTCGAGATGAGGTCGGACTCTTTGACGATAACGGTCTTTTCTTGCGTGACGACGGTGGTCGCGGCTTGGCTCTTTGGGCCGACGGTCTCGACGGTGCGCTCAATGATGCGGTTGACCGTCTGCGCCACCGCGGGCGGCGCTTGGTCCATGAGAGACACCGTGACGATGCCCGTTGCGATTGAGGTAACGAACGAGACGAGAAGTGTGAGGAGAACGATCTGCGATTTTGAGAGTCGTTCAATGTCCATGGGCGCATGCTATCACGCCGCCCGAAAAATTAAAGCAAGTGGAGACCGCTCAACTCGCGGGCGCGGGGTCCGCCGCAGGTGCCGGAGCGGGAGCAGGTGCGGGTTCAGGTGCCGGTGCCGCAGCGGGAGCGGGAGCGGGAGCGGGTTCCGCGGCAGGGGCCGGAGTAGGCGCGGGCGCAGGTGCCGGAGCAGGTTCGGCT
>Ga0209542_10009365_pt1 | contig 17984 bp, 23 predicted proteins | sample RifCSPhighO2_01_FD_184028 | JGI IMG/M metagenome (GOLD analysis project Ga0209542, IMG submission 184028) | Soil microbial communities from Rifle, Colorado - Rifle CSP2_plank highO2_0.1 (SPAdes) (version 2) | ecosystem: Environmental > Terrestrial > Deep subsurface > Rock core/Sediment ...
TTAACACGCCTCAAGACTCAAGCGTGTCTTTGGTCCCCGCCCTCCAAAGTTCGGGCAGGGGCACGAGCGTTCGGGGATGTTCCGGGCGGGGTTTAGGAGACTATTAGACTTCGCACGCTCCGCGTGCGACATCATTTGTTTTGAAAATAGGTGCGAGTTTGGTACAATAGAGACACAAAGTGAGTAAAGCAAAATCCGCCCGTGAAGGCGGATTTTGCACTTTTAAATTCTCATTCTCATAAGCCGAATTCTGTTTTAGCGCGATAATTTATCTAGGCCCAAAATTGCTCATGGGCTCAAGCGGCACACGCAAATTTTTAAGAAGCCCCATAAGGGCGACTATAAAAATTCAGCGTACGGCCTTGCACACAGGTAAGAATTTAGCCGTTGCATTCTCTATGTTGCCATAAAGATTTATCCCTAAATATAAAATACTTATGGATATCTTGATCTTTTCAAATCAAGACGTCACTGTTCGCATCTCTTGGATTGCTCCAGACGGGCGTTACCCGCTACCCTTCTCCCTATTTACATAGGGGTGTGTTCGGACTTTCCTCCCTCGGTACGCCGAAGCTTTCGCGTAGGTGACCAAGAGCTATCGCTCGGAATGAGAATCTCCCCCTATTATACACCTCTTGCATTTATTTTGCAAGTATGATATAGTGCAACAGGAGTAGTCCTTTGACTACAGAAAGGACAAGATCATGATTTTCGTATGGTTTTTGTTTTATCTGCTTCTTTATGGAGCACTAATTTCCGGTAGTTCCATCCTTGGAATCTACATCCTTGGAAAGATGCGAACATTTTGGTCTCTCATTGGGACCAGAAAATATCGTATGGTACAGGTCGGAGAAAAAGTAGTAGATGTCATACACGATGTCCCAGGTTATACATTGGACAAAAATAAAAGGTTCATCAAAGGAGAGAGGAAAGTTTCTATTTTTGAGTACCTTACTGGTGCTCAGTTTATGGGGTTCCCATTCTATAGCATCAAGACATATAAGGGATGGACATGGAATGAATTTGCGAGAACTACTGGTTCAATAGATAAACAAGACCCAAAAAAAACACCAGAGAACCCTAAATACGCTTCCATCGGTAGAGAAACCGATCCCTATGAATTTTTTTTCCAATTTACTCACTCTGTAGATCTGGAAGGTGTCGAATTGGGTGGGGGGTTGGGTGGCAACATCCGTGCCGACATGAGAGTAGTAAGCACAATCTGGGTGCTCGCTCCAATTCAATTACATGAGGGCAATAAAAATGCCATTAGTGTTCTTTATGCTCGCATCAGTGCGACAGTTCGTGGATGGGCGAGTGATAAAAATTTTGACCAAGTCAAAAAAACGTTGGATGCAGGTGAGAAACTTTCAGATTTTTCTGACACGCTTCAGAAGCTGAATGGTATAAAAATCGAGGATGAAAACCCAGATTACACACCTAAAAATATAAAAGATGATGGAATATTTAATCTTCTTGGTATAGTTATCGTCCAAGCCAGCCTAGAGGATCTCAAAGCTGCTGGTGACGCAATCGAAGCACTAGAAGCAGAGAACCTAGCCAACCTCAGAGGCAGAGCAAAAATAGCTGAAGCAGAACAAGCTGCTAAAGCTTTAGTGGCCAAAGCCAGAGGTGAATATGAAGCAGCAGAGCTTCAGGCAGCGAGGATTAGAGTATTGAATGAACAGGATGCTGGCTATTATGCTTCTTTGCCTGGAGGATCAAGGATGTTTGTAGCTAGCAAAGTAGCAAGTCAAGATTCAGATGTCACAACTTGGGTAGAAGGTAAATCTGACGTTGACGTGACACTACCATTACCATCTGCCCCTGCCAAACCAAATATACCACCTAAGCCTTAGGGTAGTTTTGTTCGCTTGCGCCAACCCCAAGAAAGTTGGCGCTTTTTATTTATTTGACTTTTTTCTTAAATAGAGTATAATAGAGATTGGAGGTTCATTAAACATGATCTGGAAAAGTTTAGGTATTGTTGTAGCTGTAATTATCTTAATTATTGTAGGATGTGCAGCTTGGTATTCTGCAATCCAAACAACAGCGCCAAGTTCACAACAAACACAAGGAGAGGATCAACAATTAAATAGTGATAACTCAAAAAATGATGAGCCTGAAAATAGACTTTCTCAGTGGGGAAAAGGGCTTGCTCTATTGGTCTTGATCGCGACTTTTGGGTTTGTCGTTCATCAGGTATATGACGAAAATGATAGGGATTTAAAAAAAGTATCTCTATCCCCTGTTAATATTGCACTAGTAGCAGTATTGATAGTTAATGTAATGGCGGCTTTAGGTCTTCCTAATTGGTGGCTCAAGTTTTGGCACGAACACATGTTATTTCTGCTCGTCAATGTCGGGTTGGTCGTTGCAGTGCATTTTTACAATAAACCTTCACGAGCAGCCAAGGCAGTTTCTATAGTGATCTTATTAATTTTAGTCGCCAGTGCTTTTAATACTGGTAGCACAAAAACCACAATTACAGCAGGAAAGACACCTACAAAGGAGTCGACTGAGGTATCTATGCTTGGCATAGTAGATGTCCCGACCGACAAATGGAGCGAAGAGGTGAAGAACCCAGAGCTTCGAAAGGTCGGCTGGGGCAGGTTGGATCGTACCAAGGGTGGCACTTGTAATGCCATGCTGGATGGAGAAACTAAAAAAGTCTTCCTGATCACTGAAACCCATCCAGAATGGACTCCAAAAAAAATCCAATTCAAATGCTCGTCCGAAGGAGCACAAATAAAAGTCAATGTGGAAGATTAGAGGGGAGCGCGAAATTCGCGCCTCCCCTATTTTTTTGCCTATTTTTTATACAAAAATCAGCAGAAGAATACGCCAGTACAAGTGATATTGAAGGTATCAAGTACGATATTTAAAATACCGTAAACAGAAAACATTATGAAAAGCCCGACGACACCCCACTTCACATTGTCTCTAGTCTTAGAGAGATCACTACTACTATCAGCAGACCAGATCATCTGGATGATACCGTAGAAGAGATAGATAATGGCAATGACAAAGCCCAAGATTATAAGCGGATTTATGAGTAGAGTAGCGATCTTGCCTAGAAGCACGTTTATGGTCATGGGTATATTTTATCAGGTAAATAAAAATTGCGGAAGTGCTTGACTCCCGCAATCTTTATAAATACAAAACCCTAGATTATCTCGGTATAAGTGGACCTACTTGAGGAGCGCCATCTCTATTGACGCCAACTGCAGAACCCAAGAAGTTGACCAACCCCCAGACAGAAGCCATCACGAAGAGAGCCACAACACCCCAGATCATAGTCTTCTTAGCGCTAACTTTAGTATCTTCACCGCCAAATATGTACATGACCAAACCGTAAAAGAAGCCCAAAAGACCTATAGCAAATACGATAGGAATCACTTTATTTACTATGATACCGATGTCATCTACCAAGCCGGTTATATTGCCAAGCGCTGCGAAAGAAGTGAGCGGAAGTGCCAAGGCTGCGGCAATAAATATCAATTTTTTCATTTTCATAATTTAAAACTTATAATTAATAATACAAATGAACGACCATTTTTAATCTACTTATAATACCATATTTAAGTACACAAGTGTAATAAAGTAATCCACAGATGATCATTCAATGGTAGGTATAACCCCCCTATCATCACTGCCGATATTGAGCTCACCCCTCAAGAAATTCACCAACCCCCAGACAGAAGCCATCACGAAGAGAGCCACAACACCCCAAGTCATAATTTTCTTACTTCCTTCTTTGTCAGATCCTGCAGACCAGATATACATAGCCACCCCATAGAAAAAGAAAAGGAGCGCTAATGTAAAAGCAAGAGGAATCAAAATATTTGTCACTATATCTTTGGCCCCTTGTAAAATCGTCTTAGTCTCACCAAGATTCTCAGCTCCTACAAAAATAGGGGCCACACATAGAAGTAAAACGAGAGCAATTTTATATTTTTTACCCAACATATATTAAATGTTTAATTTATAATTCATAAAAAGTCATCTTGGCTTTTCTATCTTTTGAATATCAGGAATGTTCAACTCTTCCCTAACGAAAATAATTATACCCCAAATAGAAAAAGCAACAAAGAGGCCGACGATACCCCAAAGCATGATACTCTTCCCTTCGTCCTTTTCAGACCCAGCCGACCAAATATACTTGGCCACTCCCCAGAAGAAATAGAGTAGGCAAAGTGAGAAAGCAAGGGGGATGAGTACGCTAGTCACTACGAGAGATGCTGATTTTATAAGGTCAGTAATGCCAGCTGCAGATGCAAACAAAGGGACAAAAAAAGATAATAAAATAATTTTTTTCATATTTAAAAGTGTATTTGCGGTATACCGACACCACTGCCAAAACCAAACTCATTCTTCAGGAACGAAATAATGCCCCAGATGGTGAAGAGTACGAAAAGCCCGACCACTCCCCAAATAAGTAAGTTTTTGCTCTCTTTCACCGCTTTCTCATCACCAGAAGCCCTTATAAATCTAGCTACTCCCCAGACAAATACCAACAAAGCTATTGATGCCAAAAACGGGATGATAGTAAGCCCGATTCCGATAAACATATTTATTATATCTGTAAGTGTCATGCCTTAGTTTTTACTTTTTTAATTCAGCTATAGTGCCTCCGATCGCTTGTGAAATAACCCAAGCTCCTAGAAGTATGGCTGCACCTATCACCCCCCACAGTAAAGCATCATGGGCCTTTTTGACTTGCGTCTCATTCCCCGCTGCTGTCACATACATAAATCCGGCATACATAATCATAACCACAGCCACCACACCACCTATAGGCATAAGTATTTTGTTAACTATGGCTTCTATGAGCTTGGGTATGGTACAAGGATCTTGGCCACCGCAGTTAAATGGATTTTTTATTTCTATGTTTAGAGGTGCGACATTTCCAGCCCCACCCTCACTACCACCACCGGCTCCACCTTCACTACCGCCAGCCCCACCAGCAGCTGATGACAGAACAGGTACTATTAAAACCATCATCACAATACTTGAAAAGAAGAAGTTTAAAATATTTTTTTGATTTTTGGACATGTTTTTTATTTATTTATTTATATTTATCATACTTCTGATATTTGGATCAAGAAGTGCATCTAGTATAGTATCCACTATAAGCCAAGCGGCAAGTATGGCGACTAAACCTAAGAATACCTTCCACATCATGTCTTTGGCATAGCTTTTTTTATCAGCGACAGCAGTAGTCATAAGTATGAAGCCCGCCCATGCGAATACTCCAGCCGCTACTGGTATAGAGACATAAACTACCCAATCTATAAGATTATTTACAAGCTGTATAAGCTGCAGCCAGCCACATTCTTGATCTAGCTTACCATTTACAATATTACCGCAATCGCTCGGTATAATTTCTGCATTTACAAAAACTGGAACAAACATAATTAAAAAGAGAAGTATCGGTACAAATTTTTTCATTTCATTAACAAATTAGAAAGCTCTCTATTGACTCTAGTCACAGCCTCCCCAGTACGTGCTCGGCCACTTGTGATTGATTCTATCATTGTTTTGAATACAAAATCAGTCTCTTTGGGGCTCGGGTCAAGCCAGCCTTTGGACCTTACGGCACTATCATAAAACACACTTTGGTAAGAGTCGGTCGGCTTTTGGCTAAGAAGGTCGCGCCTCACTGGTGGCAAGCTCAAATAGTGGCTAAAGATTTTGGCCGAAGCAGTGCTAGAAAGTATAGAAGCTACAGAATAAGCGGCGCTTATATTTGGGGATGATTTGGTGATAGCGAAGCCACTAAAGCGAGCGAAGGAGACATTCACTCCACCTTCGCGAGAAGTAGGGACAGGGGCCACATCAAAATTGAGGTTTGGATTTTTGAGTTGGAGATTGTTTATCTCGTGAGCAAATCCGAAATACAGAGCCAAATCTCCACCCAAAAAATAAACATCAGAATTTGGTAGAGACCTATTCCAAGAATAAGAAGATTTGGCTGGATTGCCAAATTCGGTATAAAAGTTGACTGCAGCTTCAGCTGGTATGGTGGGCTTACCAAAGGAGTCGGCAAATACACTGACTGCTTTGCCGTCACTCCAAGTGACCACGGGAGAGCCAGCCTGCATAGTAAGGTTTAAGACTATTTCTTTGGCACTCATCACGTTTGCAAATTCACCGAAGGCCACTGCACTCTTTGAAATATTTAAGGCCCCATCTTTTTTGGAGACCAAGTTTGCTAGATTATAAAATTCGTCCCAATATTTCGGTGGCTCGGTAAGCCGAGCTTCAGTGAAAAGGCTTCTGTTCCAATACATCACCAGCGGATCTACTGATACTGGCAAGCCTAAGATACCCTCCGGAGCCATTAGAACCTCTGCCCCTTCTATAAAAGAGTCTTTAAACTGCCTCTGTGTAAATACATCATAAGGTATAGGGAATATTTTGTTGCGATGCTTCAGTATCTTCTCTGAAGGTAGCAAGAATAAATCTGGCCCTACTCCTGAAGCTAGAGCTTCTATAAAATCAGCATCAAAACTTTCCTCCGACTTTGCACTGTATTCGATTTTGAATTCTTTACTTTGATAGAGAGCGGTGTCTTGTATGATGCTCGCAAATGTACTCTCCGGTATAGTACCCCAGACCACCACAGTCACTGCATCTTCCGAGCTACCTCTATAAGCAGAAAAAACGATTACCCCTATTATCAAAAACACTCCAAATATTCCGGTCAAGATGAGCTGAAATTTTGTCATACAAATAAATCATACCACCATTCAAATCCTAATCCCCCAAAAAACTGTTAACTGTCAAGGGTGCCCCTTGACCACAGGGGCACCCTTGACATATTATTAAGTGATGAAAAAGAGAGATTATAAAGACTTTGCTTCTGGTTCCATTTACCATATATATAATAGAGGTAATAATCGTGAAAACATCTTCCACGATAAAATAGATTACAAATCATTTATGTTTAGAGTTGGTCTCCTTCTTGGTTTTAAAGCAGAAGAACTTATAGAAAATGAAATATCTCAAACATTATCATCTAGGGTGCGACTCAAAGCAAAACCAGGTTTTTTCAAATTACATGCATTTTGTTTAATGCCAAATCATTTCCATCTCTTAATAGAACAATGCGGAAACATTCCTATTTCCAAATTTATGCTAAGACTATCTACAAGTTTTGCAATGTATATAAATAAAAAATACAAAAGAGTTGGTCACGTCTTCCAAGATCAATTTAAATCAGTAATAATAGAATCAAACCCACAACTCATGTGGACAGCTTCATATATACATATGAACTCTGTAAAATCTAAGATTGTGATCACTCCTGAAAGATATGCTTGGAGCAGTTATAAGGAATTTATAAATGAAAGAGCTACAAATTTTCTGTATAAAAATCTGATTCTAGATACATTTGAAAATATCGAAAATTTTAAGAAGCAAACTTTAATTCTCGGGACAGACATGTCAAGGGGCACCCTTGACACTAAATGCCTTGTAAAATAAGGACTTTTTTATTACTAATTTTTAGAAGCAGATGAAGGAGGCAATGGAATCGCCTTCTCGGAGCTTCATAATACGCACACCTTGAGTGCTTCGGCCGAGACTCGGGATTTCCGAGAGACCAAGTCGGATAACTTGGCTCTTTTTGGACATAGCCACTGCTTCTTCTTCATTACCAGTAATGACAGCTGAAGCAATAATCTCACCGGTCTTTGGGGTAACGTTGCTGGTCTTGATACCGGAGCCACCGCGATTTTGGACTTTGTATTCGGTAATAGGAGTAGATTTGCCATAGCCGTTTGCTCCCATAGTGAGGAGAGCGGCAGACTTTTCAAACTCTTTTGGTATCGGATGAGCTCCGACTACCCTGTCTCCTTTGCCAAGTTTAATGACTCGGACACCAGCAGCAGTGCGACCCATCTCGCGTACATCGCTTTCTTTGAACCTAATTGATTGACCTTTTGAAGATACAACTACAGCTGAGTCGCCCTTGCCTACTTGAGATACAGAAACGAGACGGTCGCCTTCAGAAAGTTTGATGGCTATGATACCGCTTGCACGCACATCGCTAAAGCTCGCAGCAGAAACCTTTTTGCCAGTGCCATCCTCGGTCACCATCATAAGAGAGATCTCTTTGCCTTCGGTCTTTATATTTTTGGGCATCGGCAAAATAGAAGTCACTCTCTCGCCTTCAGAAAGAGAAATAAAGTTCATTATAGACTTACCGCGAGTGGCCCGCTTGCCCTCTGGAAGCTCGTACATCTTTATCTGATAAGCTTTGCCCCGATCAGTGAAGAAGAGTAGGTCAGAATGAGTGCTGGCAGTCAGGAAGTTGGTGACGAAGTCTTCTTCTTTGGTGTCTAAATCTACCACCCCCACACCACCACGTTTTTGCTTTTTATATTCGTCTGGATGAGTACGCTTCACATACCCGCCAGCAGTTAAGATGAGTGTGTTTTCTTCGTCGGCAATCAGATCTTCGACAGAAAGCACCTTCACTCCCCCTTTGACCACCTTGGTCCTCCTATCATCGCCAAATTTCTCGCTTATATCGGAAAGCTCTTTTTTGATTATTGAAAGTATCTTTTTGACACTGGCCAAGATATCTTTGAGATCTTTGATCAAAGATTGCACTTCGTAGAGCTCATCTTCGATCTTCTGCCTTTCAAGCCCCGCGAGCTTTTGCAGACGCATCTCCAAGATGGCGTTGGCTTGTAGCTCAGAAAACTTAAACTCTTTCATCAGGTTTGCTCGCGCCGTCTCCACATCTTTGCTCTTTTTTATAAGCTTGATGATCTCATCTATATGATCCAAAGCTTTCTTAAGACCTAGCAAAATATGCTCCCGAGCCTCCGCCTCGCGCAGGTCAAACTCTGTCCGCCTTCTGACCACGATCTGACGATGCTTTATAAACTCTTCCAAAATACCTTTGAGAGAAATAGTCTGAGGCACACCGTCTACCAAGGCCACCAAGTTTAAATGAAAAGTATCTTCCAGTTGAGTATGTTTATAGAGAAAGTTTAAAACCTTTTGAGGGTGGCTACTACCTTTGAGATCTACCACTACTCGTATATCTTTGGTCGACTCATCTCGCAAACCTTTGATACCATCGATCTTTTTTTCTCTGACTAGCTCAGCGATCTTTTCTATAAGTGTAGCTTTGTTCACTCGATAAGGGATAGAGGTGATCACTATTTGAGAATTATTTTTATCCTCCACGATCTCGGCCACTCCGCGCGCCACGATACCACCACGGCCTGTGGCGTAGGCATGATGTATATCTTTAGAATTAAAAATAACTCCACCCAATGGAAAGTCCGGACCTTGGACAAATTGCAAAAGATCTTCAGTAGTAGCCTCCGGATTATCGATGAGGTATGCGGTGGCATCGACCACTTCGCGCAAGTTGTGTGGCGGGATGTTGGTGGCCATACCAACTGCGATACCCAGAGTGCCATTTAGCAAAAGCTGGGGTGCAGCAGAGGGCAGTACGGTCGGCTCTTTCTTGGTCGCATCATAGTTTGGTTTCCACTCGACTGTATCTTTGTTTATATCTCTCAAAAGTTCACCAGCCACTCGAGACATCTTGGCCTCCGTATAACGCATAGCCGCCGGTGAGTCGCCATCCACCGAGCCGAAGTTGCCCTGACCGATCACAAGCGGGTAGCGGATAGCGAAGTCTTGAGCCATCTTGACCATAGCATCATAAGCGGCCGCATCTCCATGCGGATGATAATTTCCCAACACCTCTCCCACTACCGCGGCCGACTTCCTCGTCTTCGCACTAGCGGAAAGACCCATAGAATGCATGGCATAAAGTATACGGCGATGCACTGGCTTCAGCCCATCGCGCACATCTGGCAATGCTCGATCAGTGATGACCGACATAGCATAATCGATGAAGGACTCCTTCATCTCTGTCACAATCGATCGCGAAATAATGTTATCGTTATTTTCTGTCATAAACTTCTATACCGGTAATAAACGGCACCAAGACAGCCGAGACTGACTCTTTGAACAAACTGTATTGCTTTGATATTTCTTCAAATGCAGCGCCAAAAGTTTGTTTTGAATTTGTAAGCGGGGTGGGCGCCAAATCGGCAGAAACCACATTCGCAGCCTGGCTCGAAGATGGGATTTTCAAATAACCATTATAAAAAGCGAACCCAGTAAATATAAAGACAGAAAGAGCGACAGTCATCCCCAGAGCCCATTTGTTCCTGTGCTCTTCGTCTCTCTCCATTATTGAATTATATTTTTTCATTAGCATAATTAGGTCAATTAGAAATTAGGTTAATTTTATTGTGATTCCAACACAATAATCTCTCCTTTTTTGCCTTCCAAATCTTTTTTCTTGACTGTCAATTTTTCCAAAGATTCCACTCCTTCCTCACCACCTTCTTTGATAAAAGCTTTCAGAGATTTCTCATCGAAGTTCATCGGTATAATTATAGAAGGCTCTAGAGAGACTGCAAACTTGTAGCTCTCTGCCGCATTCAAAACTCCTGTTCCGCCAATCGGAGCAAACAAAATATCGATATCTTCTAGAGCTTCTTTGGTTTCTTTTGGAATATTAGTGTCTCCAAGGGCACCCAAAAAACAGAGGTTCATGTTTTCTAGATTGACTGTATATATAGTATTGATTTTTTCTGATTCACCACCGTACTTGGAAATGCTCGGCAAACCTTTTATAAACACTCCCTGTATCTCGTACTCACCTGGGCCACTTACAGCGAAAGCCTTTTTCTCACCGCGGCTGGCTTGCTCCACTCCGTTCATATCAGGGTGATTCAACGAGCAAAGTGCAATATCCGCGCCAAAGCTGCCCGCCTTGTGCTTGCTCTCTTTGGACACCGGATCAAACGCGAGCACCGTATCCCCAAACTGCACTTTGAAAGACTGCACGCCTTGGTAAGTGATTATCATGACCATATATTAACATAAAGCAACTAAGCGTTCAATCAAAATTTTAATTAAAAACAACACATTCGAGGGGAGCAAAGGCTCCCCTTTTTGATACATAAAATTTAATAATTCGAAATTACGACTTGTTTACGATCGTAAAAGAGTTGTAATCTGTATATACAGAATTTCGCGGTCGTGAAAAAGTGTATAAAATTATTTTTAAAATGCTTTACAAGGTAGAACAAAAATGATATCCATACCAGAGAAAAGAGGCAAAGATGATCGATATTGAGAGGGTGAACAGCTCATACTCGGTAAATTATGAGAGTTTAAACAAACTACTTACACAACAATCACCAAGCAAAAAGGAACGAACTATAGACAAGACAGATCTCACTCTCTCACTCAACAACTTCAACTTCCACCTTTTTGTAGTTGTCGATTGGGAAAAATCAGATCAATATCTTGGTATGGCGAGCATCTTCTTCCAAAGAAATTTAGCGGGATGGAAAGGAGAGATCCATGATGTGGTTGTCGATGAAGATGCACGAGGCTTGGGCTTGGGAGAAAAGCTTGTCAGGAAACTCTTGGAGACTGCACAAACTTTTTGTGACAAGCAGAAAATAGAGATGAAATTGTACCTCACTAGCCGACCAGAGAGAGTAGCTGCTAATAATCTCTACAAAAAACTCGGTTTCGTACTGGTCTCAGAATCCTGCGGTGAATGGGGCACCAACCTCTACAAAATGATCATGGGACCTTCTGGCCCCCGGGGACTCTAAGTCCCCTTTTTATTTAATAGCTTGGGTTGCTGTCACTGCTACCCTCCGGAAGAGTGACGTCAATATTTACTCCATTTTTATCAGGAGCAGGCGCTTGCGTACCGCCTCTCATGGTGAAATACCAAACTACAAACCCAACCAAAACCAAGAGGACGACCACAATTAAAACCGTATTAGTATTACCTTTTTGACTAATGATTTTTTGCATATATTAGATTTTATTTAATAATACATTTAAGAATACTCTCTTCATCATGAATCCAGAATGAATAAATATAGCGTCCATAGGGTCACCCTCTTCCATTTGAAAAGTGTGGTGTAATTTTGATTTGCGGATGGGGTGGGATTTGAACCCACGATGCACTTTCGCACATGCCGGTTTTCGAAACCGGTGCCTTCAGCCAACTCAGCCACCCATCCTTCTATTCGCAAACAAACTTTAGCACTTTTTGCCTTTTTATCAAAAAATGTTATATTTTTGATGAGGCCCTATCGTCTATCGGTTAGGACATCGCCTTTTCAAGGCGAGAAGCGCGGTTCGACTCCGCGTAGGGTCATGACATCAAATTACACCACACTTCAAAATACAATGACGGCCATTGTATTTTGTTGAATTTAAAAAGAAAACCGCAGGGTTAGTGCGGTCTTTTTGATTTAGTTTTCTTTCGGAATTTTCGGAGCATCGCGTGAATTTTCAAGATCAACAGAGGCCTTGAAGCCAATAAATGTCCCTAAGAGAAAAATGATGAGACCCCAAACAATCAGCCATCGAGAAGTGAAATTCAAGAAGAAGTTGGCGATGCCGAAAACAATACCAGCCATGCCAACTCGTTGGAGAAATCCGGCTAGGAACATTGAGAATTTAGTAGATGAGGATTCTCTATTTTTAGACATAACCAAAGATCCTTTCTGATGAAAAGATACACTATTCCATGCTATAAATAAAGTGTGGTAGAAGCAAATTGTTTATATAAATTTTTTGACGATGGAGATCAAATTTTTTATATCAAAAGGTTTAGAAAGAAAGCCATCAGCACCACAAGATTTGGCAGTTTTGGCCAGAGCATTACAAGCAGAGACGATGATAATGGGGATGTTTTTGGTTTCTTTGTTGATCTTGAGTTTTTTGGTGAGCGAGCTGCCGTCCAACCCCGGCATCCAGAGATCCATAAGGATAAGAGACGGATCAAACTTTTTTATATGATCTTCTATATCTTTGCCATTTAGGAGCACCTTCACTTGGTAGCCTGCACCCACGAGAGTGATCTGCATGATCTCCCCAATATCTAGCTCATCTTCTACTATAATTATTTTTTTGTTTGTCTTTTTATCTGTCATAATTATTTTTTGATGATGCGATGTTTGCTATAAGGAAGCAAGAAGTAAAAGATACTCCCTTTACTCTCTCGTTTACTCTCAAAATGAAGCTCGCCACCATGATGTTTCAAAATCTCTCTAGCAATATAAAGTCCGAGACCAAGGCCTGGCAGACCAGAGCTTTTGGAACTATCCTTGCTCTGGAAAAACCGCTTGAAAATTTTCAGCTGATCTTTCTTGTTAATACCAATGCCAAAATCCTCTACATTGACGCGGGCTTTGCCATCTTTTTCTTCTAGACTGACTTTGATTTTAGAGCCTACTGGGGAATATTTGGCCGCGTTGGTGAGAAGATTGATGATCACTCTCTCTATATGCTCACTGTCTCCGCGGATCCAAAAACGATGGCTATTTTTGAAAGATATGGAATGGTGTGGAAGAGCCACATCTACACCCTCGATCACTTCCTTCAAAAGATCAGATAGTTCGAAAGTTATTTTTTTGAATTTGAGTTTGCCTGTCTCAATGCGAGAGACATCCAAAAGATCGTTGACCAATCGAGAAAGTTTGTCTGTATGCAGGTTGATTTTGTCGAGGAAGTAGCTAGTCTCTGGACTAACCTTCTTCATTTTTTGATTCAAAATCTGGACGAAGCCTTTGATAGCGGCGACTGGAGTCTTCAGCTCATGGCTAGCGATATTAAAAAATTCATCCTTTTGCTTCAAAAGTTTTTGAGAATCTCGTTCGGTTTTTTTGTTTAAGTGATTGATCCTTATCGCTTCTGCGACACTGTTGCCTATATACTCGCAAATAATTTTTTCTTCTTGTGCAAATACGTGTTTGTCATAAAAACAAATATCTATGGTCCCATATTTCTCTTGATGGTATGTCATAGGTATGACTACGGCACCTTCCATGAATTTTTTAGCGTCGGATCTAAGACTGGAGGCATGATCAATGTAATAGGGTTTTTCTTGTTGGAAAACTTTTGCTGTTATACCGTGTTTACGAGGGATTTTGGATATAAAAGGAGTTTTGTTATCTCTATAAAAAAGGTCAAAACTTTTTAAAACTTTATTCCATCTGAATGCGTATCCATAATCAGCTTTCAATACTTTTCGTCCTGCATCAACAAATTTTTTAACAATTTCTTTGTCATCAGACAAGATCCTGCTTTCTAGGACTACATTATTTATTATTGAAATTTTATTTAGAAGCTCTAGATACATATGAATTTACGCGCTGGAAATTTAATTATCCAGCGCGAAATAGGTTTACTTTTTTTGAAATATGGCGACACGACACGGATCACCATCATTATCCATTTGGTTTGACAGAGATACCAAGTCCATCTTCTTCAACTCTTTCTTATACCTGTCAATTTCCCAGTACCACGTGCCTTTGTTTACAGGCCGTTCTTTTGGTCTGTCATCTTCAAAGAGCTCACCTATGACTAAATAACCTCCAGACTTGAGGATTTTTTGAATATCCTTAAGTGTCTGTTGCCTTTCTCCTACGGGCTGATGAATAAATCCTCGAAAAGCAAGTATGACATCAAGATCTTCTGGATGAAATCCTTCAGGAGATCTCTCTTGTTCAATACAATGTGCTGGTACACAAAGTAATTTACTGGCAGATGTAGGAAGAAGACTTCGTATATAGTCTAGGTTGTCTTGGACGAAATCGATTCCATATAAAGTATGTATCCAATTCACTAGTTTGCGGTAGAAAACTCCAGGTCCGACGAAGAGTTCAAGGCCGGTTTTTATAGAACAAAATCCGTGGAAGAATGAAATCAAGTAGAACAAAACTTCATCTCGAAACTTTTCGTTTGCTTTCAAGAACTCACTAACATTTGTAGTGTCTTCTAGATTATTTTGACGTCTGGTGCAGGCCACAGCCATTTCAGGGATGCCAGCACTGTGACAATTTTGCACTCGATTAGTCCAAAATTCTTTTCGACACTCTAATGATTGGAGATTTGTAAGAACGGTGTTTGGTTCCAACCTTATTCCTACTGACTTCATAGTAGAGTCCTCCTTGTCTAGAGTAGATTATACCAATCTTTCAGTGCTTTTGTAAAGGGCAGTTTTCTGCTATGATGGCAGGATGCAAAAAATATCAAAACATCCAAAAAACATCTCTTTTAGTGATTTTTGTCATGACTTGCGAACGCCACTTACTGTTATGAAATGTCATATAGAGCTTTTGCTCATGAATAGAGAAAAAGGTTTGGACAAAGATGTGGTAAAGACACTCAAACTTTTGGATAAAGAAATAAAGAGAATGACGGATATGCTTTCTAAGTCTTAAGTCGGTAGCCTACCCCACGAACTGTTTCTAACACATTACCAACTTCTCCATCGCCAATTTTCTTCCTAAGATTTTTGACGTGGACATCTACCACATTACTGAAAGAGTTATAATTAAAGTCCCACAGGTGGCTCAAGAGTTCTTCCCTATTGATCACTTTATTTGGATTACGCATAAAATATTCTAGTAAAACAAACTCCTTCAAAGTCAACGGCACTTCTATATCATCTTTATAAACTTTCCTTTGGACTGCGTCTAGTTTTATTTCGCCAACCATGAGCATATTTGGCAAACTCTCTTGCGGACGGCGAAATATAGCCTTGATCCTAGCTGAAAGTTCGTCAAATGAAAACGGCTTCACTAGATAGTCGTCAGCTCCGGAAAGAAGTAGGTCGACTTTGGTCTCTACTTCATCTTTGGCCGTGAGTACCAATATCGGAGTAGTGATATCGAGCTCTCGTACCCCTTTGGTAATAGAAACCCCATCCAACCCAGGCAACCCAAGGTCAAGGATGAGAAGATCATAATCCATATGATTCATAGCAATCCGTTTGAATGCTTTGTCTCCATCACCTAGAGTGTCAACGGCATAACCTTGTTTGGCTAAGCCTACTTGGAGAGCCTCAGCCAACTTTTCTTCATCTTCTACCACTAAAATACGCATGGATACATTATGACACAAAAAGATGAACGCAACATGAAGATACTATTTTATGCTATAAATAGAGTGTGATTATCTTAGGTATTGAGACAAGCTGTGATGAGACAGCTATAAGTATAGTGACTGGTAAGGGAGGGCTAGAAGACCTCTCTTTTGTAGTGTTTGGTAGCGCCTTACATAGCCAAATAGAAATGCATGCCGAGTATGGCGGCGTAGTGCCAAGACTGGCTAAAAGAGAGCACATCAAAAACTTACCTGTTGTTTACAAACAAGCTCTAGAGAATGCCAAAATTACAGAAGACAAAATAGAAATGATCGCGGTCACTGTTGGCCCCGGACTTGAGCCAGCTCTTTGGACAGGCATAAAGTTTGCAGAAGAGTTGGCTGAAAGATTGAACATTCCTGTCGTGGGTACCAATCATATGCTAGGTCATGTAGCATCGGTTTTATTTAATAATGAGAAAATAGAATTTCCTGCTTTAGCATTACTTATTTCAGGAGGACATACAGAGTTGGTAGTGCTAAATAGCTGGATAGACAAAAAGAAGATTGGAGAAACTGTGGATGATGCAGTCGGTGAGGCTTTTGACAAGGTGGCTAGGATGCTTGGGCTTCCCTACCCTGGCGGCCCAGAGATTTCAAAATTGGCAGAGCAAGCTAGGCAAGAAAACACCTATTTAGAAACCAAGTTTCCGCGACCAATGATTCATTCCAAAGATTTAAACTTTTCTTTTTCGGGATTGAAAACAGCCGTTTTGTATTACATAAAAAAAATTGAAAAAGTAGAAGAAAAAGAAAAGATGGAAATCGCGCGTGAGTTTGAGGATGCGGTGATAGAAACCCTTCTTACTAAAACAAAGAAAGCGATTCTCGAATACATGCCAAAGACTCTGATTATAGGCGGTGGAGTGATAGCAAACAAAGCATTGCGAGAAAACTTTTTGAATTTGAATAGAGACTATCCTGATTTAGAAATTTTGATTCCCGAGAAATCTCTAACTACCGACAACGCCACCATGATCGCTGCCGCTGGCTATATTGAATACTTGCAAAACGATACAACCAAAAATCCCCTCATTGCTAGGGGAAATTTGGATATTTCATAAGGAAAAATTATTCTTCTACTTGCTCTTCTGGACTTTCTATAATCAACTCTTCGCCAGGCAAGACATCTGGAACCTCCCCATAAGTGCTACCACTTGGAGGAAGATTTATAACAGGTGGAGGAGTATTTTCGACAAGCTTTGGAGGAGCTTCTACAGTGGTCTCTGTGGCATTATCTGAATTATGAAGAGTAGTATTATCATTGTCACCACTGTCTGTATCAGAGCCCAAAAGCCACCTTATGACAGTTATGAGTACAGCAAGGATTATGAGGAATATGAGTAAGTATTTTATGTTGCTGAATATTTTTTGAGGAGCACCAAAGAGAGAGACCGCAGCATTTCTAAGAATAGAGTCTGACATGTCTTTATCACTTTCATCTGTAAGATCTACTACACTACTTCCATCTTCTAAAGATGCATCTCCACCTACATAATTACCAGAGCTATCAATAGATCCGACATAACCTCCTACATCTGAACTAGGATAGCTTTTGAGGAAGGCTCGGAAAGCAGCGATCTCATCTCGTTCATTCTGATTGAGAGAGAGCAAAGTGTTGCAATAAATTTCGTTGATCTTTTTCTTGGTTAGGATGTAGACGAAGCCGGTCGGTGCAGTGTGACCCCAAGGCTCGAGGATGTCAGAGAAGTATTTGTTTTGGAATCGAGAGACTGCTTCAAAGGTAGCTTGGTCAAAGGTAGCTGTTAGACTTATATTTTCTTTCTCAAACGCATTCAAGAAAGTTTGGAGCTTGAGCATTTCTATTTTATCGTTATCCCAATCTCGTCTCAAAAAGTCGCGCAAGTAAGAGCAAGTCGTAGATACACCCAAGACTTCACCAACTGGAGTAGCTGAAGTGATATCGTGTCGGCGACCGCCGGAAGAGCTGCTTCCGCCACCGCCACCGCCACCACTAG
>Ga0209542_10009366_pt1 | contig 17984 bp, 18 predicted proteins | sample RifCSPhighO2_01_FD_184028 | JGI IMG/M metagenome (GOLD analysis project Ga0209542, IMG submission 184028) | Soil microbial communities from Rifle, Colorado - Rifle CSP2_plank highO2_0.1 (SPAdes) (version 2) | ecosystem: Environmental > Terrestrial > Deep subsurface > Rock core/Sediment ...
CCTCTGATATATATCAGTTTGTTCTAGAGTTACGGCTGATATATAATTAGGAAGAAATTGCCCACTTATTTGATGATGTTTAAATATTTGCTCGAAAGAGTAAGGATATTGTTTTAGCCCAATGAATAAGCTGGCCGTTCTAATCTCGAATTATGGAACCGGCACAAATCTCCAAGCAATAATTAACGCGATCGAAAAGAAAAAATTAAATGCCCAGATAGTCGCAGTCATCAGCGACACAAAAAATGCTCCTGGTTTGGATCGTGCCAAATCACACAAACTTAAAATTGCAATCTCTCCCAAAAAAGAAAATCTCTTGCCACTTCTGGAAAAATATAATCCAGATTATGTAGTTCTTGCCGGGTGGAAGCAGGTTGTAACAGACGATGTAATAGATGCTTACGAAAATAGGATTCTTAATCTGCACCCCGGCTTAATCCCAGATACCCAAAACGGTACAGTTAAAAACCCTGATGGCACAAAAGCCTTATGGAACAAAGGGAAATTAACCAGCGTTGCTATACAAAATTTCTTGGATCAAAAAGCAACATACGCTGGCTCAAGCGTGCATTTCTTAACCCACGAGTTTGATTTTGGCCCAGTCCTAGAAAGAACTTTTGTCAAAGTGAACAAAAACGATAATGTAGAAAGTTTATACAAAAGGCTCAAAGAAAAAGAAAATGAAATATATGTCAAAGCACTACAAAAACTATCTGGAGTAACAGTGCTCGTTATTGACGGGGGAGGGAGGGGAGCAGCATTGGTCGATAAATATTCGCAAAGTCCAAAAGTTGCGAAAGTTCTAGCAACTCCCGGAAACGATATGATGAAGATCTTAGCTCTTAAAGAAGTAATTACTTTTCCCAACATTAAAACTACTGACATAAAGCAGATCTTAAAAGTAGCTAAGGATTACAAGGTGGATCTTGTCGACGTTGCTCAAGATGACGCGGTTGCGGCAGGAGTTACTAATGCTTTACAAAAAGCCGGATTCAAAGTCTTTGGCCCTACTAAAGAAGCGGGCCAAATAGAATGGGACAAAGCATGGGCGCGTAACTTCATGAAAGCAAATGACATTCCAATACCAGCGTACAAAATTTGTAAGTCCGAAAAAGACGGGATTAAATTCATAGATTCCCAAAAAGAATCCGAGTGGTACATCAAAGCCTCCGGGCTGGCCTTGGGCAAAGGTGTGATCTATGCGAAAAACAATGATGATGCAAAAGTTGCAATAAAGGCAATGAAATCATTTGGAAAAAGCGGAGAAAAGTTTTTAATAGAACAATGCCTAAAAGGTGAAGAATTTACATCTTTTGCAATTGTTGATGGTCACGATTTTATTATTGTTGGCCATGCTCAAGACCACAAGACAATTTATGACGGTAACATTGGTCCAAATACCGGCGGGATTGGATGTAACTCGCCACCAATGGTTATTAACAAGAATATAGAGTTACAAACTAAATCCATCTTTAAAAAAACAGTAAAAGGGCTTATCAAATTAAAACGACCGTATCGCGGAGTGCTATATCTTGGAGGGATGATAGATAAAAAAAATAAAATTAAAGTAATCGAATTTAACGCCAGGTGGGGTGACCCTGAAGTGGAGGTTGTACTGCCTGCAATAAAAAATGATTTATACGAAATTGCAAACGATGTGATAAATGGTGACATTAAAAAAATAAAATTAACTAAAGACAATTTATACAGAGTTGTTGTTACAGCTTGTGCAAAAGGCTATCCTGTTGACCATTCAGAAGTAATCAGCAAACAAATCATGGGCTTAGAATCGATTCTTAATCAAGAAAATAGTCAATATAAAGTTTTTGGAGCGGGTACTAAAATTATCAGAAAGAAATTCATAGTAGCAGGCGGCAGACTATTCCATGTAATGGGTCAAGGTAAAAACGTGCAGGAAGCACGTAAAATAGCATATAATGCCCTCTCTAAAATTCAAATAGAGGGCGATAACTTACATTACCGGAAAGATATTGGTTACCGGGACGTAAATAGGATGAAATGATTCAAACAATTAGAATCACATCAAAAGGCCAGGCAGACTCAAAAGGGCAAGGACTTCTCGCGGACGTAAAAAGATTTCTTCATATAGATTCTATTAATAACATCAAAACAGCAAAAGTTTACCGGTTGGAAAACGTGGATAAACAGCAAGCACTCAGAATTGCCGACGAAATATTGTTCGAACCTATTGACCACATAATGTCAGTCAATAATCCTCTAATTAAACATTCAGTAAAGATTATCGAGGTTGCTTACAAACCTGGAGTTATGAATCCGGAGGTTGCTTCGATAATAAAAGCATCTTCCGATATTGGAATTAATGTTCAAGCAGCTGATTCTTCCGTTGAGTACGCATTTTTTGGAAATATTAATCAAGCCGATTTAGAAAAAATCACCAAAAAGTTCTTGGTGAATAAGACTATCCAACATGTTGTTACAAAACAGCCAAAGACTTTAATTATCAAGGGCAGCTCGCCAAAAACTAAAACGATTCAAATTAGAAAATTAACAGAAGCTCAACTTATGGCTCTTGCCGAAAAAGGTTTGTATTTAAACCTGGAAGAGATGAAAGTTATTCAAAATTATTTTAAAAAGATTAAAAGAGACCCAACAGATTGTGAACTGGAAGTTCTTGCCCAGACTTGGAGCGAACATTGCAATCATAAAACATTTAAAGCAAAGCTGATTATAGACGGCAAGAAAAAGGAGCCTCTGTTTACACGAATAAAATCTACTGCAAAAAATAATTCAAAGCTTATTGTCTCTGCTTTTGTCGATAATTCGGGAGTAATTGATTTTTACGATGGTTTCGCATTGAACGGAAAAGTTGAAACGCATAATAGTCCTTCGGCAATCGAGCCTTACGGTGGAGCAATGACAGGATCCGGTGGAGTATTTCGCGATATCCTTGGAACTGGCCAAGGCGCAAAAGTAATAGGTTCAACAGATATTTTTTGTTTTGCACCTTGGGACTTGCCACAAAAAGATTTACCTCCCGGATGCTTACCTCCGGATTATATTTTCAAACATGTAATTTATGGAATCCGTGATTATGGAAACCGTGTTGGCATTCCTACAAATAACGGGTCCGTTCACTTTCACACCGGTTTTAAAGCAAAGCCAACAGTAGCAGCAGGAGCATACGGGTTGATTCCAAAAGCAAAAGCCGCAAAGCAACAACCTCAAAAAGGAGATTTAATATTAACGCTTGGTGGTAGGACAGGCCGCGACGGTGTTCACGGAGCAACGTTTTCTTCAGGCGTTATGACACATAAAACAATTGAGACATCTGGCAGTGCTGTGCAAATAGGCAATGCCATAGAAGAAAAGAGAGTTATCGATGCGGTTTTGGCAATGCGTGATTCTAATTTAATTAGATCCATCACAGATTGTGGCGCAGGTGGTTTTTCCTCTGCCATTGGTGAAATGGGCGAACCTATTGGTGCACATGTGTATCTGGAAAAAGCTCCCTTGAAATATACCGGCCTCGCACCTTGGGAAATATTTCTTTCAGAATCACAAGAAAGAATGATTTTGGCAATATCACCCAAAAATATAAAAAAAGCACTTGAAATAAGTAGACTCTACAATGTCGAAGCAATAGTGCTTGGACAATTCGATGGAACTAAAAGGTTAAAAGTTACTTACAACAATCAAAATGTTTGCGATCTGGATATGAAGTTTTTGCATCATGGTCTGCCGCAAAGGGAAATGATTGGAACAACAACTGTCAAAAACATCAAAAACAGTCAACCTGAACCAGTAACAAATCTGTCATCTGTCTGGCAAAAAGTGATGTCTCACGGTAACGTTGCGTCAAAAGAAAGTATTGTGCGGATGTATGACCACAATGTCCAAGGTACAAATGCCCTGCACCCTTTTTCCGGTGTCGGTTACGATGGCCCCAACGACGGTGTAATTGTTAGGCCAATTTTAGAAAAACCCTATGGTGCCGTTATTTCCCATGGACTAAATCCGGCCATGATGGAAATAGACCCATACTGGGGAAGTATCTGGGCAATAACAGAAGCTGTTTCTAATTTTGTATCAATCGGCGGTGATATAGGGCACGCAGCTTTAATTGACAACTTTGTCTGGCCGTTTCCAGACGAGGAGTCGATGGCCGATCTAGATAAGGCAGTAGACGCCTGTGTAAAAATGTCCTCAATACTTAACATGCCCTTTATTTCTGGCAAAGATAGTCTTTCTTCTACATACCGTTATCCGGATGGCAAAATACTAAAAATTCCTCCAGTACTGCTTATATCTGTTTTTGGAAAAATTCCAGATGTTAAAAAAACTCAAAGTGCCGATTTTAAAAAGAGTGACTCAGTAATAGTTTTGGTAGGAAAACCAGATTTAGAAAATTTAGGCGGTACTACTTATTTTGACGTAACACAGTCTTCATCTCCCCAAATATCCAAACCGGATCTTAACTCGTTGGTTCAAGTATTAAATTCTGTCACAAAGGGAATTCAAAATGGAGATATTCTTGCTTGCCATGATATTTCCGAGGGAGGGATTGCCGCAGGACTTGCGGAAATGTGTTTCGGTGGGCAGGTAGGAGCAAATGTCGATTTAAGTGTCATTCTGAGCGGAGCGAAGAATCTCTCAAAAAGGCCGGACTTTGTTCTTTTTAGTGAAACACCTGGAACCTTTTTAGTAGAAGTTAAATCAGAAGCTATCGCCAAAAAACTTTTTGGAAAGCTTCCATATTATATATTAGGTAAAACAACCTCGGAACAGTCGATTAGAATCAAATCAGCAAAAACTGTTTTTACCCTGAATGTGAATAAATTAAAAGACGCATGGCAAAGGCCAATAAAAGAGGTATTCTATGGCCGCTAAAGTTAAAGTTTGTGTACTTCGTGCGGATGGTATTAATTGTGACAACGAATTGGAATTCGCGTTTAAAAAATACGGCGCCGATACGCAATTTGTTCATATTAACGAGCTAAGGATCAAAAGCAAAAAGCTAAAAGCATTTCAGATACTGGCAATTCCAGGTGGTTTTTCCTACGGTGATGATGTTGCGTCTGGGAAAGTCTTAGCAGTAGAACTTGTAAATTTCCTCAATTCTGAGCTTAAAGATTTTATAAAAAATGGCGGTTTAATAATCGGCATCTGTAATGGTTTTCAGGCACTGGTTCGAACAGGTTTATTACCATTTGGAAATCTTGGTAGGATGGATGCAACTCTTGCCCAAAACAAATCAGGCCACTTTGAATGCCGGTGGGTCAAAATTATTACAGAAAAAAGTGTTTGTCCATTTCTACCAGCAGGATTGATTGCCGATGTTGCTGTAAATCATGGCGAGGGAGACTTCTACTCAACAAGGGAAGTTGTAGATAGGGTAGAAAAAGACAAGCTTGTCACTTTTCGTTATGTAGACGAAAAAGGTAAACGCACAATGCTCTATCCGGCAAATCCTAATGGATCTACAAACGCCATTGCGGGAGTCTGTGATCCAACTGGCAGAATCCTGGGACTTATGCCACATCCGGAAAAGTTTGTGCAAAATACTCAGCACCCTAACTGGCGCCGTCCGGACTTTAAAAATAACCAAGCCGGCTTTATCATTGAAAATATGGTAAAGTTTGCCAAACAATCATGAGTAAAATCACTTACGCTCAAGTTGGGGACAACTACGATACTAAGGATCCTGTTAAAAAAATGGCGCAATTGGCAGCGCGTCAAACAATCATTAAAGATAAATCAGGCTTTATCGAAATCTCTGACAGCCGCGGAGAGTCGGCATTCGTTTGGCAGATGGGAAGCGTCCTATTAGCATCTGTAGTAGAAGGTCTTGGCACAAAGAACTTAGTTGCCGACGCCATGAGAAGAGTCACTGGTAAAACTTATTACGATGTCATAGGACATGAAACAGTGGCCACAATTATCAATGACCTGATAACCGTTGGAGCAAAACCAAGAGTAGTACATGCTTATTGGGCAATTGAGGATAATAGTTGGTTGCAGGACAAAGAACGTATGGAAGATTTTGTAAATGGGTGGCGCGATGCTTGTAAAATCTCAATGGCAACTTGGGGTGGGGGAGAAACGCCAACCCTTAAAGGTATAGTCGAAAAAGATACAGTAGATCTAGGTGGTTCCGCAATAGGTGTTATCGAAACTAAAAAAAACTTAGTAGTAGATACAAAGTTAAAACCAGGCGATAGGATTATTCTACTAAAAAGCAGCGGAATTAACTGTAATGGATTGTCGCTCGCACGGGCTGTTGCCAAAAAATTAAAAAACGGTTATGCATCAAAAATGAAGAACGGAGAAATGTACGGTGAAGCAATCCTTGCAAAAACTAATATCTATGCAAAACTAATTCAAGATTTGTTAGCTGACGGGATTGATATTCACTATATTTCCAACATAACTGGCCATGGGCTTAGGAAAATCATGAGGGCAAGAGGAAATTTTACTTACACAATAGAAAAACTTTTCAAACCCCAGGAAGTTTTTACCTTTATTCAAGATCATGCCGGTTTAACGGATGACGAAATTTATCAAACTTTTAACATGGGCCAAGACTATGCAATTTTTGTTTCTCCAAAAGACGTTAAAAAAACCCAGGAGGTAATCAAGAAAAACGGCTTTGAATCTATTGACGCTGGTTACATCCAAAAAGGCGAAAGGCAAGTGATAATAAAACCAAAGGGAATTACTTTCAAGGGTGAGACTCTAGATTTGAGATAAGTTTACTGAATCGGACTTGCAGAGGGAGAAGCAGAGGGCTGTACTAAACAAGAATCAAATTGGGTTTTTTCTTCAGGTGTTAGAGTATCGCTGCTTCCCCCGGAAATTTTTTGAATTACTGCTTGTTTTACATTATTTTTGACGCAATCAATATTGACCATTCCAATACCAGGAATTAGAACTTCTTTGGGCGAAACAGTCTGAGTAACCTTCTCGTTTACCTTATCCATAACCTTTTGCTGTGCAACTGCCTTTAGCTGTTCAACTACAGAAATAGAGAAAAACGAACCGACAAAAATCCAAATCAAAAGTCCAATCGTCATTAACATTAGATTTAGTTTGTAAAGCAAACTAAAGAAACTTAGATTCCTGAATTTTACAGGCTTTGTTTCAACGGTAGTCTTTGAAGACACAGCAGTTCTTGAAGATTTTGTTGTTGCCATAATATTGTGCAACTTTAACTCAAATTAAAAAGAAAAGCAATATTTTTGAAAACTAGAAAAGGTCGGTCCTTTCCCAAGGTGAATTCCGAAAAAGGACCGACCTTATTCATGGAATCGATTATAAATTAGAGGATTAGAATTTTGTGAACGTTACTTCTTTAATAAGCTTTACGCCGATGCTGGCTATCTTGGAGCCGGCAGAAGCTAAAAAGAGCATAAGCAGATAAAAAATACCGACATTTACGTAGAAGCTAAAAACTTGTTGAGGAATTATTTCTTGGGTTACATACTCTGGTGCATCTTTTTGTCCTACTCCGAAACCGAGTTTTTCTAAAACACCTGGGATTTGTACAGTACTTTTAATAGTAGGAATTCTCATCGTTGGAGCAGGAGCATTTAAAACAATTGTTGGTTGCATTTTTCCTGTAAAGACCATAATTACCAAAATCACAGGGATAATTATCATCAAAAGCCCAATTGCCAATAGTGAATAACCTAAACCTTTTTCGTTTGAGAATTTTCCGTTGAGCAGATTTTTCATCAGAAATGTGACTACGATTAACTATACACGATATACGATTAACGTACTAGCTACATTTCCAACATTTCTTTCATGGGGCCGAGGTAATAATTTTTCCATCCATCGGCAATTTCCTTTGCTTCGTCGTCCGGGATGTTTTCGTGCAAAAGCTCTACAGTTGTTTTATCACCATCGGATTTTAATAGAAATGTAGCTTTTGAAGGTTCCGGCCAGTCTCCGCTATACCATTCTTGAACTAAACGCCTTTGTGGTTCAACCTCTAAATTCTTTCCCCAAATGTCCCCACCCCACAGCTTAAATTCAGTGCCCACTTTATCATCCATCTCTGCTGGCCCTGCACCCCAATCGTCGATCTCTTTAGGATTCACAAGCGCAGTCCAAACTTTTTCTACTGGCACTTTGATTATGTATGTTTGCTTAACAGTCTTCATAAAAATATCTTGTCGGTTATTATAACAAAATCATAAAACGATTTTGGTATATCAGAGATAGTCCGTTTGACAAGAAGTCCTTTTTGTAATACAATTTATTACAAATGAACAACGGCAGAGTTATCCTTAATATATCCGTTCCAACAACGATTGGGAAACAGATCGACAGTCTGGCAAAAGAAGAAAATAAAACGAGAAGTGAACTCATCAGAGAAGCCTTTCGTGTTTATAGGTTTCAAAAAAGCTGGTCCAAAATTCGCGCACTTGGTGAACAAACTGCTCAAAGAATGGGTTTAGAATCATACGACGATATTGAGAAAATAGCCGGATAGTGAGAATAGTACTGGACACTAATATTATGGTAGCAGCCGCCTTAAAGGGCGGTTTTTCGGAGGAAATACTACAAATGAGCTCAAAGGGTGACGTAGTCACTCTGGTATGTTCAGAAGAAATTCTTGAAGAGCTTGAAAGTAAACTGATTTCCAAATTCAAATGGGAAGATAAGGATGCAACATCTTTTGCAAGTGAGATTCGTAAAATCAGCGAGATCGTTATAACTAAAGAGAAACTGAATGTGGTTGCAACCGACCCCGATGACAATAAGATTTTAGAATGTGCCGTTGCCGGCAAGGCACATTTAATAGTGAGCGCCGATCAAGATCTTGTTAAACTAAAAAAGTTTCGCAAGATTGGTATTGTTCACCCAAAGACTTTAGCATGGACTTTTCCAGAGTATTTTAAAAAAAGTAAGTAAATATATCACCAATGTCTAAAGAAAAAGCAATTGTTTTACAATTTCTACGGGGAAATATTTTAGCTACAATATCAACCGTTAATTGTAAAACCTTAAAACCGGAATCTGCACTTATTGCATTTGCTGAATTGGATACGCTTGAAATTATCTTCACTACACGAAAAGTATCTCGTAAGTTTGTAAATCTTATGGAAAATAATCATGTAGCTTTAGTTGTTGGATGGAATCCTGATCCGAAGCATTGGATTACCTTACAATACGAAGGAGATGCAAATGCAATTAGTGAAGAAGAGTGTTCGAAATACAAAAAGATCTTTTCAATGAAAAAAGATACACCATGTACTGAAGAATTCTTGAAGAACCCTGTAATGAAGTTTTTTAAAATTACACCAACATGGATTGGATATTCAGATTTTACTGGCAAAAAACCAAACGTGATTGAAATTAAAGACTTATAACGTAAAACGTTCCCACATAGTCAACCAATACCAGCTTTTTTTGGAAGCTTAAAACAACTTAAGCAGGCCCTTGTAAAGTTACAGGCCGAACGGTGAAACCATCCGTTGGAGCGGGGAGAACTGGGACTGGTCTACCATAAACTAGTCGTGAAAGAGGCATCCAGTATCTTACTATTAAGGATAGGTTCTCCCAGCTATCAACATCTCTTGTATGTGCTGCCGTTGCAACGCATTTTTCAGTCAAATCTTTACTTTGTTGACCTAACTCCTCGAGAGTAAGATTCGTTGCTGAAAACAGTGCATCGTGCTCTTTCTCAATGAGAGCTAATCTTTGCTCAATTGGGAGATCTCGAAAAGCATCTAGTGGATTCTGACTGCCAACTCTTTCTGGGTCCATGTCAACTGGATTATACTTCCAAGGTGAAAAGTGTGCAATTCTAATTCACTGCATAAAAAATTTCCGCACAGTCAACCAGTGCCAGCACATTGTAGTTCTAGAATTTCGTATCTGGAATGAAATTATTATCATAAAAGCCATTAGCCCCGCAGTCCCGCTTTGCGGGACGAGGAGCGCAGGCTATTACGTCCTTTAAAATTTCAATTCAAAATCACGTAGTGATTTGCTGAAATTTTATTGTAAAAGCCTCTAGTAAATTTGCATTTTAGGCACAATCAGAGTAGAATACATTAATGGAGGCCACAAAACGATTTAGAATCGCTACTTTGGGTTCTCACTCGGCCCTGCAAATCCTCAAAGGTGCCCACGACGAAGGTTTTAGAACAATCCTTGTTTGTACTCCGGACCGCTTAGCTTTATATAACCGTTTCAAATTCATCGACAAAATAATAGAAATAAAAAGTTACGCCGAATTTCCAAAAGTGGAAAAAGAGTTAATCGAGCAAAATGCGATTCTAATTCCACATGGATCTTTTGTAGCTTATCTTGGTGTGGACGAAAACAAGAATATGAAAGTTCCCTACTATGGAAACAAGAAAGTTCTGGATATCGAATCGGATAGGATGAAACAAAGAAATTGGATGGAAAAAGCAGGAGTGCCCAGCCCCAGACGTTTTAAGAAAGGTGCCGACATTGAAGGGCCAGTCATGGTAAAAAGTTTTGGTGCTGCCGGCGGTAAGGGATACTTTTTTGCCAAAAATAAAACAGAATTTGCACAAAAAATAAAAAAACTTAAAGGCTCCAAATATATTATTCAGGAATATATTATTGGTGTTCCTTTATATATTCATTATTTTTATTCACCGCTGACAAATACTCTGGAAATTTTATCTATAGATAAGCGGTATGAGTCAAACGTTGACTCGCTTGGCAGAATCCCTTCTCATAACCAGCAGGGCTTAGGTATCGAGCCAACATTTGTCGTTGTAGGAAACAGTCCTCTTGTCCTTCGGGAATCGTTGCTAGCCGAAGCTTTTGAAATGGGCGAGCGGGTAGTAGCTGCTTCTAAAAAATTAATACCTGGCGGTATGTGGGGTCCATTTTGCCTTGAAACTATTATCACTCCCGAGCAAAAGTTTTATATCATCGAAATATCTTGCCGGATTGTCGCCGGCACAAACCTGTTTATTAACGGTTCGCCATATGCTGCCTTGTATTGGGACAAGGATGTTTCTACAGGCAGAAGGATAGCGATGGAAATTAAACAGGCTTTATCTGAAGGTAAGCTGGACAAGATTTTGGATTCATGAAAAAACAAATGGGAAAACAAAGCACGGTAACTGCAGTAATTGGTGTAGATTGGGGTGATTCCGGAAAGGGGCGTTTAATAGACGACCTTGCGCAAAACGCAGATATTATTGCAAGGTATAGCGGTGGTTCAAATACAGGTCATACAATAAAAAACTCTAAAGGAAAATTTGCACTTCATATTATGCCATCTGGCATTTTCAACGCAAATGCAATTTGCGTTATTGGAAGGGGAGTAGCATTGGACCTCGAGTCCCTGATAGAAGACGAGTTCGAACAGTTAAAAAAAGCTGGTGTTTCTTGGAAAAATCTTGTAATTGAACCAGAATGCACGCTGACTATGCCCTGGCACAAACTACGGGATGGCTTAAGAGAAAAATCTAGGGAAGATAAAATTGGCACAACTGGCAGGGGAGTAGGACCTACATATGCAGACAGAACAGAACGTGTTGGTTTAAGGTTAAAAGATCTAATATCCAAAAAGTTTCCGCAACTTCTAAAAACCGAATTGGAATATCAAAACAAAACATATGGCTTTAAATTGAATTACCAAGAAGTTCTTAAAAAGTTTTTAAACTTTGCAAAAATAATCAAACCATACATTGGTAATACAATCGATATTATTCACATGGGTATCTACAACAAGAAAAATATCCTTTTTGAAGGCGCACAAGGATGGTTGCTGGATATCGATGGGGGAACATATCCTTTTGTGACATCTTCAAACCCGGGCATTGTTGGAATCTGGCGCTCGTTTGATCTACACCCCAAATACATAAATAAAATAATTGGAATCACAAAGTCTTATACAACCCGTGTTGGCAGTGGCCCGATGCCGACCAAAATCGAAGGACCTCAGAGAAACATAATAATAGAAAAAGGTCAGGAGATCGGTACGACATCCGGGAGAACAAGAGATCCGGGCTGGTTAGATCTTGTGCTTCTAAAATATGCTGTCGATGTTAACCAGGTAAATCACCTGGCGATAACAAAACTTGATATTTTATCCGGATTTGAAAAAGTTCAACTCTGCACTGGTTATAAAAAGAATGGCAAGGATACATGGTATACATCAGGGGATGCGCAGGAACTAGAAGATGTAACAGCTATTTATAAAACAATGCCTGGATGGAAAGAAGATATATCAAAAGTAAGAGATTTTAAGGACCTGCCCAAAAATGCCCAAAATTATATAAAAGAAATAGAAAACTATACTGGAGTTAAAGTTTCTTTTATCGGCGTAGGCCCAAAAAGAGAAGAGGTAATATATGCTTAAACCAATTATTGCCGTAGTTGGAAGTCATAGCGCACTGGATGTTTGCAGAGGGGCAAAAGATGAGGGGTTTAAGACACTAGTAATTGCGCAAAAGGGGAGAGACAAAACATACGCAAAATATTATAAAACAGAAAAAGAAGTAGGTTGCGTAGACGAAGTACTTTATGTAGAAAAATTCAAAGATATGATGGGGGAGGATTTCCAAAAAATTCTCAAGAAAAAAAACTGTATCTTTATCCCCCATCGCTCTTTTGAGGTTTATGTTAACGACTACGATGCCATCGAAAATAATTTTCTAATTCCGGTTTTTGGCAATAAAAAGTTACTTAGAATCGAAGAACGCACGCAACACCCAAACCAGTATGACTTACTCAAAAAAGCAGGTATTGGATACCCAAAAGTCTACAAAAACTTCCAAGAAATAGACACTCTCGTTATGGTCAAAGTGCCGGAACGGGAACGCAAATTCGAACGGGCTTTTTTTCTTTGCGACTCCCCTCTTTCATTTAAGGCCCAGTCAGACGAATTGATCGCCGATGGCAAAATCAGCAGGGAAGCATTAGAAACTGCCGTCATTGAAGAATTTATATTGGGAGTTCAGGTTAACTTTAACTTCTTTTATTCGCCAATAGAAGACAGGTTAGAACTTGTTGGAACAGACACCAGAAGACAAACAAACCTAGAAGGATGGTTGAAGCTTCCGGCCAAATACCAGAAAATGATAGAAGACAAAATGGAAATAAAATACGAAGAGGCTGGGCATATAGCCGTCACGACATTAGAGTCATTACTAGAACCGGCTTTTGAAATGGGTGAAAAATTTGTCACAGCCGCTCGTGAGATGTTTAGCCCTGGTGTCATCGGCCCGTTTAGTCTTCAATCAGTAATAACTGCAGGTCCTCCCAAAAAAGAAATAGTTGTTTTTGATGTTTCGCCCAGGATGCCTGGAAGTCCTGGAATCTTTGCAACACCATATTCCGGATACCTATATGGTAAGCAGTTAAGCATGGGCCGCCGATTGGCAATGGAAATAAAACTAGCAATAAGTAAAAATAAATTAAGTGAGGTGACTACGTGACGAATAAAATAAATTACGATATTTACCAATCCCCTTTTAGCTGGCGTTACGGTTCACCTGCCATGCGAGAAATATTCTCAGAATTAAACAGGCGGACAAAGTGGCGCAAAGTCTGGGTTTCTCTAGCGCAGTCCCAGAGCAAAATGGGTTTGATAAACGAAAAGGAACTAGCAGACATTGTGAAATTTCAAGACAGTGTAGACATCGAAAAAGCTCATGAAATAGAAAAGGAAATAAAACATGATCTTATGGCCGAATTAAAAACGTATGCCGGCCAGGCCAAATTGGGTGGAGGTAAAATCCATTTTGGAGCAACCTCTCAAGATATTGAAGATAATGCCGATACGGTTTTATTTAAAGAAGCGATACTAATTATAGAAACAGAATTAAAAGCTCTTCTTCTAGAATTTTCAAAAAAAATAGATGAATATAAAGATTTCGTGTGTATGGCCTACACTCATCTGCAGCCAGCAGAACCAACGACCTTGGGCTACCGATTCTCCATATATGCACAAGATCTACTTCTGGATCTAGAACTACTTGAATTTATTAAAAAACAAATAAAAGGCAAAGGTTTTAAGGGTGCTGTCGGCAATTCAGCTAGTTATTATTCACTTTTAAACGATAAGGCCGATGCTCTAGAAAAAGACGTACTAGATAATCTCGGGATCGATGCCTTCGACGTAGCAACACAAGTGTATCCGCGTAAGTTGGATTATTTAGTGCTCTCCCTGCTTGCTTCAATTGCAGGAAGTCTGCATAAATTCGCCTTCGATGTACGTATTTTGCAATCAGCTGGGTTTGGCGAAATACAGGAACCGTTTGGGGAAAAACAAGTAGGGTCCTCAGCAATGCCTTTTAAAAGAAACCCAATTCTTTCTGAAAGGATTTGTTCAATTGCCCGGCATATCGTTAACCTTTCTAGAACTGCCTGGGACAACGCTGCAAATTCACTTTTGGAACGAACACTCGACGATAGCGCATCCCGCAGAATAATTTTGCCGGAATCATTTTTGGCAACCGACGAAATATTAAGCCAAGCAGCTCACGTTGTCGCAGGCCTGAAAGTAAACAAAGTTCAGATTCAAAAAAATCTGGAAAAGTTTGGACCTTTTTCAGCATCAGAAGCTTTGATGATGCAAGCTGTAAAAAACGGCGGAGACAGACAGGAGCTGCATGAAATAATCAGAGATTATTCAATGAAATCCTACGAAAGTAATAAACCGCTGGATACTTTTTTAGCAAAAGATAAAACAATTGCAAAATACCTCTCTGATGAACAAATAAAAGAGGCGCTTGATTACTCGAAACATACAGGGCTTGCAGCTAAAAAATCTACGGAAATGGCTGAGAGGATTGAAAAACTTGCAAGATAAGATAAAATAATCAATCAAAATGAATAAACCACAAGTTGGAATATTAATGGGTTCAGATTCAGATCTGGAGATCATGAAAGGCGCGGCTGCTATACTTTCGGATCTTGGAATTGAAAATGAAGTATTAATTCTCTCCACTCATAGGGCACCCGAAGAAACTGCACAATATGCAAAATCGGCAAAATCAAAAGGCATAAAAGTTATAATTGCCGGCGCTGGTGGCGCGGCGGCACTACCCGGATCAATTGCAGCATTTACAACATTACCTGTAATTGGAGTTCCTATAAGTACCAAAGCTTTAAAGGGAGTAGATTCACTTTTTTCTATTGTTTCCATGCCTCCCGGTGTTCCGGTGGCAACTGTTGGAATAGATAGTGCTAAAAATGCAGGTTTGTTAGCCGTCCAAATTATTGGTACATCAGACCCAAAGGTGGCAAATAGATTCGAGGAATATAAACAAACAATGAAAAAGGAAGTTTTGCAAAAAAACACGAAAATTCTATCATCTGGCTGGAAAAAGTACCTGCGGGAGAAATGATTGATAAGCAAACGATAATTGACCATATCCCAAGTGCGATAACTGGAGTATCTACGACCGGCTTAGGACCTAAAAAAAGCGGTAAGGTACGCGACTGGTTTGTTAAAGACAATCTTAGAATTTTAGTTGCCACAGACAGAATTTCTGCGTTTGACAAAGTTCTAGGTAGCATCCCATTCCGCGGCGCAGTTTTGAATAAACTCTCAGCTTTTTGGTTTGAGCAAACGCGCGACATTGTCCAAAACCACATGATAGGAATTATCAATCCTTACATAATGCTGGTTTCCGAATGTAAACCGTTACCTGTCGAAGTTATTGTAAGAGGCTACATCACAGGGGTTACAGATACCTCTCTATGGAAAAAGTATTCAAGTGGCGAAAGGGTTATATACGGAATTAAATTTCCCAATGGTTTGGTTAAAAACCAAAAATTGAGTAAGCCTGTAATAACCCCCACAACAAAAGCAGCTACTGGTCATGATCAGCCTATTACAGCCGATGAAATTGTAAGTAAAAAATTGGTTTCCCCAGCAATTTGGAAACAAATAGAAAAATCAGCACTCAAATTATTCGAACGGGGATCCCAAATAGCGCAAAATGGCGGACTTATTTTGGCCGATACAAAATATGAATTCGGCCTGGATAGAAAAGGGAAATTAGTTTTAATAGATGAGATACACACCCCGGACAGCAGCCGCTTTTGGCTTAAAAGTACCTATAAAGAAAGGTTCAAAAAAGGTGAAGAGGTGGAAAATTACGACAAAGAAATTATGCGTATGTGGTTTAAGGAACGTGGATATTCCGGTGATGGCAAAGCCCCAAAAATGAGTAGTGATATTATTGTAAAAGTGGCACAGCGCTATATGGAAGTTTATGAAATGCTCACGGGAGAAAAATTCACAATAGATTTGTCTTACCCGCCTAAAAAAAGCATAAATGATACTTTATCTAAGTTGATATGAAACTAACAACAAATGGTTCTTGTCTTTAATTTCGGTGGACAATATGCACATCTTATTGCCAGACGCATCCGCGATCTCGGCGTAAAAGCCGAATTGGTGTCACCGGATATAAAAGTTGCTGATCTTAAAAAATTATCCCCACAAGCATTAATCTTTTCCGGAAGTCCATTTGCTCCTTTTGATCGCAATGCGCCCAAAGTGAATATGGAGATTTACGATTTAAAACTCCCCATTCTTGGAATTTGTTATGGCCAACAGTTAATCGCAGATCAACTCGGAGGAAAAGTAACATCTCACGAAAAAAAGCAGTTTGGCAAAGAAACACTAAATATCAAAAGCTCACAGTTGTTTTCGGAAATTAAAAATCCCCAAACAGTTTGGTTTTCCCACGGTGCGCAAGTAGATACGCTACCAAGTGGTTTTAAAATTATTGGTTCAACAAAAAATGCAAAAGTTGCTGCAATGGAAAACAGCGCAACTAACATTTTCGGCATTCAATTTCACCCCGAAGTAACACACACACCATCGGGCAACCAAATTTTAAGTAATTTTCTCTTTAAGATCGCAAAAGTTAAAAAGGATTGGGATCTGGCAGAAGTAAAAGATGAAATTATTAAAAACCTGAAAAATAAAATTGGCGACGAAAAAGTATTAATGGCAGTTTCAGGTGGAGTGGATTCTACAGTCGCCGCTACATTAATTAAAGTCGCTGCACCTCAAAATCTTCACTTGGTTTTTATCGATACAGGGCTTTTGCGTAAATACGACTTAGCAGATCTTAAAAAAGTAGAAATTGCTGTCGGCTTTAAAAACTTCAGGATAGTAGACGCTTCGCAAAGATTTCTAAAAGGTCTCAAAGGAGTCGTAGAACCAGAGCAAAAGAGAAAAGTGATAGCAAACCTTTATTTTGAAATTCTAGACGAAGAGGCCAAAAAAATTAAAAATGTTCGGTTTCTGGGCCAAGGAACGATTTACCCAGACAGAATCGAATCGGCTCAGCCAACAAAGCACGCCGATAAAATAAAAAGCCATCATAATGTTACTTTGCCAGACGGTCTTACTCTGGAGCTCATTGAACCGCTAGCAGATCTTTACAAGGATGAGGTCAGAAAAATAGGTAGGTTACTCGGTATTCCCGCTGAATTTTTGGACCGTCATCCATTTCCCGGTCCGGGGCTGGCAATAAGAATTCTCGGAGAAGTAACCCAAGAAAGACTTGATATTGTCAAAGAAGTTGACGAAATTTTCATTTCGGAACTTAAAGCAAACAATATATATGAAAAAGTAAACCAAGCATTTGCCGCTCTTCTTCCTGTCAAATCTGTTGGCGTCATGGGAGACGAGAGGACTTATTCTTATATAGTTTCTCTGCGCTCTGTCGATACAACGGATTTCATGACAGCAGACTGGTCCAAAATTCCCTACAAGCTTTTGGAAAAAATATCTTCACGAATCGTAAATGAAGTGCGTGGTGTTAACCGTGTTGTTTACGATATTACCCAAAAACCCCCTGCAACAATAGAGTACGAATAGATGAATCTTAAAAATATTGTTGTTATCACAAGCAACAAACACAAAGTTGCGGAAATCAACCAAATTCTTGGTACGAATTACAAAGTTTCCAAAATAGACATACCGGAAATCCAGTCACTAAATCTTGACGAAGTTATCGAAGAAAAAGCAAGAACCGGTT
>Ga0209542_10009367_pt1 | contig 17982 bp, 18 predicted proteins | sample RifCSPhighO2_01_FD_184028 | JGI IMG/M metagenome (GOLD analysis project Ga0209542, IMG submission 184028) | Soil microbial communities from Rifle, Colorado - Rifle CSP2_plank highO2_0.1 (SPAdes) (version 2) | ecosystem: Environmental > Terrestrial > Deep subsurface > Rock core/Sediment ...
CAGTACACCATTTGACGGGGACATAACTGGTCCCACCCTCCCGTGCGCGCACAATCAGCCCTGCCATTTTTGAAGAAATATTATAAAACGGCAGGGCTGGCTCCCTTATGACTCACGCTTTCTCTGCGCGTACTGCAAACTCAAATAACGCCTTGTTAGAGTTTCTTTTCCGAATCGTCTCAATCATCACATTCTCAAATCCAATCGCCGACATCAGTTCTCCATACCATTGTTCTGCGGGAACAACATGCCCATAGAAAGACGAGTTGCCAACTATGTACACAAGTTGCGCGCCTGGATTGAGAACTTTATGCACGGACTCAAAATGTTCCCACATATCGTAAAAATACTTTTTCACATACACGCTCAATAGGTTCCCGTTCTTGTCATTCGCGGCGGCGATTTTCTGAGTAAGTGGTTCAATATCTTTTATCGGGATAGCCCTTGCATCAGCCCAGCTGTTCAGTTTGCTAGTAGCGGTTCCCCAAGTGCCGCCTATTGCTTTCCAGTCCAACTCTCCGGCTTCTTTTGCCTCCTCAAGAAATCCAAGCCAGTACATATACGGCCTCAACTCGCGTATATAACTCATCCTATTGACATACGGAGGCGAAGTAATGACTATATCTGCTTTTTGTGGAGTGAGTATCTTTCTTGCGTCTACTTCCACGACACTAACCGCTCCATCTAACGGTATTTCCGCGCTCTCAATGATTTTTTCTACATCGCGAAAGAAAGAAACAAATACTTCCTTTCCATCTCCAATGTCCAGCAGTGCGGCCTGCGGTGCCTTTTTGAAGGAAACGGATTGATGATTAAAGGCGGCATTACTTACTTTGATTAGCGTGTTGCAAAAACCAATCAGGAGTAAATCGTTTTCTTTTCCGCCAGCGAGCGAATAAATAGCCGCTCGGAGTTGCGCGAGTGCTTTTAGTTGCGCCGAGCCCCACCACCTCTCAATGTTATGAAGCGGGGGAATCCAAAGTTTGTTCGCATCTAGTTTTTCCGCGATAGAAAGAACCTCGGCTAACTTTGCGCGGGCGTTAGAGGTTTCTACCGTCGAGTAGTTGTATGACTTCGCTTTCGCCAACCAAATCAAAAACGGATTTAGGTCGGTTAGAATCGCATCATGGCCGTTTTCTGCGGCGCAAATACCTGTTGTTCCTGTGCCGCTAAACGGGTCTAGGACAACTTGCGCGGGGTCGTGCTGTTCCAACTCTTGCTTGACTAAATGTACCGAATACGCCGGAGTCAATCGTAGCCAATCATGCCTCCCAATACCGCGATTAGCTTTGAAAGTTAGATGCGCATTTTGCTTATTGCTTTGTAAGACAGTGTTGCTCATTGTGGTTTCAAAAGAGACGAGAGGATTTCGGAAACCTCTGTTCGCAATGTCTTTTTGTTCCTCTCAAAGAAATCCTGCAAATCGTATCCGAGCACTTTCTTGGAGAACGCGAAGGTGCTCGTTGTCTCATCTGACAATCCAGGCACTCCAGCGAGCACACCCCATTTCCCGACCTCGTATCTCAACCTAATATCGGCATCCAGTTGCGAGGACATTATTGTGAGAACCGGAATATATTTCTCTGCTATCGCTTGCGCGGCATTGTGTAAATCGGCATTCTGCCTTTTTGAATCCTTGCTTTTGTATCCTTGTCTGACTTCAAAAACGGCTCCTTCAATCGGCGTAAGAATCTTTAGCTTTGCCCGCATCTCTTTTAGCCATGTCGCAACCCTTTTCTTTGCAACAGTGCTTTGTATGTCTTGCAGGAGAATACGTCCGTCCAAATACAAAGTTCTCACAGTCCCGGACTCCTCCGCGACTTCATAACTCCAATTTGCTTGTTCTGCCGTAAGACCAAGTTGGTCTCTGATTACTTGGCGAAATAAACGCTCGCAACCTATCCCAAGTTGCCGATACAGAGAAGTCATGCCGCCCGCCGCCTTGTGCGCGGCATACATCAACGGAGAGTCAAAGCCAATCCATGAGTACAGAGGATCGGCACCGTATACTCGCTCAAAATCTTCAAGCGTGTATCCATTCTCGCCCTGTCCTTGTCCAAACTTCGGCGTGTAATCGGCGCATTTTCGGAGCGGCTCCAAAATGAGTTCTCGGTAAACCTTGTCTTGGTCAGTTGCCTTCATGGCATAAGGATAACATTTTTATGTACGCCTCCATAGAGAACCCAACCACCACCCTCGCCCCCGTTCAGCCCCATTCAATTCAAAAATGCATCCCCCCGCGAAAAAGAAAAAGCATGGAAAGGCGGAACGGGGGTGAGGGTGGTCGCGCCGAGTCCGCGAGGCGCGGGGCGGCGTTCGAGTTACCACGCAATCGGAGCATACGATGTTGGTGCGAGTTGGCACGCGCGCGGCGCGTGCGAAGTCAGTCAGGGTTCGTGGAAAAAAAATAGGTTCTAACCGAGTACAATAGGGACTCAAGAATAGTGTTAAGTTTGAAGTTGTAAGTTTACAGTTCAAAGATCCACTCATGACCCAATATGCTATACTGACTTTGCTGGGCAAGGAGGTCCGTGAGACCCGTACAAATCAATGGGTGTGCTAGCAGTGCCAGAAGACCGGCTATCGCGGATTCCCAGCCGCCTTAGCCGTTCGGCTAAGTCGTTTTTTGGCGAACATTCGCTGGTTCGCATTGAGTTGCGCTGAAAATCCAAAAGACTTTTCCCCTATTTCCGCCAGAGGTTTTGAGAGTATGTGCGCGGCTCCGATAAACCGCCGATTATGGTGGCCGTTGCTTTCAAACTCTGGCGGTTTGTCTATAACCTCAAATTTCCGCTATACTCATTTGTATGGACGACAAAGAAAAAAGGCAGACGCGTATGTTGGCGCTTGAAGCACTGATGCAATCATTGGATTTTTGGGTTGACAAAGAAAGAGCGCAGACGACGGTGCGCGAATACCAGCAACTCAAAACGGAGCTTGAAGGGGGTAATCCTTACGACACCGGTGACGCTATTATGACCATTTTTTCCGGCGCCGGCGGCAATGATTCCGAGGATTTTTCGAGGATGCTTTTAGAAATGTACCGACGATTTGCCGAAGGGAAGGGCTGGAGTTTTTCATTGGTTCATGAAAATCAAAACGACCACGGCGGTTTCCGAAATGTGACCGTTGAAATTGGCGGCGAAAACTCTTACGGCACGCTCAAAAACGAGAGCGGCGTGCACCGGCTTGTGCGCGTTTCGCCGTTCAACGCCCAAAAGAAACGCCACACATCCTTTTCTATGGTTGAAGTAATCCCGAAGTTAGAAAAAGGCGATACGCATATTGAAATTCCGGAAAGTGAGATGGAAGTGTCATTTGCTCGCGCCGGAGGACCCGGCGGGCAGAATGTCAACCGGCGCGAGACTGCCGTGAGAATAGTCCACCTGCCGACGAAAATTTCCGTCCATGTCGCCTCGGAGCGTTCCCAGGCCCAGAATCGCGAGAAAGCGGTCCAAATTCTCCGAGGAAAACTCTACAAAATTCGCGAGGAAACGCGGGTGGCAAGGGAAAAAGGCATGCAGATTTCTCAAACGACCTCTATTGAGTGGGGCAATCAGATTCGTTCATATGTATTACATCCGTATAAAATGGTCAAAGACCACCGGACGGGGGCGGAAACCGCGAAGGTTGGCGAGGTGTTGGCGGGGGATTTGGAGAAGTTCATTGAGGCGGAGCGAATGTTGTAAGTTTAACTTGAAAGTTTTCATTTCAGAAGTCTTCAACCAAGACGGAGGCGCGAAAGCATCATGGGCTTTTGCGCGATGCACCCTTCCGACCCTACGATGACTTCGGTTGGCGTGGGGCCTTTTTGCATATTAGGGTTCACTGTGGAAGGATTACAAACATACATCGCGTCGGACCTTTTATGATACGCTCATAGTCTGTGCTATACTCTCCTAGGCGCTTAACGCGATCTCCAAGATTCCAACTTTCGCATGAGCGCATTCGCAATTGCGCTTCAAAAATTCTTATTAGCGACGTAGAGCGAGAGAAATGGAAACTTCTTAGTTTACATTTCCGAGCCGAGGAGCTAACAAAGGTTCATTACCTCGCAGCTCTGCTGCGCGGAACATTTATTTTTGAATCTGACTATGATTCATTTCGACAAAGTTACTAAAAAATATGACGGTTGTACGGCGCTCGAGGAGGTGAGTTTTACGGTCAAGCCGAAGGAGTTTATTTCCATCGTCGGGCATTCCGGAGCGGGGAAAACGACGCTTCTTAAGATGGTTCTTGTCGAAGAGCACCCCTCAAGCGGGAGTGTTCTCTTTGACTCCGTCAACATTCACGCGCTGAAGCGGCATAAACTGCACAAGTACCGCCAGAAAATTGGAGCCATATTTCAAGATTTCCGCCTGCTTCCCGATAAAACAGCTTTTGAAAACATCGCCTTTGCCATGGAGATGGCCGGGAGAAGCGATGAAGAAATTTCTGCCGATGTCCCATACGTGCTTGAGATGGTGGATTTGGGAGACAAGATGTGGAACTTCCCGCGAGAACTCTCCGGCGGCGAGAAACAGAGGGTGGCGATTGCGCGAGCCATCGTCAACCAGCCCGACCTCGTTATTGCCGACGAGCCGACAGGAAATCTTGACCCCCTAAATACCCATGAGATTGTACAAATACTCAAAAAAATCAATGATCTTGGTACAACGGTCATTCTTACCACGCACAATAAAGGAGTCATAGATGCTCTCGGTAAAAGGGTTATCACGATGGAACGAGGAAAGGTTATCAGGGACGACCCCACCGGTAAGTATGTTTTATAAGTAGGATTTACGCAATCGGTGTCATTCCCGTGAAGCTTGTCCTCGCGAAGGCGGGGAACGGGAATCCAGGGCGTTAAAAGACGGCCAAATACTGGATTCCCGCCTACGCGGGAATGACAGAAAAGGAAGAAATGCGTAAGTCCTAATAAGAATAAAACATACTTAGGACTTACGCGTTTGACGAATTTTGGCTACATTTCCGTTCTGTTATTCCCGCCCCGATCAGATCGAGGGCAGGCTCCGGCGGGAATCCAGGACCATACCGGGTAATCTGGATTCCCCTTTTCAGGGGAATGACACCAAATGCGTAAGTCCTAATACTTAAATTTCGAATACCGAGTCTCGAAGAACAAAAAGCAAGAAAAAACAAAAAGCAAAAACAGTTGTATAATTAGATTCTAATTTTTTACTTCGGTATTCAGTATTTTTAGATATTAGGTATTAGAGATTCAATATTTATTCTCATGCTTTGGACTTCCATAAAACGCGTCATTAAAGCGGGAACCGTGAGCTTCTATCGAAACGGCTTTGTTTCGCTTTCATCCGTGTTCATCATGACCATAACTCTCTTTGTCATTGGCGGCGTGATTTTTCTCTCGGTACTCCTAAGCGCGTCTCTTGAGGAAATCAAAAATAAAGTGGACGTTAATGTATATTTTTTGACGAGCGCGAGCGAAGAGGACATACTTGCGCTCAAAAAAGTGCTCACAAAGCTTCCAGAGGTGAGAAGCATAGAATACATTTCCCGCGAACAGGCGCTTCTGAACTTTAAAAAGCGCCACGAGCGGGACGAACTCACGCTCCAAGCGCTTCAGGAACTTCCGGATAATCCGCTGGGGGCAGTACTCAATATCCGCGCCAAGGAGCCGTCGCAATACGCGGGCATCGCGGATTTTCTAAAAGACGAGGGTGCGCTCTCCGCGAACAGCGCGCCGATTATTGATGAAGTGAACTATTACGACCACAAAGCGGCGATAGACAAGCTCTCAAACATCATCCGCTCCGCGCGGACGCTCGGATTGGCGCTGGCGCTCCTGCTCGTTGTCGCTTCCATCAGTATCGCATTCAACACTATTCGCCTCGCCATCTACATTTCCCGCGAGGAAATAGGCGTCATGCGGCTTGTCGGCGCGAGCGACAAATATATACGCGGCCCGTTCGTGGTGTCAGGCATACTCTATGGCGTCTGCGCCGCGCTTATCACGCTTGCCCTCTTCTATCCGCTCACCTATTATCTCGGGGATGCGACAGAAAATTTTTTCAGCGGACTCAATGTCTTCAGATATTACGTCGCGCACTTCGGGGAATTTTTTCTCATCATTGCGGGTTCGGGCATCGTGTTCGGGGCGCTTTCGAGTTTCTTGGCGGTGAGGCGCTATTTGAACGTATAACCAATGACTGAATCACTGAATAACCCAAACGTAAACAAAATGTTTCTTGTTATTCAGTCATATGTCATAAGTTATGAGTAGAGCGAAGCGACATAAGTACATTTTTGTCATTGGCGGCGTGATGTCTGGAGTGGGCAAGGGCGTGGCGACTTCTTCCATCGGCCTCGTTCTCCAGTCAAAAGGTTTTAAGGTGAACCCGATTAAAGTTGACCCATACCTCAACGTCGACGCAGGCACGATGAACCCCACCGAACACGGTGAGGTTTTCGTTTTGGATTCCGGACTTGAGACTGACCAGGATATGGGGAACTACGAGCGGTTTATGGAGATTGACCTCAAGAGCGAGGATTATATCACGAGCGGGATGGTGTACCGATACGTGATTGAGCGCGAGCGGGCGCTTGGCTATAAAGGAAAGTGCGTTGAGGCAATTCCGCATATCACCGAAGAAATTCGTCGGCGGATTGAGCGCGCCGCCGAGATAAATGGGTCGCAGGTGAGTTTGATTGAAATCGGCGGTACGGTCGGGGACTACCAGAACATTCTCTTTATCGAGGCGGCGCGTGTTTTAAAGCTTCGCTACCCCGGCGATGTCCTCTTTATTTTGGTTACCTACCTTCCCGTGCCGTCCAGACTTGGTGAAATGAAAACCAAGCCGACTCAAAATGCGGTGCGCCAGCTCAATTCCTACGGCGTTCAGCCGGACATCATTATCGCGCGAAGCACTCACCCGCTTGACGGGAAGCGCAAGGAAAAACTCGCGATTTGGTGTAACGTCCCGTCTAGCAGCATCGTCTCGGCACCGGACGTCGAATCAATTTACGAAGTGCCGCTTAACTTTGAGAGGGACAACTTGAGTCAAATCATTTTGGAACGCCTTAACCTCACGTCCCGGATTCGGCGTGACGCGCTGGTATTGTGGCGAAAGCTCGTCTTGAGCATGAAAAATCCCAAGAGCGAAGCGTCCATTGCAATTATTGGCAAATATTTTGACACCGGCGATTTCGTCCTATCCGACGCCTACATTTCCGTCATTGAGGCAATCAAACACGCGGCGTATAAGTTTGGTTTGAAACCAAACATCCACTGGCTCAACTCAAAACGTTTTGAAACTGGCGAGGAGCGGGTGGATTCTCTCAAAAAATACGACGGTGTGATTGTTCCCGGGGGCTTCGGAGAGACAGGGATTGAGGGAAAGTTAAAAGTGATTGAGTACGCAAGGAAAAACAAGATTCCGTGTCTCGGACTTTGCTATGGCATGCAGCTTATGTGCATAGAATACGCGCGAAATGTATTGGGACTCAAGGACGCCAACACGACCGAGATTAATCCCGACACGCCGCATAAAATTATTGACATCATGCCCGACCAGCGCAAAAAACTTGAGGAAGGAAATTACGGCGGTTCCATGCGCCTCGGCGCCTACCCGTGTAACTTAGAACCAAGAACTCTGGCTTTTTCTGCATATTCTGATTCTAAAAGCTATAAGCTAGCAGCTGGGAGTTTAAAGCTGATTAGCGAACGCCACCGCCACCGCTTTGAAGTGAATCCCGAATACATCGGGAAACTTGAGGCCGGCGGTCTTGTTTTTTCCGGCAAATCCCCCGACGGCATCCTCATGGAAATCGCCGAGATCCCCCACAAAGTCCACCCCTTCTTTCTCGGCGCCCAGTTCCACCCCGAGCTCAAATCCCGCCCGCTTTCCCCGCATCCGCTCTTTGTTGAATTTATAAGAACAGCGAGCAAGTCCAAAAAATGAAAGGTATAGGACTTACGCAATCGACGTCATTCCCGTGAAGTTTGTCCTCGCGAAGGCGGGGAACGGGAATCCAGGGCGTTAAAAAACGGCCAAATACTGGATTCCCGCCTACGCGGGAATAACAGAAAAGGAAGAAATGCGTAAGTCCTAAGGTAATTAAGGCGAGATGAGTCGCGAAATTCACAAAAAAATCTGGCCGGAGTTTTTTGAAAAAGTACTCTCCGGTGAAAAGAGGTTTGAACTCCGCGTCGCCGATCTTGAAATTAGCACCGGCGACACGCTTGTTTTGGAAGAGTGGAACCCTAAAACTAAAATGTATACCGGTCGCTCCCTCACCAAAACCGCCGACTATATTCTCAAGTCCAGCCTAGACCAATTCGGCCAGCACGACCTCATTGAAAAGCATGGCCTCTACGTCATCACACTGGAGTAGAAGTTTACTTCATTGTCCCACCGTCATTAATCAATCCCCTCCCAAGGCATCTATTCCCAAATTCTCAAGAATTTGAGAATAGATTGGATGGATGTATAATAAAGGTACGCAGTGGGTGTATATGATTATGAAAGGGTTTCGAGAACTCGAGCGGATTGTCAAGGGATTCGCGAACCATCGGCGAATTGAGATTTTGATGCTCCTTAAAAAGGAGCCGGAGTTGTCAGTTGATGAAATAGCCGGCCAATTGAAAATTAATTTCAAAACAGCCTCGGAACACGTTCGCCGATTGGCCATTGCCGGATTGGTGCTTAAAAGATCGGAAGGGAATCATGTTAGGCATAAATTATCCGTCCGCGCTGAATCTATTCTTAAATTCTTGAGAATATTGGAATAGATTTTTAGGTGTGTAGCGTTCTAGCGGTTTTTTAATCGTTCGGGTTTTTTATCGCCTCGTATGTCCGCTAGCGTAGGAATTGGGCTCGCGTTTGTGGCGATGCTCTGCTGGGGCATCGGGGATTTTTTGATTCAGCGGTCAACGCGAAAGATTGGCGATTTTGAAACGCTCCTCGCCATCACCGGCCCTGGGGCGCTTATACTGTTGCCATTTGTCTGGCGGAACTTAGGAGAATTTTTCTTCGATGGGGCGACCTTCGGGGTGCTTGCCGGCGGCAGTTTCATTCTCTTCGTTGCCGCGCTACTCGAGTTCGAGGCCTTGAAGCGCGGCAAGATCTCGGTGATTGAACCAACATGGTCACTTGAAATCCCAACGTCGGTCCTCCTTGCTTATATAATTCTCTCGGAGAAACTCTCGTTCTATCAACTTCTTCTCATTCTTTCTCTCATTATCGGCTTGTTCCTTATTTCCTACCGCGGACAGATTTTTTCATTCCGTTTCTTTGTGGAACGCGGAGTATTGATTTCACTTCTTGCCGCCGTCTTTATGGGTACGGCAAACTTTTTCGTCGGCTGGGGAGCGCGCCTCACCGACCCGCTCCTCATGAATTTCTTCCTCAATGTTTTTATCGCTGTTGCTTCCGGACTCTTTCTCCTGGCGCGTGGGGAGCTTCACAAATTTTTCCGAGATTTCGTCCAGACCAGAAAACTCATGCTCCCGATGCTAATCTCCGACAACGCCGCGTGGGTTGCTTTTGCCTTCGCCATGACGCTCGCGCCGATCGGTATCGCCGTCGCGCTCTCAGAAAGCTACATCATCGTTGCGGTCATTCTGGGGCTCGCCATTAACCGCGAGCGGCTGGAACGGCATCAAAAGTTTGGACTCATCGCGGCTATCGCGGCGGCGATCACCCTTGCCGCGACCATGGTTTGAACATTAGGCGCGCGTATCCCCAGCCAGCCATACATAGACTGGTTCATCTTGGTACAATGAGATGATGTTTGTCCAGCTGGTTTCAATCTTTCCCGCATCATGGTAAAAAAATCGTGCGACGGTAATTTTGTGAAGCGGCGCACCCTCGCGATTGCCGCGGCAGTTGTATTTTTAGGCGCCTCCTCCTCTCTTTGCGCAGACAGTAGTCTCGGGCGTACTTTCCGGGAACACGGTGTGGACGGCAGAGCAGGGTCCCTACCTCGTTACGGATGTTTTCACCATTCCCGCCGGCTGCACGCTTACCGTGGAGCCCGGAGTTATTATCAAGCTGAATCATGCGTTTCCCAGCATTATAGTTTCCGGCACGCTTGATATGCGCGGAGCGCCCGACGCGCCGATAGTCATTACTTCTTTCAAGGACGATGCGGTTGGCGGCGACACAAACGGCGATGGAGCGGCTTCCGCGCCGGCTCCCGGAGATTGGCAATATCTGCGCACGCTGGATATGGGCGCGTTTCGCGCCGAGCACCTCCGCGTTTCCTATGGCAGCAACACGTTCTATGGCGGTGGCAGTTCCCGCGCCTCGCTCATCTGGACTGGCGGCGCGGAGCTTTCCTTGTCAAGCACAACCCTCTCGCACAGTGCCGGTCGGGGCGTGTACCAAGAGTCTGGCATTACCACCATTTTAAATAGCGCTATCAGCGATAACGCCGGCAACGGATACGAACATCGGGGAGGCCTGACGCGCATCAGCGGGAGCAATCTTGAGAGCGACGCTCCGGCGTATGCGGTATACAACCCGACCGTTGCCGATGTTGCGGATGCTCGTGGAAATTGGTGGGGTAGCCCAAGCGGGCCTATGCATTCTTCAAACCCCGGCGGTTCCGGCGCGTACGTCTCCGACCGCGCGCTCTTTGAGCCGTGGCTTTTGAGCGACCCGTTTGCGCCGCCGGAACCGTCGTGCTGTTCGTCGGTTGCGTTTATTCCGGGCCTTGAGGCGAGCCGCCTTTATGGACCGGGAGCAATCTTTGAGAACCAACTTTGAGAGCCGAACACCAATGATGATGTCCGCGCGCTCGCGCTTGACCCGTTCACTGGCGAAAGCGTCAATGTCGGCATCTATACCGACGATGTGATTGACGAAGCGTTTTCGGTAAATATCTACAAAAACTTTCTTTCTTTTATGGAGGATATGGTAACAGCGGGGGATATCGCTGATTTTGAGACATTCCCTTATGACTGGCGATTTGATGTCAAGGATGTGGTCAATCGCGCCGTGACACTTCGGAATGGTAATTATGAAATGATTCCGCGTTTGCGAACAATGGCGATGGCGTCTCAAACCGGCAAGGTGACAATAATCGCTCATTCAATGGCGGTTTAGTGGCGAAAGAATTGTTGATGGTTTTGGAAAATTCCGGCGAGAAAAATTTAGTGGACAGGGTGATTTTAGTGGCGACGCCGGAACTCGACACGCCGAAAGCAGTGCTGGAAATGCTTCATGGTATGGAACCGTTTATTTTTAATTTTCCGCGCGAGGAAGTAGCGCGCGAATTGGCGGAAAATATGAAAAGCGCGTACGCCCTACTACCGTCGGCCGAGTATTTCAGTGAACTCGGTGCGGGCGCCCGACCGATTATTGAATTCAGCACGACGACGGCCACCACTTTGCCTTTTCGGGGAATTTACGGCGAGACAATTTCAAGTTATGGCGATTTGCGCCAATTTATTTTAGGCGAAAACGGCGCGCGGTTGGAGCCGCCGGCGGCTGCCGTCAATCTGCCGAATGTTTTGAAAGAACCGTTTTTGGCGGTGGCGGAAACGCGGCATGGCGAACTTGATGTTTGGCAGCCGCCGGCGGGCGTTGATGTCGTTCGGATTATCGGGTGGGGGTTGGAAACGCCGCGCGGCCTTGTCTATAAATCGGCGATGCAAAATGTTTGTAACGCCGACCTCTCCGTTTGTTCCGCTCAAGAAGTGCTTGACCCCGAGCCGCTTTCAACGGTCGAAGGCGACGGTACGGTGGTCTATTTGTCAGCCGATGCTCTTGGTGGGGAGAGGTATTATGTTGATATCAAAAAGTACAACGAAGAAAATTTTAATCGCAATCATAAAAATATTTTAGAAATTAATCCAATTCAAGAACTTTTAGCTATTTTGGTAAAAAAAGAAGCTACAACAACACTACCCGCTTTTACCTTCACCTCAAAACCGGACGCGGGCTCCATCGGCGAACGATTAAGAATAGATGTTCACTCTCCAGTTGTCTTAAATCTTTACGATTCGTTTGGTCGGCATACTGGCCCAATACCCAATCCTGACCCATCTTCTGACCTTGTCTTGTCCGAGGAGCAGATTCCTAACAGTTACTACTGGCGGCTGGGCGAAGGGCAATACGCCGGCACCAGCGGAGCGGCGACTACCACCGTAAAACTAGTCGGCACGGCGCTCGGTTCGGCGACGGTCGGTATAGAAAGAATAGTCGGCGACGATAACACTATTTCTGCTCTTTTATTTGAAGCTGTGCCCATTACCGCCGGCGGGCTGGCGACGATTGATATTGTTCCAGATGTCGCGCCGACAATGTTGCTTGATGTGGACGGCGACGGAGTCGTTGACGCCGAAATTACGACGGACGGTTTCTCATCGGAAGACCTCATTGCCATTCTAATGACCCGCCAGAGCTCCCTGCGCTCCGCGCGAGGGTAATGGCGGAACATACGATATGAAACGAGTAATGACCAGAACGGACATAGAAGCAAAGGATGGAATAGAGTTTTAGCAAAATTATGACGGCCGTCATAATTTTGCTAAATCGAAAGACCGAATAGTATTGGTATCATGCGTCAGCTAAAATTATTCAACCTATAACCACGCGCTCGGTTGGAGAAACGCCCTGCGCTTGCGCAGGGTAGTTTACAAAGTTTGATTAAGACGCTTGATTTACCTGATAAGAAGGAAAAACGGCTTCTCAAGGTGATAGATAAATTAGGGAAAGAATTGGCCAGAGAACACAAAAAAGAAAAAGTGGAAAAATTAAAAACCGAACAGGCCTTTAAGCATCTTCTAAAAATCATTGAACAATATCAAAAGAAAAAAGTCCTTTCAGCCGATGAGGCCAGTGAGTTGATAAGTGTGGTTGAAAATATTCAAAGTAAGGTGGTAAAATAGAATTAATTAGGACTTACGCATTTCTTCCTTTTCTGTTATTCCCGCGTAGGCGGGAATCCAGTATTTGGCCGTTTTTTAACGCCCTGGATTCCCGTTCCCCGCCTTCGCGAGGACAAGCTTCACGGGAATGACACCGATTGCGTAAGTCCTATAATGGTTTCAGCCACGCTTTGTGGCGGTTTGTATTTTGTATTATATTAGTACTGGTAGTAATAATGGGTAAGGACGGAGATTGTCCGTAGGCCGACTCTTGCCCAATAGCGTAAAAACATAAACAGCCATAATAAATATGACAAAATCAATATCGATGACCTCAACGATAACTGTAATCATTGCAACAATACTTGCTTTTACACTTATAGCATTCGCAGATACGGCATTTGCTGCAAAGCCGTCTAGTTGCGCCACGATTCAATCCGGCACAATTACGGATTCGTCCGGTAATCCCCTTACCGTAGGGTATGACCAATTCGGGTATAACTATCAGGCACATATGTTCAATGGGACATACGACAGCTCCGATAGGAATATCGATGGAACTTACTGGGGTTCAACAGGAGATTATGTTGACGACAGCTTGATTATGAAATGGAGTGATGCTTGGCTGGCCAACGTTGACTGTAATGGCGACGGCAAGCTCGACCGCGGTCTCGTGGACGGCGTAGTAGGCGGCACCAGCAAGGGCTGGCTCACGAATGAGGTCAACGGCGACTACGACTCTGACGGCGACGGCATACAGGATGCCCACTACACGTGGTTTGTCAAGATTGTCTGGGTCGGGCCCGGCGGCTCCCTGTGGGGCGAGTACGAGATCATCCAGGAGGTCTACAACGATCCGGTAGGCGGGTTCCACGGACTCCAGTTTAAGGTAGGAGCTCCGGGGTTCGGACTCAACGACCGGTGGACCCAATAGCCGTAAAATGAGTTTCTGAAACTCGTTTGCAAAAACCGCCCAAATGGCGGTTTTTTGTTTTTCGCCTACTTATGCGAGCAGGATTCTCTCCACAGATAATGGGGGATAACGGTGACAGGCACAGCTAAATAAACCAGAATGTGCTATAAACTAGACAACAAAATCTACCAAATACGGTGCCGGTATCGGAAGTGTCGCATAACTTTTACGGCGGGCACGTGTTATAATTTTTGCATGCGCGCGGCACTACACGACATAGCGAAAAAACTCCTCGCGCCCGGCAAAGGTATTTTAGCCGCTGATGAGAGCGACTCAACTTGCGCCAAGCGGTTTGACAAATATGGAATTGAAAAGACGCCAGAGATGCGACGCAGGTGGCGGGAGCTTTTGTTCGGGACAGAAGGTATTGAACGAGGGCTTTCAGGCGTGATTCTTTTTGACGAGACCATTCGACAAAGCGCCTCCGACGGCACGCCGTTCGCAAAGTTTCTGAAAAGACGCGGCATTCTTCCCGGCATCAAAGTTGACCAAAAGACAGAGCCTTTCAACAAGGTTCAGAACAAGCCACTGCCCGGTTCTCCAGAGGAAGAGGTGACCAATGGGCTTGATGGACTTCCGGCGCGGCTTCAAGAATACGTAAAACTCGGAGCGGAATTCACAAAATGGAGGGCGATAATCAGGATTGGCAATGGACTTCCGACAAAGGAATGCCTGCGCGAAAACGCGACGCGTCTCGCGGCGTTTGCAAAAAAAAGTCAGGCGGCCGGACTCACGCCGATTATTGAGCCGGAGGTTTTGCTTGACGGAGCGCATACGCTCGCGCGAAGTGAAGAAGTGTTAACTGAAACGCTTCACGTTGTTTTTGAAGAAGTGCAACATGCGGATGTTAACCTTTCAGAACTTATTCTGAAGTCCAGCATGGCGCTTCCGGGGAAAGATTCGGGAGAAATCGCAACTCCCGCAAAAATCGCGGAAACTACCCTCCGCGCTTTTTCTGCCTCGGTTCCAAAGAAAATTTCCGGCATTGTGTTCCTTTCGGGCGGACAGACTCCAAAGGAAGCAACAGTGCGCCTAAACGAAATCGTGAAAACGGGGAAAGAGCAAAATGCTCCATGGCGCATCACATTTTCCTATTCGCGCGCGCTGCAGGACCCGGTGCTTAAGGAGTGGTCGGGCAGGAGTGAGCGCATGCGATCCGCGCAAGAGATTTTCAAAAGGCGTGTGGAGGAAACAAGCGCGGCGTCTGAAGGAAAATATAGCCGCTGATTGAGGACAATCAGCGGAATGTCGAATTTCGAATATCCAATCTCGAAGGATAGGAAATATCAAACAAGAAATACAAATACAATTTTTTGATATTCGAAATTAGATATTCGTTATTTTATGGAATTACTTGATGTTGCGATCGAGGCGGCGAAAAAAGCGGGAGAAGTTGTACTTCGTCACTTTGAGACTTCTATAGTGCGCCATGTTAAAGCCGACAAAAGTTTTGTGACGGCGGCCGATATGGAAGCTGAAGCCGCAATACTCCGCGAAATCAAAAAGGCGTTCCCCGGTCACAGCATTTTATGCGAGGAGAGCGGCGCGGAAAGACAAGATTCCGCCTATGAATGGGTCATTGACCCGCTCGACGGTACGGCCAATTTCGTGAACGGGATTCCGCTCTTTGCGATTTCCATCGCGACGCTTCAGGATGGGACGCCGACTGCCGCCGTCGTATATCAGCCGGTTGGAAATTCTCTATACACCGCCGAAAAAGGGAAGGGAACATATTGGAACGGCAAACGCGTGAAGGTGTCTGATGGCGGAGGGGAACACGCGATGATTACGTTTGCTCCGGGCAAAAAAGAAAAGAAGCGATTGAACACACTTCTTGGCGCAGCGGAGCAATTTGTCAAATCCAAGCGCTATTTGGGATGTGCCGCGCTTGACCTTGTCTACGTAGCACGCGGTGGAACGGAAGGAACTTTCTTTTTAGGACTCAATAAGTGGGATTATGCCGCCGGGGTTCTGCTTGTAAAAGAAGCCGGAGGAAAAATAACCGACTTTGCCGGAATCCCGTGGACATTTGGTTCCAGCGACTTCTTTATCGCCTCCAACGGAGTCATACACGACGACCTTCTCAAACTCGCCGCAACCGCTGCGCCATAGTGCAACTCGCCCCTGCAAGTTGGAGACATTGATTCATTGTTGCGCCTATCACATTTGTGTTATGCGCGTCCCGTCTTTTTCTATGCCAGTGTTTTGCAAAACACTAGCATAGAGATATACTATAGACCTACTGATTAAACCCCGATTCCATGCTATCATACCTACATGAACATAACAAAACTGAAACAACATCCCAAGACATTCACCCGTCTGTTCGGCATAGAACCCCGCAAGTTTGATGAACTGGTCATGAAAATCTATCCCCTGTGGATACGAGCTGAATCAAAGCGTCTCCGTCACCCCCGTAAAATCAAGAAAGGATCGGGTCGGCGCTACAAGCTTACCTTGGAAGATGCAGTTGCCATGCTCCTCCTCTACACCCGCGCCTATGTAAGCCATGTATTTCTTTCCGCCTTGTTTGATGTCCACGAGAGCGCTATTTGCAGATATTTTGCCCGCATCCGTCCCATCACCGAAACCGTATTTGATCTGCCAACCAAGAATGCCGACCTTTCAGAAGAAGAAATCCTCAAATTGGTCGTTGATGCCACAGAACAGAGAACGGAACGAAGACGCGATGGCGCTGGCTATTCAGGAAAGAAGAAAGCTCATACCGTCAAGACCCAGATCGTGGTAAGCGCGAAAGGAGACATCGTACATATTTCAGAATCCGTTCCCGGCAATGTACATGACAAGAAGCTGTTCGACCAGTCCGGGGTGATACTTCCCGATACGGCCAAAGGCGATCTGGCGTATCTGGGAACCAATATCGCCATTCCGCTCAAATCATCGAAACTGCATCAACTTACTCAACGGCAGAAAGATCATAACACCCGTCACAGCAGGAAACGCATCATTGTTGAGCATGTGTTTGCCTCACTCAAAGCATACCGTATTCTAGCTGACCGCTTTCGTGGCGCACTTGCTCACTACCATCAATACTTCTTAATTGTCTGTGGTTTGCGCAACCTCGCGAGATCCTAATCCTTGATGGGATAGGGAACTTACGAGGTCGTACGAATCTTTAATCAGCGGGTCTTATGTACATTACTATATCGCCATCATATTCATATGGCCGTTGACTATCGAAAAATGGAAAGGGTCGTGAAAGGTTTTGCCAATCATAACAGAATTAAAATATTAGAGCTGTTGCGGAAAAGGCCGGAACTTTCGGTTGCCGACATATCAGATATCCTCAACATCGGGTACGAAAATGCCTCCGATCACATTAGGAAGTTGAGCATCGCTGGTCTTGTGATGAAGCGCAACTTTGGTCCCAGCGTGTTGCATCGGCTTACCTCGCGCGGCGAGTCTATTCTAGTGTTTTGCAAAACACTGCAATAGACTACCCACTGTAACGCAGTTGAACAATTTCTGATTTTCCAGTATTGTTACCTTACACTGACCGCTGAAAGTAAGTAGCTTACAGCTTATAGTGCGGGATCATATAACGGTAGGAAAAATTTAGGTTCCCATGCTACAATTACAGCATGGGAAGTAACTGGAGCAAAGGATTCACCAAAGAAACTCACCCCTCGGTACGGAAAATATCCGAGACGATGAAGCGAAAAAGACTCGATAATTTCGCTAAGTGGAGAAAGGAGATGAAGGCTAGCGGCAGGATACGTTCTTCGTATCCAGCACTGCTTAAAGATGGAGACCTCGCCGAATTTATTGGAGTCGTGCTCGGTGACGGCCACCTAAGCAAATTTCCTCGTACGGAAGAATTGACGGTTTTCTCAAATTTGAATAACAAAGGGTTCATCCGGAGATATAGCCATTTAATGGAAGAGTTGTTTGACAAGAATCCTTATGTGGCAAAAACGAGCTGGAGTAATTGTGTTCGCATGCGAATCTATCAAAAAAAATTAAGAAACGGCTTGGCGTTCCGTATAGTCCGCGAGGTAAGAAAAATATCGGGATTCCCAGTTGGATTTTGGATAAAAAGAATATATTAGGACTTACGCATTTCTTCCTTTTCTGTCATTCCCGTCCCCGATCAGGTCGAGGGCAAGCTACGGCGGGAATCCAGTATTTGGCCGTTTTTTAACGCCCTGGATTC